>Ga0325403_1000347_pt1 | contig 30512 bp, 16 predicted proteins | sample PopdelMetagenome_19_FD_205665 | JGI IMG/M metagenome (GOLD analysis project Ga0325403, IMG submission 205665) | Populus deltoides microbial communities from Bellville, Georgia, United States - Xylem-PdKOR-R4 | ecosystem: Host-associated > Plants > Phyllosphere > Stem > Wood/Secondary xylem... | reverse complement strand
AAAACTCCAAAAAGAGGGTGCCAAAGAATGTCCTAGTTTGTGCTGTACAAATACAATTTGCTCTTGCAACCAAGAACAAGAAAGGGAAGGCGATTTGCATTTCTTAACGCAAACCACTTTAGACTTCATTTCCATCTACAGCAAGCAACCTCGGTGATCACAACTGTTGTAATCAAGGGTGTAAAAACAAAGCTAAACCTTCTGATGAACAGAAACGCAAAGTTCTATATGTGCAGCAGGAGATGGATCAAGGCTTGCTGCAAATGGAAGAAGCAAGTTCATGTATGTTGATAGGTACCATGGCAGAGTGTGATTGCCATTCTAATTGCGTGGACCGTGTATTCACAAAACTTCTCAAAGGCTTTGCCCATAACAATGAGAGCAACTAAACTTAATCTGAAAGTGTGTAAATGATACATGCACTAACCTACTGGGGCACAAACAAAAATAAACGGGCCCCCTCTGCACAGAAGTGGGGAAACCAGACAAAAAGGTGGGGAGAAATACAAGAAATGGGGAGATGAGACCCTGTACACGCCTCTATATCGGTCTCCATCTTCCCAAAGCTCTACACCGGTGGTAATTTACAAGATTTCCCCAAATAACCCAATAAATCAAAAAGAACAAAAAAAAATGGACCGAAGAGATATCTTTGCTAACAGAATCTGGAAATGACAAGCCACCTCTTCTCGTCTTGCAATGCCCCTGCTGCAAAGTGACCAGCTTCATCTGCATGAAATTCATGACAATTAATCTCTGCTCATCTTAACTGAAACAACTGAACTGCCCACATCATAGGATACAGCTAGTAGAATCAGAGAATTTTGCTTGATGGTAACAACCAAAAAGTTAATGTGAATGCAATGATATCCTATCAGAGTTGATCAGAATCTGCAGCTTAACTAAGGAGTGGGAAACAAAAAAGAGAAGCCAAATCTACCTGTACACAGCTGTCATAAGGGCATGCAAACCCGACCCCAGAAGTACTGACTGCTTCCTGAACCGCACAATCCACCAAATTGCTCCATTCCAGACTAGAATTCCTTGGCCTGATATGTAAACTGCCTTGTACTGATTGAAGATGCTGTGTCTACAGCTGAGACGGCTGCTGTGGTGGCAGCTGTTGAGGTGAGTGTTGTTGTTCTTGCTGTGACTTTTGTTCTTGTGGCTGCAACAGTTGTTGGCAGGGGGGTGGTAAGGCTGTTGATTGTTGTGGTTGTTTGTGCTGCCACTGTGCTCCACCATTATGGCCATTCATGGGCAAATCTCCTGATAACTGCCTGTGGACTGAACCTAGGCTGACAGCTGGCTCACTCCCAGTTGCACTTGTAAGAGCTGGGCTACCAATAGGACCTTCCCGAGAGGCTGAATTTTCCATTTCAGAATCATGCAAGGGTGATTCTGATGATTTCCACTGTATCGCAGAGGCAGAAGAGACAACTGGTGCCACATTAGCTGTATCATTACAGCCCTGGGTCGTCATTGTGGATGTTCTTGTTCCTGTCCGGGAGATGTTTGGAGTTTGCTGATCAGTATGACTCTGATCATTTTGAGGCTTAGTTGCCAGATCAGAATTCACCTGACGATTCTTTTGAAGCATTCTCTGAACAGCTGGTTGAGGTTGACTAACCTGCTTCTGGTGTGGCTGCAGATGTGGTTGCAGATGCTGATGATTAGGGACCATAACTGGAGTGTTTTGGTGAGTGGCCGTTAGTGTTTGACCAGAGAGTACTGGTTGAACCTGGCCTTGAACACTATTATCCAAATGGGAAGGCATTTGCTGAAGTGGTTTTGACGAAGGGTTTGTTGAGCCAGAATATAACTTTTGCTGTGGCTGAGAATGGTTCAGGGATTGTGAAGAAACCAGTGGTTTAGACGACTGAATTGGACTTAACCCAGCCCCAGAATACAAGCCTGGACCCTGCATCAAGTGCATGATTTGCTCTCCTTTCTCTGCACCTTGGTTTCCTGGAGGAACAGAAAGGCCATTCAAAGGAGAATGATCAATCAAGAGGTTCTGGTGCACCACCATGTTCCCTCTTCCCATCCCCTTTAAGAGTTTAGCCTGCTGTGGAGACTGTGAGTGTTGTCGTTGTTGAGGGTGATGCCGAGCAGATTGTTGGAATTGCTGTGGCTGCCGTTGGCGTTGCTTTCCCATCTGATTGGTCAACCCGCTGGAACCAGTTTGGGGATTCCAGCTGACAGCATGATGTGGCAAGTTATGTTTCTGCTGCTGTTGCTGCTGCATTGAAATGGGAGTCATTGGGGAAGGTGGAGTTATAGGGGGTGGTGACAATGGCTGCGATGCAGTTGGTGATGGAATCTGAGAACTGCTTTGCATAGATGATGTTATGGGAAGTTGGGATTGATGTTGGGCATGGGGCACCAAAGCACTAGATGCAGCAAGCTGCTGCTGCTGGAGAAGCTGCTGCTGCATTTGCCTTTCTTTAGCATGGTGCATTGCATATGTTTGCTGCTGTGAACCTGTAGTATGGTTGGAGCCATGAAGATTGGGATGATGAGGATTGCTCAACATATTGGACTGTTGTGTGGATATTTGATGCTGATGCTGAGGATGGCCTGGATATGTCTGCACTGGCGTAGTGGCCATCTGATTAGCAAAAGCAGAACTCAACCCATTGAAGGCAGGAATTCCTTGGTTGTTCCCTTGTGTTGCCTGCATCTGAAGCTCTGATACCTTCATTTGTCTTTGATGCTCAGGGTTATGGCCAAGCTAAGGCAAAAATATAATATGTTGTCATATAATATAAAAGTACTGATCACTATAATGCAGTGATGCCAATGAAACGCATATGAACTTATACCATAACATCAAAATGTTGATTTCCACAGGAAAAGAAAAGTACAATTGCAAATACCAGCAGCAGAAAGCTTATTACACCAGATCAGAGTTGTAATGACCCGTGGTCTAGAATGTCATGTAACTACGATGAACACTTTATGTGTAATGCATAAAGCTATTAACTTTAAAAGACACGTATAATGCAAAACTTAATGAAACAGCCTCAGTCAAGAGCAATGCAATCGCATGCATGAGCATACTGAGAGAGGGGGGAGGGGGGAGGGGGGAGGGCGAGAGGGAGAAGATAGAGATGGAGTGCATATGTAGAGAAAGATTTAGTATTTACCCTCATATAATGCATAGCCTCACGAGGTCTCATCGAGTTCCCTTGACCAGAACCAGTTCCAGAGTGCATATTTACAGGGCTTGGCATCCCAACCATATTGGGAGAAAGCAAATTGCCTGGATTCAGCATTGATGGTGAGGCTATTCCTTGAAATCCTGGCCTTGGGAGTGGCATGCTTCTGTTCATCCCTGGCATTATGCCCATACCATTTCCACCTGGTAGCATGTGAACACCACGATCAGCTCCAGAAAGAGCCCCAGAAACAGACAAGTTAGACTGCTGCAAGTTTCTATTAGATAACATTTGATTGTAGTGTTGCATTCGTTGCTGCTCGTCAACTGGTAAGGATGTCCTTGGAACATTGTATCTACCATCTCTGAGATTAAATATGACGACCCAAAATCAAAGTTTGAAAAATCACAATTTTGTTAAAAACACAATGATAATGTGAAGATATAAAATAGCATACTACCTGAGAGGTGCATTAAGGGGACCAAATGGTGATGATGAGTTACTGCCAAGAACCACACCAGAAGATCCTTGCAGAGAAGAGCTTGCACCAGAAGTAGGAAGCATTGATGCTATAGCACCTTGATTTGGCAATACCAAATTGCTAGCATGTGAACCTTGATACACAATGGGAAGAACATCTGGATTTGAAGCACTTGGATCACAGAGATCAAGGGGCCTTCATCCAAACAATAAAGTAAAGTAATATTCAATTTCTTGTACAAGACAAAAGACAAGAAATACATTCCAGGAAAAGTAAGAAGATAGAAATTGCAAAGTAATAAAGCTGGATGTATAGTGATAAGCTGAACACCATAGGCTAGACCATAGATATGCACCGAAGAATAAAAACTTACATTAGGACACCTCCATTTAAGTTTGGGCAAACTTGGGAAAGAGCAATACCATGAGAATTGTGAATTGCTGCTATTTGCTTAGGATCCTGGTTTTTGTTCTTCACAAGATACAGCAATGAAAATCAGTCACGAAAGTATTTTGCAAAAGGAAAATCATAAACAAAGCATGATTGTAATGCTTTCAGATACAAAATGTTCAGTCAGGTTTTTTCCCGGGGTAGGTAAAAATTCTACTTTATACAGCAGCCACAAGGAACATGTCCTCAAATTCTGTAACAATCTCAAAAGAATGGAATATCAGGAAAAAAAACATGGTAGAAAATTGAGAAGAGAAGTGATGCCTGATCTATCATTCAGCTGGCAAATAATTTTTGGTATAAAGACGGATAAATAGAGTTTGGATTTTTTTGAATGGAAGGTATAAAACAGTGTTAGGTTGGGCTTCTGAGAAGTGAGAACTAGCAACATGACATGATCAGCACAGATACAGCTACACTTTGAGTGGCAAACAAACCTGACTCCTTTTGTAAAGATACTTCTTCCCAATCATGATAATTTTCTCAAAATGAGACTTCAGGGTATCCTCTTGCATTGGCCCTTGCAAATGTTGAAACAACTGTCTGGCACTGCCCTGCTTAAAATACAGCAATACAGAACAGTCAAGACTGTCAGGGTAGCAAAGCTTAAGCTCAATGGTACACGGCTAAAATTACAAAAGCAAGCATAGAGTTTCAGGTCAGAAAAGGACACAACATAACAACCTTACCTTTGGAATGCCAGGTAAAGTTGACGGGTAGGATTGAGAAGATCCAGAATCCTCAGCACTATCAGCCCCATCACCAGCACCATTATCCATTAAGATTTTGTGGCGTTCTTTGCATTCTTTAGGCTTGCGAAATATACACTGGACAAGTTGGGCAAGTGCCAATATATGAAATTTTCAGCAGAAAAAAACAAAGAGGGGGGGGGGGGTAGGAGGAGAGAGAGAGATGCTTCACCGTCTGAAAAGTGAAAACTACTAATGTAGGGAAAAAGGAAGAGATAGATTTTTACCAGCTATGAAACATTGTAGACAGTAGACACTATTGTGTAGTGACCTGATATGCATCCCAATCAAAGAGGTAAAAATTGATAGATGAAAATATCTTATTTACCTTGAATTGAACAGTGCTGTTGATAGCATCACTTATAAGATCCCAATTAGGACCCATGTCATGCACAAGAACAACAAGAGCCTGAAGAAGCAGAACAAAGAAGTCTCAAGTACTTGATCAGAATTTTAGCAACCAAAGAACAGATTCAAGGAAGACACCAAGGGAAAAGCAACCTGGTCTTCAAAAAGTGACCAAGGACTTCCAAAACCTGGCTGCCCAGCAGACATCTGCACAGGAAATCAAATGCTCAAACTCATAGAAAGATATATCTAAGAAAACAGTGATGAGTTGAGAGCATATGGCACATGGTCAGCTACAACTTCACCAGGGAGTACCTTCATTGATTTATTTTTTCTTCCCCGTTCCCTGCCACCAATCAATTTGATGAATCTATTTGTGTTTGACATCTTACTCATCTGGGAAAGGGCTGGGGATGGGATGGACCCAGTCATTTGCGCCATGCTGTCAAAAGTATTATCTAGCAATTGCTTCATTATCTTTGGCTTCTTTGCAGTATGTTGCTCATATAAACCTTAAAGAAGATATTTCAAAGTGTCAAGGATGAAGAGGAACGTGAAATCATATGTATACCTGTCAAATCACTATTAAAATAATATGAGATGAATGGGATTTTACCACTAGTTCCATTAGAGCCAAAATGATGACTCTCTGATCTCTTTCTGAAATTATCCCTCTGCTAGTAGAAAAGCGCCAGTATAAAAATTAGTGTGTTTAGAAAATAGCTTTTATAACGCAAATTTGGTAGACAGAAGATTAGACAAAAGAAAACATTGATCACTCAAGTGCTTACACTACATAAATAAATGCACTAACAATATACCACAAAAGTTACATAAACTCATCATAAATTTGTTCATATCATCCATTTAATAGAAAGTATGGTCAACTTGGTGTTCTCTACCAGTTTTTCAATCAAAAGACTTACCATAACTACTCCCCCATCCCAATACCCAGCAGAAATGGCAAAGTTAGGAAAAGTGTTAATTCTTTTAGAGAGACCTTGACCAACATTGTCATCTGTGGACTGGATGCAACTTTAACTAGCGGAAGCTAATACTCATAATTTCTCTCAAGTTCAGTTTATCAGTGAATTTTGCAGTCAACAAACTCAATATATGATTCCTAATACCCATAATTTCTCTCAAGTTCAGTTTATGTGACTTTTGCAGTCAACAAACTCAATATATGATTCCACATTTTAAAAGTGCTTCTGCCCAAGATTGTTTTACACCCCAAAAGCAACAATCATTGAGCGAATGATCATGTTTTGACACATCACTGCAAGGTTCTCTGTCATATTTTGCATCAATTATGACTAGTGTCTGCTTTTCTTCAGCCATAATTTTATTAAAATGGTGATTACATGGCTCCTTAGCAATTGAAGTCGTACTTTAATTCATACGGTGCTCTCTCCAGGAACACCAAACATTTTTTTAAAAGTCTCTAGACCAAAATGCATGCTGAAATTCTAAATTAATGACACTACAACCTGAATTTTACAATTACCTGGTGCTCATCATATTTTCTGCTTAAAAAAAATGTGAAATTATATCTAACATCCAAACCTAAGAAAAGTTATATCACCTGATCATTATGAACAGTGGAATCCAGCTGCCAGCCCTGCTCATAAGCAGAACCCTGCAAAAATGGTGTTAGTCAACAAGCATTACAAAGAAAACCACTTTAGAAAGCACCCAGACTTTATTAAAATAAACTAAGCCCCCAGCACCAGCTGAACTATGAGAATTCCTAGGTACCAGATGTTTTGCTTTCTTCTTCTTCTTCTGTTTTGCTGACGTCTCGGCATAGTCATATGGTAACTGCCTTTCAAAATCTGCAGCTGACTCGACCTCCACACTTTTTTGTATTTGTGATCCGCCATGCAAAGTACTCTGGTCATCCTGAAAAGAATTAGTATCTCCACTTGACGCATCTGTCTTCATTGGAGCCTGGGGTAGAACCCCAGTGGTTCCAGCAGTAAAAGGACTTGTAAACCTCTGCCTAGAAGCAGTACGCATGCGTTTTGTTGGAATTGAACCAATGTTAAGATTATTAGCAGGTCTTTTCCCCTTCAATACATTTTGTTGAGGCCCAGTGGTGCAGTGTCCATAAGGTGAATCAGTTGCCAGATCATATGATCTTGCAGAAGGTGACTTTGTGAAGCTTTTCCATTTCTTCTGGTCACGTTTTCCTTGCTTGCTACCTTCAAAGACGCCATGCATATAGTAGGCACTTGTTTCTTCTTCCTCGTCATATGCATTGTCATGACATCCAAAGTCTGAAATTTGGGAATGAACCAATGAAAGAGAACAAATTCAATCAACAAGGAACTAGTAGATAAAGTACATTTAGCATTACCTGCTGGAGTGTCATACATAGATGTATCAACCTCATCCTGCATGTTATTGTGAGTTTTCTGGAAGAATAACAAAGTTCAACAAATAAGCAAGATTAAGATGGAACAAACTTGAAAACAACGTGATGAGGGAAAAAATCAACAGTTTGTAGTTTACAAGCATCAAGTGCCAAGCCAACTTCGCCCGCTAGAAGTCATTCTCCAGTATTCTTTCTAAATTTTGTCAAACTGTATGTCTTTCAAGCATAGAAAAAACCAAGAACATGTTCCAAAGCTTTCAAAATATTTTAATTACCTCACTTTGCATGACATGAGATTCAATGGACAATCTGTACATTGCCATGGCAGCTGAGGGAACTGCATAGAACAGGCTTTCCTGCAAATAAAAAGTTGAATGCATAATGAGTGATTTATGTGCAAACAAGGTTAGAGTAAAACACACAGCATGCATCTAAGATATCAAAAGGAGATGGCTTTGGTAAACATAAACAAGACAACAGATATAAAAAACATAAAGAAGGTAGGTATGCATACTTCCGTGAGGTGATCATCCCATGAAATGTCCATCATGCCTAAATCAGCTATTCTGTCAGGAGTTGCTGGTACTTCTTGAAGGGAAGGAACTGGCGAGCTGTTATATTTCAAAAATCTTAAAGCATATCCATGAATGGCATGGGCAATGTTTTTGACAGGCTTTTGTATCTCTAACTCTTTGCATGCCACCTGCTCATGAACAAAATGTTCAGAATGGGTCAATACTTAGTACGAATAGGATGAAAATCATACCATTTCTGAAAATTAATGCAGTTCTAAACTCCACTAAAAGCATATTCATTTTATGTTATCAATATCCAAAGGAAAATGAACTTTGATCCAAAGCTGTCTTTGTGTGTGTGTGTGTGTGTGTGTGTGTGTGTGTGTGTGTGGAATAAATACTATCTCCACTTATCAGATGAAGTGCATTTCAATTAAGTGAAAAGTTTTGCAAAAGTGGGAATACTATAGATTGAAAGCAAAAAACAAAGGCAAAATGAATTCCAGGCAGTTAAATAGATGAGTATGGAAAAGGTGGTTTCCAAACATTGCTAGCACCTTATCAATTTCTCCAAACTTGTTGACAGAAAATTCATTCCCATAAAAGATTATCGACTCATGCTTGCCATTCTTTGAACCAAAACTTTGACAATTGTTACTTAGATACACCTCCATTGAGTGCCAGAACTGCATGACAGCCTTAGCCAGACTATAAGCAACTTTTTTTAGCTTCAGATGCTGATTTCGTTCCTCAACTCTAAATCTGGAAGTAAAAGCAACACGGCGACATATTTGAGCAGCAGCAGTCATCTTCCAGAGACGCTCCTATGAGGAAATAGAATAAATAACAAAGCTTAAATAGAGATTAAGTTAAATATAGGCGCTAATAGTGAGTTCTTAAATGTACAAGATAAACTCTTCACGAGGGAAAAAAAAACAATTGAGCAAGAAATTCCTTATATAAAAAGTCAGACCTGTGCAAAGTCATTTGCCAACCATGCCATTTCTTCAAGGACAAAATCCCAGTGAGATTTCCAGTTACTCTTTGAGGGCACAGTTCCAACAGATAATTCAGCAATCCTCTTCCGCTCAGCCTGCAAGCCAAACTTTGTCAGTTCTTTTAAAAGCTTTTTGAAGAAATAGATGTGGTATGTTTAAGAGATAGTATGAAGGAACAACCTCGATAATCCGTGCCTCTTCCAAAACAGAATCTTCATGAGCCTTGTCTACCAATTTCAATTGTGTATTAGAACAAGATTGTGGGTCAAGGGGCGCAGAAGATTTTTTCTCTAACAAAATAAGGTGGGGAAGCTCTTGAATAGATGGATCATTATAGCCCTGGGGACCACTGGGGTAAATGTTTTCTCTGTTGGAATTGGAATCGTCAGCCAACATCTTGCCCGCCTTTATATCAGCCTCAGGTGCTACATGGTCATTTTGTTCCGCCCCTTCAAGATTGTGACACTTCACCTCATTTTGAGGGTGAGAACAACTTCTCATCTCTTCCTCACTTTTGACAGTAGAATCATTGCCAGAGTAGTTTTGATGCACAGAACCATCATTGATGGCAGTAACACGTTCAATAGACTTAGTCTCTTTCTTTTCATTACCCATATTACCTGATAGTAAACTTTGTGTTCCTTCATGTCTTGATAGTTCTTTAAAAAGTATTTCATTGGTATCATCATTTCTGTATTTGGCACACAAATCACTGTCATTGTTTACATCTAAGCTTATGCTATTTTGGGTGCACGAGGACTCTGAATCGAATCCTTTAGTTCCCATTGCTGTGTTACCATTTTGACCTTCATCTCCATCTTTTTTCAAGTCACTAAAACCGTTAAGCAGACCCGGACCAGTTTCATTCTCAGTCTTTGTTGATTCAGCACAAGGTAGACCTTCAGGACCAGCAGAAATAACCTGCTGTCTTCTTCCATCATGATCACATTCCTTGGAAGCATTCTCAGTATCAGCTTCTGAAGGTTGATCATGCAGGTTATCCCTCAAGACATTGGACACTGTAACATCCAGCCTATATTCAGGCAGGTTAGCAACTGTTTTCAGTGCCTGCACACAATCAAGTTCCATGTTTGAATGGGTATTGGAAGCCTCAATCTGGGAAACCATACCATTTGAAGCTGGAGACTTTGGGTTAGAGACTAAAGTGATATTCTGGTCTTTATGATTGTCTGTTTCAGTTACCAACCCCTTCACATCCCTTGCACCCCCTCGAACTGGTAAGGAAAATCCATGACCACCTGAACTCTGAACAATATCAGTTGAACCTGATCGAGCACTATCACGGTTTGGTCTGGACCTATTCCTTCGAGCATATGGCCGAAAAATAGCAGAATCTTCAGACTCCTTGGCATTATGAGTCCCATCCATCTGTGAAGACTGCTCTGATTGAGTCACTTTATTCCTTCTACTAGGATTTGTAGGTTTCCTTTCAATTCCAAGTAACTCATTTTCACCATCAAAATTGTCAGCACTATTGGGCTCACAAACTGCAGTAGCCCCTGGTCTCCCACTACTTTCTACAGAATCCCCGTGAAGTGATGTTGTCAGTGGAAAATTGCCTTTTGCTTCACTGTAATACAATATGGAGAGGGGAAAATTGAAGCAGGAGAAGCATTAGCCAACTAGCAAACTATAAGTCAGTCAAACACCACAGCAAAAGGAATATACCTAGTAACAAACTGTTCAACATGATGATCCGTGAGTGAAGTAGACTGGACACTAACCGAAGCTGCATTCACAAATTTAAAATCCAAAGGATTGCCACCCTGCAAGTAAGGAAGAATTTAAAAGGGAGGTAAAAACATAAAAGGGTTCAAAATAGCAAGAAAAAGCTTAAATTGCCATACTTTCTCAAGAAATTCTAGCTCCCTTCTCCGTTCCTCACGAACATCATACTCTTGTCTGTTAACATCAAATTTTAGTTGCCAACATCAAGAAATTTAGGACATATTTTTCTCATGTAGCAAAAGAAATGCAGAAATTACAAAAACTGATAGTAAAACACACAAAAAAGCATGCCAGTGTTACCTAAGTTCTGCATGAGCCTTCTCAATTGCTGCTTGCCGTGGAGAGGTTTTTATACCAATACCAACTCCGCCATCAACAACCCCACCCATGGAATCAACTTCAGCATTTACTAGGGGAGCAAACCCTGGACCACATCCATGCATTACCACTTCAGTAGCTAGAGGCCTTGCACTCCTCCCATCAATTCAAAAAACTGTTGAATTCTTTGATTAGACATAAGACTAATATTAGAATGAAGAAAAGAGTGGCCTAGAATGAAAAGGCACTATCCCCCCATTAAAATGAAAATGAAATTAGCATCGTATGCATGATGGATAGATCTTCTTGTATAAGTGTATCAGTCTTTTCAAGTCCAAAGGTTTGACTAAATTAGGTTGCAGGTGTATTAGATAGATGGGCTAGTCTAGATATCTTATTATGGCTTATTCAAAAATTCAAGGAGCAATGGTACGTAGCAAAAGTAAAATGTCAATGCATTAGATCCGGCCATCTATATCAGAAAGGTAATCATCCTGTCAAATTAAGATGTCTTAATATTATATATTCTCCCTTCATTCCATAAGCATAATAAGCTACATGGAAGCATGCAGACATTAAAATGCTTGAGTTCTTGAACTGACCCGGTAAATAAGTATTGCATGTAATAAAAAATGCAGGAATTTAGATCTATGCAGCAGCTTAAAAATTATTTCTCCAAAATAGAAAAGGAAATAAGTGAACATCCTTTTAGAAAAATTTACAGCAATGCATCATGCTATGGAAACATTAATGTCGAAAAACATATGATAGCTCCCCCAGTGCCCAAATCAGAAATAAAAAAATGAATACTCGAGCAAGCCAGACAGAGAGCTAAAAAGTTTGCCGTTCCAAATCTATAACACATGTCATTTGCAAATCAGCTTGTAAAATAATCTAGCTTTCTACAAAAAGTTGGAAATTTTTTAAACAATCTCAACTCTGCTTAAAACAAAGGAATCACAAGAAATAAAGCATGGACACATCATGAATACATTCCCAACTATTACACAGTTTTCTCTTTGCTAGCAAGAATCCTGAAAATTAAAGAGACTCTTTTTCCAGCCATAAACCCTGAAACATCTTTTGTAATCAACCCAACCAAATGATTTCCATGGCCAATTATACAGCAGAGTTGCTATGCCATTCTCCTTTGCAAGCATCACAAAGCCCCACCAAACTTCCACAAGCAAACGTGTATTATTCACAGTGAGTAAAGCAATCTGTTTCAAACAGGTTAGGTTTCTAAAAAGAAGCAAATACATTATCCATAAGTGTGCAAAACAAAGCAATTAATGATCACACAACAACCAAATAAATGTACTTAGTTCCCACAACATGCATTTCTACGCAAATAAGCAGCAGTGGCGAAATACATTAGTGCCAACGTCGTTTCAGATTCACACACAAGCAAGCAGCAGTGCCAAAATACATTAGTACCCACGTCGTTTCAAATTCGCACACAAGCAGGCAGCAGCTATTCAAAAACTTAAAACCACTAGCTTACCAGTTTAAGACACGAGCAAACCAAGTTAGTGCATTAATTCCCCACCACCTTTACGCATACAGATATGACTTACCGCGTAAATCCTTGAGCATTTAATCAAAAAAGGAATTGCCTTAAACAAACCCTAATTTCGCACAATTCTCAAAAATCCAACATTGCACCCCAACTCTAGGGTTTCCAACGTAGTAGCAAAAATCACTGAAAAAAGTAAAGCAATAATCACCTGAATTACAAATTTGAGAAGCTAGGGCACGGCTTTTAGTAACCACCGAATTGCACACTTTCTCTCTCCTGGGGTTTTTTCTTTGGAAATCAAAACGAAATGAAATTTGCCCTAGAATTTAACAACACCTTCGAAATTTAACCATCAGAGCGACTTACTCTGCCTCTCTCTGCCTTTAATCCTGTTCTTTATTTTCTTTTTTTCCTTCGTTTATTATTATTTTTTATTTTTGTTCTATCTGGTATTTTTGTGCGCGTGTTTTCTTTTCCAAATCGAGGGGGTACTATGCGAGACCTCTCCCTCCACTCCCCCTCCCCCTCCCCCTCCCTCTGCGTGTAGTAGTGGGCCTGGGTTTTACAATACATGAAGAAGAAGACGACGCCGATGGGCCCTTTTGTTTTTAATGTTGGGCTTTTGTTAAGAAAAATTGAATAGTTTCAGATTTTTAATTGCAAGTAGCTTGTACATCAATTAAATGCCCTTTTTTCTAATGGATTTTAAGGTGAATCAATGTCATATGTTACTATACTATATCATAAAATTAAGATAAATCTATAAAAATTAAAAATAATCACAATACTAATATAAAAAAATAAATTACTAATACATAACGATAAGATTATAAAAGAAAATAAGCAAAAAAAAGTCAAATAACATTAACTTTTTAAATTCGTGATCCAGGTTATTATATCGAAAGTGCTACAAATAGAAAAAATATGAAATCGAATCCCTAACAAATCAAATGTCGAAAGATGAAACCAAAAAAAAAATCAATTACTCAAAAAGATCTAAAAAAATTTAATTAAAAGAAAGAGGGTGAAAATAAAAAAAAATAGAGAGCAAACAAAAATTATCAATTAAAGGGTTCAATTGAAATAAAAAATAGCTTTAACATAAGAAAAAAACAAATAAAAAGAATGAAGGTCAAATTAGAAAAAATAAAAAAACATAAACTTTGATTGAATGATGAAATTGAAAACCAATAAAACTTTAACAAAATAGCTAAAGAAGTAAATTAAAAATCAAAAGAATAAGGATTGAGATTAAAAAAAATATGAGAAATTGTAATTGAAGAACTAAATTGAAAACAATCAAAACTTTTATAAAAGAAATAAAAACAAAATAAGAAATCAAAAGAACGAGAACTAAAATTAAAAAAAGTAAAAATAAAGAACTTTGATTGAAGGATGAAATTGAAAGTCAATAAAATTTTAGCAAAAATGCCAAAGAAATAAATTAAAAATTAAAAGAATAAGGACCAAAATGAAAAAATAAGAAATTGTAATTGAATGGCTAAATTAAAAACAAACAAGACTTTTATAAAAGGAATAAGAAAAAAAATATTAAATCAAAAGATTAAAGATTAAAATTAAAAAAACAAAAAGGACAATCGAGCACTTTTTTGATAGAAAAAAGAGAAGAAGGGGGGAAAGAAGAAATGATAACGTGTGACAATTCAACCATCATACGTTGTCACGCGCCACATCATGAGGAAGATAACACGATGACGCTTTCAAAGACACGATGGAAGGTTATGTTTGGGCACCAAGTGGCGTCACACGCACCGCCTAAATAGCGTGGACGTCACCTACTCGTTGGTACATAATAAGAACGCGCTAGTAGCTTTCTTGAATAAAAAATAAAAAGTAAATGTAAAAATACCAAAACATCCCCTTAACCTTGGTAATTATAAAAAAAAAAAAAAACATGTGTGAAAGTACAAGAGTACCCTCAAATGCAAACCTTATCTTTTTTTTTCTAAGGTTAAAAACGTATTTTAATTGTATATGAAGAAGGGGAAAACAAAAAAAAAAAACCTTGCCCAACAACCCAACATTTTTTTATCATAAGGTAAAAAAGTATTTGAAAAAAACTAACATACCCATGGTAATCTTATAATGACTAATGAGCTAGTGGAAAAAATCAAAACATCCCACCTTCAAGGTTTTTTTTTTTCTACTCAAGAGCAAAAATATAATTTCATTGTAGCAATACACAATAATGTTATAGTAAAACACACACGTTTCATATATTTTGTTAAATAGTTAGTCTATTTACAAGATGTGTTTCCAAACAAATGAAGGTTTTATAATTTTCCGTAATAATAATAATGATATTCAAGATTTGCTTCCTGTGAATGATTATGGTCAACTGATATCCCAAGTTACTCCTCCAAGGTGGTAAATTGATATTGGCACAATACTCTACCAAACCGAAGTTCAAGAATTAATGTCAGAGAAAACTAAGTGTAGGCGCTACAATAAACAAAAAATTGATCAAGAACACAAAAGAAAGAAATGGATTTGTCAAGAACATTAGTGAATCATGATCTTTGAGGTCGACCAAAACTTTGAAAAATGCATCCAGCTTCAACCAAAATCAGACAAGTGGTGCTTCCACTCAATGTTAAATACAGCTTCCAGTTCTTGATGCACATGTCCAGTATAAAAGCTTTGCACATCTAAAGGATTCCAGTGAAAGCACTTATAGGGTATTTCTAAAGCCAAAAGCACATAGAGTTTTCACCTGTCGAAATAACTAAGCAACTATGTATAGAACAACAACCATAGAAACCTAAAATGCTATCTGAAAGCATAAACACTATGAGGTGATATATAAATTCCAAGAACAGTATGAACAAAAAAATAAAGCACTACCAACTTCTGTACTTGAAGGGTTGAGAACAACATAGCAAAAAACTCGATCGTAGAGCACAGGGGACTCAAGCTGCAACTTGGGAAGACACTTATCATATTAGCCTTTAGTTCTCATAATTGTGATGCTTCCTTTCCCTCCTTTTATGCGAATTTTAGTTTTTCCAACAACAGGCTTCCCGGAAAAAGCGGACATGGGGTAAATGATAGGTTCTTCATCCCTTAACTTTGCTTTTGATGGTGGAGTGCAGATCCGCTGGTTTATTTCATTCAAAGTGACATCTCTATGAACCCCACAAGGTTTGATAAAAGCAAATGGATAGGCAACAAAAATAGCTAACTTAATGGGTGTCTAGATGAAGGACTTCATACCTAAGGGTATAAAAACAGAAAGTCAGGCATAGTTACTTTCTATTTTTCAATTTTTGAGTAGTAAAAATCTCCAAAACAAAAAAAAAAGGAAAGAAATCCAGTTATCTTCAAAGACATAAATAACATTAAGAATAAAGTCGAGAATGTTATAGTGGCGCGATACTTCTATGCTTTTTCTTGCTTCTCCTCCTTTTTTGGCAAAAAAAAACAGAAACCAGAACAAAGTCAAGAAAATATCAAACTCAATGACCTTAAGGAGAGATTCTTCCAAGTCATCAAAGGATATCTAATAAACAAGGGATGATAGCACATATTAAGTTTTAGTATATACAAGTAAAACAAAAAGAATATTTGAGAATATAGAGACCTTTAAAAACAACATTTCGAGGTGTCCGAGTAACACACTTTTGAACTTTATTAGCTTCAAACTCAGGAGGGTCATTGCAGAAATCTACAGCAGCAAATTAACATTTATACACCGTACATTACACCTAAATGCTTAATAAAAAAGGACTCGGACACTTTCTAAACTAGAAAGTTAATTTCATATACCTGAAATATCAATTTGAATATCAGATGCTCCAGGGAGATTCCTGGTTCTCACATAACAAAACAATTATATTGTAGTTGTAGGGTAATAAGGTGTAGAAGTCTAAAGTTCAAACAAAGCATACATATCATTGGGACTAAAATGCATCTCCGAGTCATTAAAACAGTCTGCGATCCACCGCTCAAATGACTAATCCAGACCATTATAACTGGAGGCAGAAATATCTATAAAAATATGATGCATTGCGATTTGAAAGCCTAGCATGGATATTCAAGTTCATATCTGTTTTAGCAACAGAACTTTGCAAGAGATAAACCTTGATAACCAGAATCCCATTGTGATGCTTATGGGAAAACTTCTTCAAGTGACTCTTTTGTCTCCTAAAGATGGAACCAAAAACATAAATTATGGAAATATTCAATACGAATACAAAGGAATATAAGGGACTAATCCGTTCTCTAAAGTAAACGGAGTGCACATTGATACTCCACATGAATAATATAGGAAAATAAAAGGTCAAAGAAAGAAAAGATGTTCAATTAGCTCAATATGATATTTAAGACGGATTTGAAAACTGCATTGTAGGCAATATTCTCAAAGCTCCATGCTCATTTCATCAGATAACTAAGATTAATCACCATACCTACCACAAATGGTTTGCATGGATACACATTGTATGATTTTTATAACCAACAACAAAAAACTAGTATAATATAAAATTCAAATTTCACATTCTTCTATCATCAGTCAGGTCATAGTGTTCCTAAGAAAAATTCCAGTTTATTTTGGCTTGAATCCCAACTTGGAAGTCCTGAATTCAAATCTCAATAGGTTGGAGGCATAGGGCCGATGAGATAGAGGACCACATGTCATGTCATACCAAGGGCCTTTAGACCTCCCAACATAGCAGAACCAAATTAAAAATAATAACGTGCTTTAGGCATGAGTAAATAGATAAGCAGCACTGATATTTGATTTTAAAAATATAGGAGTTATTTCTTCATCACAAAAGGAGGAATCTTCTAATTGAGTGTCAAACTGTAGCCGACGCCTTTTTAATTGCAAGCAAGTCCCCCTCCATTCTTCATGTTCCTTGTTCATGTTAGCTAAAATCCACTCTTACAAATGAGATAGAATAACCAGCAACTATCAATTACCAAAAAGGAAAAAAGGAAAAAAGCAAAAGGAAAAAAGTAAGTTGGAACTAAAACACCACCATCATGATCAACATGGTAAGCCAAATCCCCACAAGCCTTAACTGGAGTTGTCTCATCAAGCATGTAAGAAAGATTTTCTCCGTTCGAAGTCACTTCATCCCATAAACATTGAGATATGTCTATTAAAAAAAAATAAGAGCAACTATACATCAACAACTTCATTTATTTTTGGTGTTTCATCAAAACACGAGGTGCTAAAATATATATCTTCTCTGGGGAGAAAATTAGGATGCACTGCAGCAGCAACTTACCACCATTGAAATGTTTTTGAAGATAGTGCTCGTCACGTTGCCAACCCCAATGTTCCCCATTGCCACTTCACAATGCAAAGAAGAAAACAAATTTAGAATTACACACACAAATTTCTAACATCATAACAAGAAGCATAAGAAAATCACAAGGAAAATTTGGTGAACTATATCATAGTTTAAGATGAACGAATTAAGCAATGAAAGTAATGCATAATCACAAAACCACATAGGCAAAAATCAAACCTGAAATGGAACATACAGCAGCACGATAAGAACAAACATCAAACAACAGCAAATAACATTGTAAAACTGCAGCAATTGGATCAAATTGTTGTGTAGTCCTAACCATGCATTAAAAAAAAAACATAACCATCTTTTGGATCTCTTAGCCCAGATGATAACATTATACCACAAGCTTTGCTTGGGTAAATTTGCATGTCATTATAAATTTAGCATAACAAGACAATAAGTAAGTAAAATACAGTAAAATAGCAAAAGCCAAAACAGAAGATATAATGATCCACTAATACATTCATAGCCCATATCCCTCATCATCATTTTAGTCCCAACAAAAAACAGAAAATAGAAACTGCATTTCCAATTAAACCCAGTAAAATAGAAATTAGATATTTACTTGTCATTGCTATAATCCACCGCCTTCTCTTCTTTCACTCGCTACTCGCTACCATAAAGAAGACAAAAAAGATCTAGCTATGGCTATATACTATATGGTCAGTATGTACATAGAACAAGACAGTATAGTTAAATATTTTCGTGCTACTATCTAATCGTAGTATGTATGTTATCGGTGTGAGATATCTGCTCCTTCTCTCTCTTCTTTTTCTTCTTTTATTTGTTTATTTATTGCATTTGCTCAAGAAAATCTCACGGATTTTTTCCTGTTTTCCCTTTATAAAAAATAAAAGAAAGAAACAGGGAGAGGAAAATGAGTGCACCTGAATTATCTTTAATTATTTAATTAGATGTCTTTTAAAAATATTTTTGTTTTAAAAAATAATATTAACTGATATTCTTTTTGATATATTGATATTAAAAATAAAAAAATTTTAATATATTTGTAAGTAAAAAATACTTCTAAAAAATATAATGTGTCACAATATTAAATTATACAATATACTAAAAGGGCTCAGTGACCTTGTTACTGTTTACCTAGACACAAAACACTGTGGATTGGAGTAGTGTAATGGCAAAGCTACCCTTGCCATAGAGAGTTGTAAGGACAACAGGGAAGGGGTGGGGTTGTCTTTTCACTGTGATGCATTTGGCATTGAAGGAATGGTTGGGGAGAAATAGTCGATTCCAGTTTTGGTAGGGCTGCAGGTCCTAGGATGCAGACACCTGACACTAGGGCTGAACTATAATAGAAATATTAATATTTATAACACAAATAATACTATTTTTAATATTAATACCTTCAATTATAATAATAATAATAATAATAATAATAATTTTTAATTTTATCCTTCAAATCAACTATATGATTTTTCTTTGGTGGTAATAATATTTTATTTCAAATTTATTAATGACAATAATGATAATAAGAACAATAATTTATATTTTTACCATTTAAATGGGTCCTACATTAGGACCTAATGATAATGGACCCTGCGTCAAGACCCAAGTCGAATGGGTCATACGTCAGGACCCAAGTGAAATAGGTCTTACGACATGACCTAATTCCCTAGGATCCGACGTCAGGACCTGATTGTCTTGGGTCCGATGTCAGGACCCAAGTTTAATGGTTCATGTGTCAGGATCCAATTCTATTAGGTCCTTCATCAGGAACTAAGGTTTTTTGGTTTTGGGTTTCTAAATATAATTATTTGTGTTTTAAATATTTTTTTATTATTATAATTGAAATTATTAATATGAAAAATAGTATTATTTGTGCTATAAATATTATTATTTTAATTATAATTAATAATATTATAATAAAAATATTATTATTTTCCTTATAAATATTATTATTTTAATTTTAATTAATATTATTAATAAAATAAGTAATAAATTTGAAAAAAAATATTATTAATATAAAAAAAACAACCATAAATTTGATTTGAAAGGTAAAATTAAAAATTATTATTATTATTATTATTATTATTATTATTATTATTAAATTAAAAAAACTATTATTACTATCAAAGAAAAACCATAATTATTTTTTAAAGATTAAAAAATATAACAATTTGGGCAGACAAGTTAAATAATAATATTTATACCACAAATAATACTGTTTTTAATATTAATACCTTCAATGATAATAAAAATAATAATATTTTTACCACAAATAATAATACTTTGGACTATAATAGAAATATTAATAGTTATAACACAAATATTATTATTTTTAATATTAGTACCTTCAATTATAATAAAAATAATAATATTTATAGCACAAATACTAATACTAATACTAATTATTATTATTTTTAATTTTAATTTTTATAAAAATAATATTTTTTAATGATAATAAGAACAATAATTTATTTTTTTACCCTTCAAATGGGTACTGCATCAGGACCCAATTATCTTGGGTCCTGCGTGAGGACCCAATTCGCTCGGGTCCTCTGCCAGGACCCAATGGTAATGGGTCCTGCGTCAGGACCCATTGATCTTGGATGTAGCCTCAGGATCAAAGTTGAATGGGTTTTGCGTCAGGACCCAAGGGCCATCAGGCCCAATCTCTTGAGTCTTGTGTCTAGACCCAATTCACTGTGGTACTGTGTCAGTACCCGAATGTCTTGAGTCCAGTATCAGGACCCAAGCTTAATAGGTCTTGCGTCAGGACTCAATTCTATTGGGTTCTTCATCAAGATCCAAGGTTCTTGGGTCTTAAATTTCTAAATATAATTATTTGTATTTTAAATATTATTATTTTTATTATAATTAAAAATATTAATATGAAAAATAGTATTATTTATGTTATAAATATTATTATTTATATTGTAATTGAAAGTATTAATATTAAAAATAGTATTATTTGTGTTATAAATATTATTAGTTTTATTATAATTGAAAGTATTACTAATAAAAATATTATTATTTGTCTTATAAATATTATTATTATTATTATTATTATTATTTTAATTAATATTATTAACAAAGTAATTAATAAATTTGAAAAAATTATTATTAATATTGAAAAACAACCATAGATTTGATTTGAAAGGTAAAATTAAAAATTACTATCATCATCATCATCATCATCAATAAATTTAAAAAAACTATTACTACTATCGAAGAAAAACCATAATTGGTTTTTAAAGATTAAAAAATATAAAAATTTGGGTAGACAAGTTAAATAATAATATTTATACCACAAATAATACTGTTTTAATATTAATACCTTAAATGATAATAAAAATAATAATATTTTTACCACAAATAATAATACTTTGAACTATAATAGAAGTATTAATATTTATAACACAAATAATACTATTTTTAATATTAACACCTTCAATTATAATAAAAATATTAATATTTATAGCAAAAATATTAATATTAATACTAATAATAATAATTATTATTATTATTATTAATCTGAGTACAAGTAAAAAGAGAGATGGGGTTTATCCCAGCAGCAAACCACCATTTCCAAAAAAAGGAGAGAGCAGAGTGTTTGAATAGTACAGGAAAAAAGGGCCCTAACGGTGCCGCTCCATCAAAAATTAAGTGGGAGAATGATGGGGGTCAGTTGCATTCGAGGACGAACTCTACAGTAGGGACCGACGACCGCAAGGGTATTGACTATCCTCCTTGTGTACAATGTGGACAATGGCACCCTGGGGATAACTCAGTTTCACCAAGACGATGCTTTGTTTGCAGAGGGGGAGGACATAGGTGGAGAAATTGCCATTATATGAGGCAAGGATGTCATTACTACGGCGAAAGAGGTCATTATAAGAAGAAGTTCCCTAACAGGGCCACTGGGTAAATGCAGACCTATAGGCAGCCGAGTCAGAGCCATTAACAGTCAGTCATAGTGAATATGCCGGTGAGATCTTCTCAATCAGGGGCAAACTCCAATTGAGGGAGGCCGGTGAAACAAAATGACCAAACCTTAAGGAGGATCTTCCACCTGACACAGGAGGAGGTCAGGGTTGCAACGGATGTGGTGGCAGGTATGCTACTAATAAATAACCTTAATGTGCATGTGTTATTTGATCCGGGTGCCACGCACTCATTCATTGCTAGGAAAATTGTCAACAAATTAGGAAAAAGGAGTAGAAGTGGTAGAAAAAGGGTTCGTAATTGGAACTCCGATGGGGAACATGGTTGAAACAAATAATATATATATGGGAGTGAGGTTAGTTTAACTGGGTATGAAATCGAAGTAGACTTGATTCCTTTAGAATTGCATGATTTTGATATAATTCTAGGCATGGATTGGGTGAGTAAATACAAGGTCCTGATAGATTGTTATGCTAAAACTGTTACATTCCAAATACCCGAGGGTAGGAGGATGGTTTTTGAAGGAGAGAGAATTCCCAAACCGACCGCCTTAATATTGGTTGTAACAACTCAAAAACTTCTGAGAAATGGATGTAGGGATACCTCACTTACATCTTAAACTCAGATGACAAAGGTCCGCAACTGAAGGATATTCCTGTGGTGAAGGAATTCCCGGACGTGTTTCCTGAAGAACTACTAGGACTACCCCTAGAGTGAGAGGTAGAAGTGTCTATAGAGACTTTCCCTAGAGTCCCACCTATAGCCCAACAACCATACCGGATGGCTTCAACAGAATTGAATGAGCTAAAGACTTAACTGCAAGAGTTGCTAGATAAAGGGTTTATACGGCCTAGTAATTCTCTTTAGGGAGCGCTGGTTCTACTTGTAAGAAGGAAAGATGGAACCCATAGGCTTTGTATTGACTACCGTCAGTTGAACAAAATAACGATGAAAAATAAGTATCATCTACTACAAATAGATGATTTATTTGATCAAATAAAAAGAGTGAGAGCATTTTCAAAAATAGATTTGAGGTCAGGGAACAAAATAACGATAAAAAATAAGTATCCTCTACCACAAATAGATGATTTATTTGATCAAATAAAAAGAGTGAGAGCATTTTCAAAAATAGATTTGAGGTCAGGGTACTATCAGATAAAGATTAAAGAGGCTAACGTACCAAAGACCCGCAGGAGCATTGTAACCAATGTTGTTAAAATCGTGATTTAACTCGTAAAATCGTACGATTTTAGGAGTTAATATATGCTTAACGTTCCGAATCGCCTTAAAAACTCGAAAATTGATAAAATCGGGTTGAAATCGGTAAAATCAGATGAAATCGCAAAAAATATGATTTCAATATCGATTTTACGATTTCAACAATCTTTAATGGCCCTGCAAAAAACATGCTGTTAGCTATGCCCTGAAGGGGATGATATGGCAAATTTCCTTGTCAAACTCGATTCCCAATATATCACCTCTTGCCTTCACTTCAACGGCACAATTAACCTCTCTTGATTAACTCCTCCTTAATTACTTATTAACTTTTTTAAAAAACTAAATTAGGTGTTAACCAACTTAACTTTTTTAATATTTCATGATTCTAACCTACCAATAGTGTCCCTCATCACTAGTGTTATAAACAAAAGCTATTTCTAGCCTAGTCAGGTAGTGTTTGTATGTTCTAAAAGTTTTTTTTAAATTTTTTTTAAGTTATAAATTAATATTTTTTTTATATTTTTAAATTTTTTTTATATTTTTAAATTTTTTTGATGTCTTAATATTAAAAATAAAAAAATATATTATTTTAATATATTTTTAAATAAAAAATAATTTTTACATCAATTCAAACAAAGTATTTTTTAAATTACTAAGACAATTTATGGATTAATTAATTAAAAAAATTATTCGGTTAATATGTTAATCTTTAAGGAAAGTGCTAATGGAACAATCTATCTGGCTACCGGCCAGTTTCTCATTGCCCATGATTTTGAATAAAAATTATTCCCTTTTATAATGTTTTGCTTGATGGAATGATTAGTATGATGATTTTAAAGTGATTGAGTAATGAATTTACAGTAAAAATTTTGAAGTGATTTGCAGATTTGATAATGAATTTTTATTCAAAAAACAAATCTTGAACTATGTATATAAAAAAAATTCCTTACGATTTTACGATCCGAGTTTATTTTGTATTTTTCGTGCCGTGTTACAAATATCTTTTTGACAACCTTGATTGCAACTATTACAAATTCTAGAATGGATGTGGGAGATGATCACCATGGATTTTGTGTCTAGATTTCCCAAAGGTAGGAAAAGAAATGATACAATATGGGTCATCATAGACCGCTTGATAAACTCCTTATTATTCTTGCTCATAAAGATGACCGATTTGGTAGACAAGCTTGCCAAGATTTACATAAACAAGGTGGTATGGCTCCATGGGATTCCAATATCCATTGTCTCAGATCGGGATCTTAGGTTCACCTCCCCGACTTTGGTCGAGCATACAACACGCCTTGGGGACAAGATTGGATATGAGCAGTGTAACAACCCCAAAATTTCTAGCAATACATTTTGAAAATTCATGATTTTTTTTAAAAATTTCGGCAGGGTTTCCCCTAATTTAGCCTATCCCAAGTTATCGACAAAATCAACATCAATCTCTAATCAACCATTTCCACAATTCAATGTTCTTATTATACTCCAACATATCTCAATTAACAATATTTCACTTTCTCTAACATATCAACTCAAAGAATAATTATTTTGCTAAAATGAAGAAAGAATTATCTTAACCATGATACACAAACCATAAATTATACACTTAAGATACTTCCTTTAATCATATATAATCTTTTAAGTACTGTTTAACACAAATGATATTAACTATATATATATATATATCACCTTTATAATTAGAAAATATTTACACAACAGAGTACAAGTTAAATAAGTTAGTCTATTTAAATTCGTACATACACAACATTATAATCTTCAAAATATACAGAAAGTAATGTTATTATCAACAATTTACATATCCAAAAGATTTACTGGTAATAGAAGTAAGCTCTAAAACTACTAGGAGGCGCGATATTGAGATGAACCTGCATAATGATTTAAAAGATAATCATGGTCAATTAGAGCATTTACATTTGCATTAATATATAAATATATACATTAGTTACTCAAAAAAAATTCAACATTTACTATCATCTTTCAAGTATTATTCACAAATCAATAATCCAAAATCTAAACCTGTCCACATCATAGAACTTCAGTTCCAAACCAATACAGCTGGACCACCAGCACTAGTTCCATACCAGCACAGTTGGACCACCAACACTATTTCCATACCAGCACCAGTTCCATACCAGGATAACTAGTCCGCTAGCTGCCCATTCACAGGACTCCAGTACCATACTAAGATAGTTGGTTCACAAACTGCCAATTCACAGGGCACTAGTACCATACCAGGACAACTGGTTCACAAACTGCCCATTCACAGGGCACTAGTTCCATTCCAGGATAACTGGCTCACAAGTCTTCCATTTTCAGAATAAATTATCATGGGAAAATCTATCAGCATTCTACATAAAATTTCATTGATCGAGGGAAAATTTAAATATCTAAAGTTCAGAGAAAGAAAAAATATTCAAGGTATTAAACACCTACCTGGTGTTTGCATCCTGATAGCTAAACTTGTCTACTGAGTAGTTCCTATAGCCTCGCCCACTCCTGCAAGTTCATTTCATTACCAATTAAATTCTATTTCAACAAAATCAACTTGTCATCAATTTAATTATTTCATCAACAACATCACCACAAAACCACTTTACTTATCAAACCAGCAAAACAATTCATTGTTAATTTAATTACTTCATTAACACATTACCACATAATTCATTTAATTTTCAACAACAATATCAACTCATCACTAACATAATTTCTTCATCGTCAATATTACTACATAACTCATTTAATTATCAATCGACAATATCAACTCATCATTAATAAAATTTCATCATCAATATTACCACATAACTCATTTAACTATCAAACAACAATATCAACTCATCACTAATATAATTCCTTCATCATCAATATTACCACATAACTCATTTAATTATCACTCAACAATATTAACCCATCACTAATGTAATTTCTTCATCATCAATATTATCACATAACTCATTTAATTATCACTCAACAATATTAATTATTGATTCAACATTTTCATTCATTTTTCTTTCTCTAGACCGAAACCTCTTCTCAAAAGAACCCATAATTATTTTTTCTTCAATTTTCTCAAATTGAAACATTACCCACTATTATTTCATTTATTTAAACATTAATTCATCATAATTTCATAGATTAACCCATTCAACCTCACAACTCATACCATAATTATACACTAATATAATTGAATGAAATCTTAACATACTAAATATATCAATTTAATTGAGAGCAAAAGATTTGTTACCTTTTAATTCAAAGAAATAAGAGATGGAAAGCTTGAAATCACCACACAAATTTGTTTCCTCCTTCCCCCCTTATTTTCCTCTCAATGCCTCCCATTTTTAATAAAAATCTTTTGTTCCCCTTTTGAGATTTTCTTGTTCAAACCCTTCCTAATAAACTTTAATCAATAATTCTATCTTCTTCCTTTTTATTTTTTGTGAATTTATTTTGGATGAACCATGATAAATTTCACTCAATTCTTCTCCCTCTCAAGCCCTAACATGGCCGGCCACATGTTCCTTATATTCCACTCCTCACTTGTTTACATATTTACAAGTGTTCCCCCCGTTTTCATTGAAGTCCTTTGTTTTATTTTAAAACCATTTGGCCCAAAAGTTTGACTTATTCAATTTAATCCTTATCCCACATTCACCTTATTAGATAATAATTTCCACTCCATTAACTTCTATATATATATATATATATATATATATATATAATTATTTGCCCCCCTTTTTTTGTAAATCAAAATACAGGAATTTACTCAGGAGTCACAAGCACTGCATTTGACCCCCAAATTGATGGCTAGTCGGAAAGAGTCATCAAAGTCTTGGAAGATCTATTACGGGCATGTGTACTATAATTTGGAGGAAACTAGGAGGAACACCTAGCATTGGTGGAGTTCACACACAACAATAGTCACCAAACCATAATAGGGATGGCCCTGTACGAAGCCCTAAATGGTAGGATGTGCAGGACTCGTTTATGTTAAGAAGAAGTTGGAGACCAGAAGTTGTATGACACGAAGTTGGTTCAGGTCACCACAGAGAAAGTGAGAACCATCAAGGATCATATTAAAGCTACACAGGATAAACAAAAAAAGTATGCTGATGTAAGGAGAAGACCCCTTGAGTTCGGTGTAAAGGACCAGGTGTAAAATCCCACATCAACGGGTGAGGACTTGGGGGAAAGCCTTATATGAGCATGCTCACCTTGACTAGTAAGACGCGTTTTGGGACAATGTGTGGCTTCCAAGAAAAAATCTGTGAGGCCCGTGGGCCATAGCGAACAATATCTTGCTAGTGGGGTGGGGTGTTTCATATGGTATTAGAGCCCGGCTCACTGGCTGTCCGATGGTGCCGACGGGTTCGTCGGGCTTCTTAAAGGGGGTGGATTGTAATATCCCACATCGATGGGTGAGGACTTAGGGGAAGGCCTTATATGAGCATGCTCACCTTAACTAGTAAAATGCATTTTGGGGCCATGCGTGGCTGCAAAGAACAAATCCGTGAGGCCCGTGGGCCAAAGTGAACAATATCTTGCTAATGGGGTGGGGTGTTACACCAGGTGTTCTTGAATGTAGCCCCGTGGAAGAACATGTTACGGTTCGGATTGAAAAGGGACCCGCTTCATTGGACCTTTCAAAATCTTGTAGTGAATCGGGCTAGTAGCCTATAAAGTAGACTTGCCCCCCACAGTTAGCCAACGTGCATGACGTGTTCCATGTCTCCTTGTTAAGAAATGCTGACGTGGATCCCGCTCGAATCCTACCTCAAGTTCCGGTAGAAGTCAAGGAAGACCTAACGCTTAAATTGAGGCCCACAAGTATACTAGATTGGGGAGTGAAGGAATTACAAAACAATAAGATTCCCATTGTCAGAATCTTATAGCGGAACGCCTAAATAGAATACGAAACTTGGGAGAGGGAGTCTGAAATGAGGAAAAAGTACCCCAATCTATTTCAACTACCAGGTATGGATTATGAAACCTCTTAGATTTCGAGGATGAAATTCCTATTTAGGGGAGAGAATGTAAACACCTGTAAAAAAGAAGAAGTTATAAATGACCCCATCAGCAGCGACACATTTTCATTGCTGATCTCTGAATCGGCAATGACTCAGTTTTCATTGTTAATTTCTGAATCGGCAGCGATATGGTTTTGTTATTGATTTTTGAATCAGCAACGACTCAATTTTTATTGATGACCATCGCTTTAACAGTGGTTACGTGAGCTGACGAATTCATGTGTTAGCTGCAGCTGTAATACTCAACAAAAAATCAAAGAAAAAGGTTGACTCATGTTAAGTGAAAGTTTAGGGAGCAAACCAACCTGCCTTAAGGAGTTAAAAGAGGGAGGAAAAACTAGTTTTTGAGAAACCAAAACAGGGACAAGAACACTTTTAAACCAACCCTAAACACCCCACCTCATTTAAGAGCGGTATAAATGCAAGGAGAGAGAAAAGGTGACCCATCCTCTTCCCTAAAACCGACCTTAACAGATGGAGCAAACCCTTCTCTGTTCAGAGAAAAGAAAACCACACAACCCTAGCTGCATGTTCACCTCATTACATGGTAGGATTAATAACTGAAACCATGAAGGGAGAGGGAGTGTAACAAACGGTTGAATTGAAGAAGAAAAGGGAAGAAAACTGAACAGAAGAAGAGGAAGAAAACCAGAAGAAGAGGGGAAGAAAAAACTTGTTAAATCCCTCCTAAAGCTACTGAAAACCGTAAGGTGGTGCGACTAAGATTGGTCCTTCATCAGGACAAGGACACCCAATGGGTGGAACAGGTAGGTTGTTTTCATCTTCCTCTTTCATAACGCTAATTTATGAAATGTTTTAATATGAATGTCATAATATCATGTTAATATAAATTCCAAACTGTCAAGGGAGTATTTGTTGATGGTTAAATGATTAGCTTTGGCATCTTAAGTGGATGACTGAGATGACTAAATGATTAGTTTCGGCTAATGGCGTCCTAAGAGGATGACCGGATTTGGGAGTTATGAGTTAGTTTAAAGAATTGATGTGTTCATGTGTATTATGTTTTATGTATACCAAGTATATGAAAGACCTATGCTTGTTATGCCTTAAACAGAGAATAACATTAATGCTTTCATTAAACTATTTAATTGTTTATAATTCTTGTAAATATTTCTACTGCAGCAGGGACGTCTCACTAACAAGGTACCTAGAAACCCCATTACATGGGAACTTACTTTTGCAAAGAACCATGTAGTCGCATTTTAAATCATGATGTATTTTGTATGAACTAAGTGTACTAGATGTGTATCTATTATTCGATACTCTTGTTTAATTTCGTGATGTCTATTAGTAGTGTAGGAGTGCAAACTTATGATTATGTAGGTATATTATAATATGAGCTTGTAATCATGCAAACGTAATATTATGTGCATGTGTAAGAAATGTTGTTAATGAAATGTTGATTGATGTTTGACATATGGATTGAGCCTCGATAATGAGTAGAAACTGGTTTATCAATTTTCAGAATATTATAAAAAAAAAATTACCATTATTTTTGCTTTGAAAAGTCGGGTTGTTACATAGACACTAACATAGTGATACACAAGATTCCCTTGGTAAAAGGAAGTAAACTAGTTAAGCAGAAAACTAGACAAATGCGCCTAAATATGTGATTAGTACTTAAAAGTGCATTTTTATCAAGGTTTTATATCATCATTTTGCACTTAAAGTATCAATAACTCCTTAACTAGAGCATGTTTTATAATAACATGTATAATAATATAAGATACCTTTAATTTATGGTAAATGTTAATCTTAAATGCAGGCCTATCACATAAATCAAAGGATTGATTGATGAGTTTAATTACTGAAATTGAGAAGACAAAGAGAGGGCTAAGCTTAAAAAAGAGATGTTGGTTCAGTCCAAACTGGAACATCATTCGGTTATTGGATCATAACTGGAGCTGTAGAACTTGGATTTAGGTTTGGTTTATATGTATGGAAAGCTATGACATGAGCCTAAAACTTTCATGAGGAGTCTAAGATTTAAAAGTGTCATTTTCAAGTTCAAATGGTAGCAACAACAAAGAAGTCAGAATCTGTCCTGAAGCCTAGACATTGTTTAGTGTTTAGCCCATATATCGAGTTCTAGAAGTCCAAATGCACCGATTATTGTTTTGTTGGAAAGCTGAGACAATTTCCCAAAACTTTCATGAAGACTATCTGTTTAAATTTTGATGTTAGCAATGATATTTTCTGCAGACAAGAAGATAAGGAGTGTTACCAAGTCAAGAGGTGGCCACCCACTCAACAATTCGTCATGTAACATTCCCCATTTCTGGGATAAAACCACAATCTCATGTCAATAGAAAAAAAACAGAGTAGTTAATTTT
>Ga0325403_1000346_pt1 | contig 30608 bp, 32 predicted proteins | sample PopdelMetagenome_19_FD_205665 | JGI IMG/M metagenome (GOLD analysis project Ga0325403, IMG submission 205665) | Populus deltoides microbial communities from Bellville, Georgia, United States - Xylem-PdKOR-R4 | ecosystem: Host-associated > Plants > Phyllosphere > Stem > Wood/Secondary xylem... | reverse complement strand
CGGCCGCGGAACCGCGACCAGGCGCTCGGCTGCGAAGGGGGTGCGTCAGCTGGTGACCTGCACCTGGCGGGGGTCGAAGGCCAGGTAGCCGGAGTAGTCGGTGCCGACCCTGTCGAAGGAGGCGGGGTACGGCTCGGGGTAGCTCCACGCGCCGTCGTCCGCCGTGGCACCACCCGGCGCGGTGACGTTCCAGTACTGCGCCACGCCCTTCCACGGGCAGGTGTACGGGGTGGGGCTCTCGCTCAGCGCGCCCTCGACCACGCTGCTCGGCGGGAAGTAGGCGTTCCCCTCGATGCGCACGATCGCGTCGTCGTCGGCCTCGGCCACCACGACGCCGTCCAGCAGTGCCTTCACGGTCTCTCCTCCAGCTCGTGCGGGTGTGCTCCACCCCTACCCAGACGGGTGCGGTCCAGCCGGCTCAGCGGGTGACGCGGCGCAGCAGGTCGACGACGGAGTCGACCGCGACCCCGTAGAGCACGTGGGACCCGCCCTCCCACACCCACCAGGCCCTCGGCAGGCGGCCGACCGGCGCCTGCACGCCCATCGCGGGCAGCGCCGAGCCGTGGAAGGCGGCGAAGAGAGCCGCACCGCCGACGGCTCCGCCACCGGCGCGGGCCAGCGGCACCCGCCGGGTCAGCACGGCGTAGAAGACCGGGTAGCCGTACGCCATGAGCCGGTGGAACCACTGGGCGCCGGCCTCGAGCTCGTCGTCGTCCAGCGCGTCAGCGGCCGCCTGGCCCTTCCTCGCGGCGACCAGCTTCCGGTAGAGCAGCGAGGGAGGCATGCGCTCGCCGTGGCCCTCGGGGTCGGCGCCGTCGAGCTCCTTCTGCCCGGGCTCGGGCGGCAGCTTCCGCTCGGCCCACGGCTGTAGGGACGACTCCGCCCACGCCTTGACCTGCGTGCCCGCCCAGCCGGCGGCGAGCCCGACGGCGACGTCGGTGAGGATCTTCGAGGAGGCCACCCGCTACGAGTACCCCACGGCGCTCCCGGGTGCACCCGGAGGAGCTCCTGGGACGGCGGGACCGGTCACGGCGGGGTCAGTGCAGGCCGTCCTCGCGGGAGGCGACGAACAGGATGCGGTCGTCGGCGCGCAGCTCGGTGAGGGCCGGGTCGCTGTAGCGCAACATCCGGCCGTCGCGCCAGACGCCGACCACGGGCACGTCGCAGTCGCGGGGCCGCCTGCCCACCTCGTCGGGTTCCACGCGGCGCTCGTCGAGGTCGAGCCCGGAGCCGAACGACAGCATGTCCTCGACGACGCTCACCGAGTCGGGGCTGTCGGTGGCCAGGCCCAGCAGGCGGCCGGCGGTCTCGGAGGAGACCACCACCGAGCGCACCCCGCTCTCGCGCAGCAGCTCGGCGTTCGCGGCCTCCCGCGCCGACGCCAGCACGGTGACGCGGGGCGCCAGGCGCCGCAGGGTCAGGGCGGCGAGGACGGCGGTGTCGTCGCGGTCCAGGGCGATGATCACCGTGCGGGCCCGCTCCACCTGCGCCTCGGCGAGCACGGCCTTGTGCGTTGCCGAGCCGACCACGACGGCGTACCCGTCGCGGCCCGCCTGCGCGGCGGCGGCCTGGTCCTGCTCGACCACCACCACCCTCTCGGCGGGGTGCTCACGCAGCCGCAGGGCGCGGACGGCGTTGCGCCCCTTGGTCCCGTAGCCGAGGACGACGACGTGGTCGCGCATGCGGGCCTTCCAGCGGTGGACGCGGATCTCGGTGCGGGAGCGCTCGGTGAGCGCCGAGATGGTGGTGCCGACCAGGATGATCACGAACATCAGGCGCATCGGCGTCACGACCAGCGCGTTGATCAGCCGCGCCTGCTCGGTGACGGGGGTGATGTCGCCGTAGCCGGTCGTGGAGAGGGTGACGGTCGTGTAGTAGAGCGCGTCGATGACGGACACGTGCCCGTCGAGGTTGTCGGTGTACTGGTCGGCCTCGAGCAGCACCAGGCCCCAGTTGAGCAGGAGCAGCAGCACCGCGAGGCCCAGGCGGACCCCGATGGAGGCCAGCGGCTTCAGCCGCCGCCCCTGCGGCAGGCGCAGCCCGTAGCGAGAGCCCACCGGTCCCCCGCGCTCGGCGGTCCCGGTGCGCCCCGCGCGGCCGGCCGGAGAGCTCACCCGCGGGGGGTGCGCCGCGGGCGCAGCAGGGAGCGGACCGCGCTCCAGCGGCCCCGGCCGGCGCTGGAGACCGCCCCGGGGGCGTCGGCGGGGTCGAGCCGGCCGAGCAGCAGCCGCAGCACGTCGTCGTGCCAGCTGGCGAGCAGCAGCCCCGCGGGCCGCCCGCCGGTGGCCTGCTGGCCCCCCCGCCAGGTCTGCGCGTCGACCTGCCCCTCGCCCGAGCCCCGGCCCGCACCGTCGGCGGCGGCCGTCGCCCCGCCGGCGCCGTCACCACCGCCGACCAGGAGCAGGACGACGTCGACCCCGCGCAGCAGGCGGCTGGTGCGCTCCGCGGCGTCGACGCCGGCGAGGCCCGGGCCGACACCCTCGAGGCCGTCGGGCACCACCACCACGCCCGCACCGGAGACCGGCACGCACGTCGCGGAGACGCCACCCAGGGCGCACAGGTCGGCAGCGCGCTCGGCCGACGCCACCGGCAGGACGACCACGGCGCGGTGGGCGCCCCCCGACGGGTCGGACGACGGGCCGCCGCCGGTCCCGGGGAAGCTGTAGCCGCTCACCGAGAGCACCGACCGCTCGCGGCGGCGGTGCTCTCGGCGGTCACAGGGCGCCCTTGGTGCTGGGCACGCCGTCGACCCGCGGGTCTCGGGCCACGGCCGCCCGCAGCGCCCGGGCCACCGCCTTGTACTGGGCCTCGGCGACGTGGTGCGGGTCGCGCCCCGACAGCACCCGCACGTGGAGGCAGACGTGCGCGTGGAAGGCGATCGACTCGAAGACGTGCCGGGTGAGGCTGCCCGCGTACGGGACCCCACCGCCCCCGCCGCCGATGAGCACGTGCTCGTAGCCCTCGGGCTCACCGGTGTGCACGCAGAAGGGCCGGCCCGACACGTCGACCACGGCCTGGGCGAGCGCCTCGTCGAGGGGCACGAGCGCGTCGCCGAAGCGGGCGATGCCGCGCTTGTCGCCCAGGGCCTCGCGCAGGGCCTGCCCGAGGACGATGGCCGTGTCCTCCACGACGTGGTGGGCATCGATGTGGGTGTCACCGGTGGCCTGCACGCGCAGGTCGATGAGCGAGTGCTTCGCCAGCGCCGTGAGCATGTGGTCGTAGAAGCCCACGCCCGTGCTGATCTCGGTGCGGCCGGTGCCGTCGAGGTCGAGCTCCAGGACGATGCTCGACTCGCTGGTGGAGCGCTCGACGCGCGCCGTCCTGCTCTGGTGGGTGGGGGTGCTCACTGCTGCTCCTCGGCGTCCTCGGGGTGGGCGGCGAGCTCGGCGGCGACGACGACCTCGGCCAGGGCGGCGAGCACCGCGTCGGTCTCGGCGGCGGTGCCCGCGGTGATGCGCAGGTGCCCGGGGATGCCGACGTCGCGCACCAGCACCCCCCGCTCCAGCAGCGCCTTCCAGGCCGCGGGGGCGTCGTCGAAGCCGCCGACGAGGACGAAGTTCGCGTCGCTCGGCAGCGCCTGCAGGCCCAGGGCGGGCATCGCGGCGACGATCCTGTCGCGCTGGGCCTTGGTGTCCTCGACGGTCTCGAGCAGCAGGTCCGCACAGCCCAGGGCGGCGGTCGCGGCGGCCTGCGTCAGCGACGACAGGTGGTACGGCAGGCGCACCAGGCGCAGCGCGTCGACCACGGCCGGGTCGGCGGCGAGGTAGCCCACCCGCGTGCCGGCGAAGGCGAACGCCTTGCTCATGGTGCGCGTGACCACCAGCCGCGGGCGCCCCGGCAGCAGCGTCAGCGCGCTGGGCGTCCCGGGCCGGGCGAACTCGGCGTAGGCCTCGTCGACGATGACGACCCCCCGCGTGGCGCCGTATGCGGCCTCGACGACGTCGAGCGGCAGCGCCGTGCCGGTGGGGTTGTTCGGGCTGGTCAGGAACACCACGTCGGCGCCGGTCCCGCCGCCCCCGGCCGCGGCGACCTGCTCGGCGACGGCGAACGGGTCGAGGGAGAAGCCGTCACCGCGCTTCCCGTCGACCCAGGAGGTGCCGGAGGTCTGCGTGATGATCGGGTGCATCGAGTACGACGGCGTGAAGCCGACTGCCGTGCGCCCCGGGCCGCCGAAGGCCTGGAGCAGCTGCTGCAGCACCTCGTTGGAGCCGTTGGCCGCCCACACGTCGCCGCGGGTCAGCGGAACGCCGTGCGAGGCGGGCTGCGCGACCAGGAACGCCGCGAGCGCGTCGCGCAGGGCGTCGGCCTCGCGGTCGGGGTAGCGGTTGAGGTGCGGCACCTGCTCGGCGAGGGCGGCCACGACGGCGTCGACCACCTGCGGCGGGACGTCGTGGCTGTTCTCGTTGGTGTTGAGGCGCACGGCCACGTCGAGCTGCGGCGCCCCGTAGGGGGTGTGGCCGCGCAGGTCGTCGCGCAGGGGCAGGTCGTCGAGGGTCGTGCCGGACACGAGGCCCTGCGGCGTCACCGGGTTCACGGACGTCAAGGGTAGTGAGGGGTGCTGACCTGCGGCGCGGCGGCGGCGTCCGCTCGCCCGGTCGGACCCGTGCCGGTCGCGGTGGCGAGGCTGCGCTCCAGCGCCGGCCAGCCCGAGTCGGCCTCGCGCTCGGCGGCCTCGGCGCGGCCCCCGCCCCGCAGGCCGAACAGGCGCTTGGCGAGCAGCAGGTAGACCACGACGGCGAGGTTGAGCGCGAGCAGGGTGAGCCCCGTGGGTGAGACGCCGCTGGCGAGGTCGGCGACCTCCGGGACCACCAGGAGGCTGGTCGCGACGAAGGTGAGGTGCTCGGCCCACCGCCGGCCCAGCCACAGCCCCACGGCCTCGGTGGCCTCCAGCGCGGCGTAGGCGGCGAGGCCGACGCCGATGAGGAGCAGGTGGCTCGACGGCGTGTCGAACCAGCCGGTGACCTGGGCGGTGGAGCCGTGGGCGGTGTCGATGACCACGCCGTGCTGCTGCACGAAGTCGAGGCCCCACGTCCACCAGCGGTCGAGGGTGCCGCGGGAGTTCGAGAAGACCAGGACGGCGGCGGCCAGCAGCCCCAGCCCGAGCACGTGGACGACCCGGTCGAGGGCGATCAGGCGCAGCACGTACCGGTCCCGGAGGGGACGGCCCCGCAGCGGCAGCTCGATCTGGTCGCGCGGCGGCAGGTGCTCGGCGGTCGGGCCGTCGGGGGCGGCCCGCGGCAGCCACGCGTCGCAGCGCAGGCAGCGGTGCCAGCGGAGCCCGGTGGCGTCCTCGCGGAGCACGAGGGCGTCGTCAGCGCGGACCACGGCGACGTCGTGCCCCACGGTGCGGTGCCCCTGCAGCGAGCAGTCGAGCAGGTCCCAGCGGATAAGCGGGAGCCGGCGGCGCTGGTCGGAGGTCACGGAGGGTCGTCCTGCTCGCGGCCTCCGTGAGGCACCTGGGTGCCTCCCGCACGCTCCCTGAACCCCACCCGACCGTGATCATGGACTTCCCGAGCACCTTCCCCCGTGATCATGGACTTCCCGAGCACCTTCTCCCGTGATCATGGGCTTCCGACACCCTGGAGGCGTGCACACGTGGGAGCGGGCGCTGGCGCACGTCGCCGAGCGGGTGGCCGCCGCCGGCGACGGACCGCCGCTGGCTTCCGGCGCCCGCGTCGTCGTCCACCTCCACCCCGACCGGGTGGTGCCGGCCACGGGCCTGCCGGTGCTCGCCCAGCTGGTGCTCGACGGCCGGTACCGGTCGCAGTTCGAGACCGGCACGAGCGCGGGCGGCCTCACCGCCCACCCGGGTGGTGACCGCTGGCGCTGGGAGTCCGAGCTCTTCGGCGGCGCCTACGACGCCGCGCCCGCCAGCGAGCGGCCGGTGTACGGCGCCCTGTCGCTGCACGGCGACGCGAGCGGCGCAGCCCTCCGGTTCGGCTCGTGCCACCTGCGGCTGCGCGCCTGCGCGCTGGGGCGGGTCACGCTCGCCTTCCCCGACAGCGCGCTCGGCCCCGAGGCCCTCGGGACGGCGGACGCGGCGCCCGCGGTCGCAGCCGCCGCGGCGTCGCGAGCGGCGGGGCGGCTCGACCTCCTCGACGACTACGTCGAGGCGCACGTCCACGACCAGCTGCTGCTGGGCCGCGACGTCGAGGCAGTCGTGCTCGACCCGTGCTTCCGCGGCAGCGCCGTCGCAGCGGCCGCCGAGGACCTCAGGACGACGTCGGGCACCGCGCTCGAGTGGCACGCCGGGCGCGCCGTCGACGTGGCCGAGCTCGTGGCACGGACGGAGTGCACCGCCTACCGCGGACCGGAGGTGGTGCGGGTGGCCCGCGAGGTGGCGGAGGCGCTCACGCACGACGGGGTGCTGGACGCGGTGGTCGTCGGCCGCGCGGTGGCGCTGGACCGCTGGGACGCCCAGCGCCTCAAGCAGGTGTGGCACTGCGTCGCGCGGTTCGGTCACCCGCCCCGCCCGGCGTGACGCCAGGCGGGCAGAACCCCACCTGCCCCTCCTGCTGATCCCGGTACCAGGCACTTCTGCCCGTCCGCTGTCACACCTCCAGGTGGGGGTGTCGACGCGCCGCGCCCGCATCCCCGTCCTGTCGAGCATGCACGACGACGTCGGCGGTGCCCTCCTGCGGCGACCCCACCGGCCTTGTGCATGCTCGGCGGGACGGGGTCGAGCCCGCACGGGGCCCCCGGAGGACCGTGCGAGATCGTGGGCGCATGACAGCGGTGCGGGTCGACGTGCTCGGACGCGGTGCCAGGGCGGAGCAGCTCGCCGTCGAGCTGGCGGTGGCGGGCGGAGCGGCGCTGGACGTCCGGCGCTCGGGCGCGTCGTCCGAGCCCCCGGCCCTGGCGGTCGAGGTCGCCCCGAGGGGCGGGGCCTCGTCAGACGCCGACGAGGTCGTCTCCCCCGGTGCCGACCCTGCGACCGCCGCCCTGCAGCTCTGGCACGGACGACTCCGGCCCTGGACCGCCGTCGTGGGCGGGAAGCGCTCCGACGCCGGGCCGGCGCGCCTGCACGACCACCAGCCGGAGTGGCCGGTCGTCGCTGCGCGGCGCCTGCGGCGGCTGGCGGTCGCGCTCGGTGACGGAGCGGACCTCGACCACATCGGCTCGACGGCGGTGCCGGGTCTCGCGGCGAAGGCCGTCGTCGACCTGCAGGTGCGCCTGCGCGAGCTGCCCCCGGAAGACGAGGTGGCTGCCCGGCTCGCGCCGCTCGGGTACGTGCTCACGCCGGGCAGCCGACCCGACTCCCCCGGCGTGCACTCCGATGCGCGGATGCCCGCCGACCCACCCGGCACGCCGGACGCCGCCTGCGCGAAGCGGCTCCTCGTGGCACCCGACCCGCTGGTGCCGAGCGTCCTGCACCTGCGCCGCAGCGACTCGCCGTTCGCGGCGCACGTCGTGGCGTTCCGCGACTGGCTGCGCGCGCACCCCGAGGGCCGGCAGCGGTACGAGGACGTCAAGCGCCGCCTGGAGACCGAGCACGCCGGCGACGAGGACTACGACGACTACACCCGCGGCAAGGGCGACCTGCTGCGGGAGCTCGCGCCGGTGTGGACGGCGTGGGCCGCCGCGCAGCGCTGCGGAGGTCCATGATCACGGCTGGAAGGTGCGCCGGAGTCCCATGATCACGGGGGTGGGGGTGGGTCGCGGCGTGTGCGGGCCCTCACGTGCATGCGTTCGCCCTGCGGCCCGAAGAGGCTGAGGACCTCCGCCGCCCCCGGTCCGGGGTTGGCGAACCAGTGCGGCGTCCGGGTGTCGAACTCGGCCACCTCACCCTCGCGGAGCAGGACGTCGTGCTCCCCGAGCACCAGCCGGATCTTCCCTGCCAGCACGTAGAACCACTCCCAGCCCTCGTGCACCTTGAGCCCGTCGGCCTCGGGGGTCCGGTCGGGCTCGGGCGGCATGACGATCTTCCACGCCTGGAGCCCGCCCGGCTGGCGCGTCAGCGGCACCACCGTGCGGCCGTGGGCGCGCTGCGGGCGCAGGTGCACGCGGGGGTCGCCGGTGGCCGGAGCGCCGACCAGCTCGTCGAGCGCCACCCGGTGCGCCTGGGCGAGCGGCAGCAGCAGCTCCAGCGTCGGCCGCCGCTGCCCGGACTCCAGGCGGCTCAGGGTGCTGACGGAGACGCCCGTGGTCTCGGACAGCTGGGCCAGCGTCGTCCCGCGCTGCAGGCGCAGGGCCTTGAGCCGCGGCCCGACGGCGTCGAGGACGCCCTCGAGCCCGTCGCCCGCGGCGTCAGCCACGGCGGCGCTCCAGCTCGACCACGACCAGCTCCCCCGGCTGTCCACCGGCAGCCGCCAGCAGCGACCCGTCGGCGGCGTGCACCGCAGACCCGCCGGCCGTCTCCGGGAAGCCGTGGCGCGGTCCCACCGGCCCCGCCGCGCTCGCCACCGCCACCGGCGCCCCGCACGCCCGGGCGTTGGTGACCGCACGGGAGCGGATCACCGGCAGCGCGGCGGGCTCGTCGACCACGCCCGCGGCGCACAGGTCGACGTCGAGCGCGGCCGTGGCCGCGGTGTGCTCGGCGACACCGGTGTCGCGGCAGACGGCGAGCCCGACGCGCCAGCCGTCGACCTCCAGCACCGCGGCGCCGGGCCCGGCCTCGAACAGGTCGAGCTCCTGGCCGTGGAGGTGCGCCTTGCGGTAGGCGACGCGCACGCCGCCGCCGTCCACCGCGACGACGGCGATCGCACGCCCGCCCCCCACCTCGACCGGGGCTCCGACCAGCGCCGTGGTGCCCTGCTCGGCGCAGGCGCGGACGAGGGGCTCCCAGGCCGGGTCGTCGAGGGCGACGGCCGGGGCGTCCAGCACGTACCCCGTCAGCGACAGCTCGGGGAACACCACGAGCCGGGCGCCGGCGCGCTCCACGGCGTCGGCGTGCGCCGCGGCGGTGGACACGAGGTCTCCGTGGACGACGGCGGGCTGGGCGACGGCGACGCGCAGGGGTGTCAGCACACCACCACTCTGCAGGCCGACTTGCTGTTCTGGCAACAACACTTGCCATCTGACTGCCGGCCCGCGCAGGCTCCCCGACATGACCGAGAACCCCCTGGACGAGCAGTACGACGCGGTGGTCGTCGGCGGCGGCGCCGCGGGCCTGGCCGGTGCCGTGGCGCTGGCGCGCATGCGGCGCCGCGTGCTCGTCGTCGACGCCGGCCAGCCGCGCAACGCCCCCGCCGACGGCGTGCACAACCTCCTCGGCCGCGAGGGCGTCGCCCCCCGAGACCTCGTCGCGGCCGGGCGCGCCGAGCTGGCCGGCTACGGCGGCGGCGTCGTCGACGGTCGCGTGAGCTCGCTGCGGCGCACGAGCGCCGAGGGCGAGCCGCTGCGCTTCGCCGTGGAGCTCGCCGACGGCAGGACGACGACGGCGCGCCGCCTCCTCCTCGCCCACAGCGGCACCGACGTGCTGCCCGACGTGCCGGGCCTCGCCGAGCTGTGGGGCTCGGGCGTGCTGCACTGCCCGTTCTGCCACGGGTGGGAGGTGCGCGGCCGCACCGTCGCCGTCCTGTCCACCGGGCCGATGACCGCCCACGCGGCGGTCATGTGGCGGCAGGTGAGCGACGACGTGGTCGTGCTGGCCCACACCGGCCCGGGGCTCACCGACGAGCAGCGCGAGGAGCTGGCCGCCGTCGGCGTGCGCGTCGTCGAGGGCGAGGTGACGCGGCTGGAGGGCCGCCCGGACGACGGCGTGCGCGTGCACCTCGCCACCGGCCAGGCGCTGGAGGTGGGAGCCGTGGTCGCCGCGTCGCAGGTGCGCGTCGACACCTCGCTGACCGAGCCGCTCGGCGTGGCCGTCGCCGACGTGGAGGTGATGGGTGCGGTCATGGCGACGGGCGCCGTCACCGTCGACCCGACGGGCCTGACGAGCGCGCCCGGTGTGTGGGCCGCCGGCAACGCCGCGGCCCCGATGGCCGTGGTGCCGGCCGTGGCCGCGGCTGGCATGCAGGCCGGCGCGGCGATGACGATGGACCTGGCCCGCGAGGACGTCGCGGCCGCCCTCCGACTGCAGGGAGCAGCGCGATGAGCGACCACCAGACGCAGCACGGCCACGGTCACGACCACCAGCACGGCCACCAGCACGGCCAGCAGCACGGGCACGGCGGGCCGCCGCCGGGGATGCCGCCGCTGCCCGACTCCGCCGACGGGCTGCCCGCCTGGTGGGAGGAGCTGTACGGCGGCGACGACACCCGCTGGAGCGGGAACGCGAACGCGCGCCTCGTCGAGGCGGTGGCACAGCTCGGCCAGCGGGGCGTCGTGCCGGGCAGGGCGCTCGACCTGGGGTGCGGTGAGGGCGGCGACGTCGTGTGGCTGGCCGAGCAGGGGTGGGCGGCGACCGGGGTCGACGTCGCCCACGCCGCCGTCGCCAAGGCGCGCCGCGCGGCGCAGGCGAAGGGCGTCGACGTCGTGCTGGAGCGGCACGACCTGACGCAGACGTTCCCCGAGGGCGAGTTCGACCTGGTGAACGCCCAGTTCCTCCAGGCCCCGGTCGGCTGGCCGCGGGCCGAGGTGCTGCGCCGGGCGGCGTCGGCCGTCGCTGCGGGCGGGCACCTGCTGGTGGTCGACCACGCCGAACCGCCGCCGTGGGCGGACCTCGACGAGCAGGCGCGGATCGGCTTCCCGACGCCGCAGCAGGTGCTGGCCGACCTGGCCCTCGGTGGAGGCTGGGAGGTCGTCAGGGCGGAGGTCGCGGCCCGGCCGGCGACCGGCCCGGCCGGGGCGGGGGCGCAGCACGGGCACCTGAACGACAGCGTCGTGCTGGTCCGCAGGGGCGCCTGACGGGCGGTCTGCGGTCGGGGGCCTCCGGAGCGGTGCCCGGGTGCGGTCCCCGTGGACGACCGCCCCGCGGACGGGCCCGCCCCGGACGGGACCCCGGCCCCCGAGCCGGCGAGCCGAGCCGCTGGAAGACTGGCCCCATGCCCGTCTTCGTCGCGACGTACTCCTACACCTCCGACAGCGAGCGCCGCTCCGCCGTGCGCCCGGCCCACCGCGAGTGGCTGCGCGCCCAGCCGAGCGTGCTGGTGTCCGGTCCGACCGACGCCGACGGCGCGGTGCTGGTCTTCGAGGCCGCGTCGGCCGCCGAGGTGGAGCAGCTGCTCGACCACGACCCGTTCGTCCTCGACGGCGAGATCGTCGCCGAGCGCCGTGTGGTCGGGTGGGACGTCGTCACCGGCCGCCTGGCCGACGCCTTCCCCAGCGCCTGACCCCCTCCCCTGCTCGCACCGTGATCATGGGCTTCCCGGACGACCTGTTCCGGAAGCCCGTGATCACGGAGGAGGGTGGGGCTCGTGCTCGTGGTGATCAGCGGCCTCCCCGGAACCGGCAAGACGACCCTCGCCCGCGAGCTGGCGCGCTCCCTCGGCGCACCGCACGTCAGGCTCGACGTGTTCGAGGCCGCCCTCGGACTCGCTGACGAGGCCGGCGACCCCACCGGCTACCGCCTCGCCCACGTCGCCGCCGGTGATGCCCTGCGCTCCGGGCGCCACGCCGTCGTCGACGCGGTGAACCCCGTGCGCGAGGCGCGGGAGGGCTGGCGCTCGCTCGCCGCGGAGGTGGGTGTGCCGCTCCTGGAGGTCGACGTCACCTGCTCCGACCCGGGGCTGCACGAGCGCCGGGTGCGCGAGCGCGTCGCCGACCTGCCGGGGCACCGGGTGCCGCGGTGGGAGGACGTGACGACCCGCCCGGCCTGGAGGCGCGACCCCGACGAGACCGCAGCCGGCGTCGTCGTCGACACCGCGACGACGGCGCTCGTGGACTCCGTCCGCGACCTGCGCGCCCGGGTCGCAGCCCACCCGCGGCAGGTCGTGACGGCAGCGTCCCTGCTCGCACCGCACCACCGCTTCGGCGCCTGGGCCGGGCGCGGTGCGCCGGAGGTGGTCCTCGAGACCGAGCGGCTGCTCCTGCGCCGGTGGCGCGAGACCGACCTGGAGCCGTTCGCCGCCATGAACGCCGACCCGGACGTCATGGAGCACTTCAGCTCCGGACCGCTCGGGCAGGACGCGTCCGACGGGCTCGCCCGCTACGCCGACGCCTGCTTCGAGGCGCACGGCTTCGGTCTCGCGGCCCTGGAGCGGAAGGACGACGGCGCGTTCCTCGGCTTCTGCGGGCTGGCGCGCCACCGCCGCCGTCCCCACGAGGTGGAGGTGGGGTGGCGACTGGCCCGGGCCGCCTGGGGTCACGGGTACGCCACCGAGGCGGGCCGGGCCTGGCTGGAGGCGGCGCGGGAGCTCGGCCTGGAGCGCGTCGAGTGCTACCCGGCGGTGAGCAACGCGCGCTCGCTGGCGGTGGCACACCGGCTCGGCCTGGTCCGGGTGCTCGACGAGGTCTGGGACGACCAGCCCGTCGTCGTCCTCGCCACGCCCTGAGCGGGGCCGGCGCGGCGGCGGCGGGGGTCCAGGGGTCAGTCCTCCTCGGGGAGGGTCCAGGCCAGGTGCCAGGTGGAGGTCAGCCAGCTGGCGAACCACAGGACGAAGCCCACGGAGAACGCCGCCGCTCCGGCGCTCGCGCCGTCGGCGCCGGTCGCGGTCTGCACCGCCACCAGCACCGCGAGCAGCGACAGGAGCAGCCGCGGCCAGTGCGTGGCGGCTGCGGACCTGTCGCGCTGGGTGCGCTGCACCTCGTCGAGGCTGGCCTCGCGGCGGTCGTAGAGGCCGCGGACCCCGAGGTTCACCACCGAGTGCAGAGGGATGAACAGCACCAGCCCCACCACCCAGACGACGGCGAACACGCCGCTCCCCAGCACGCCGTGGCCGGCGGCCAGCGCGGCGAGTGCCAGCGCTCCCATGAGCACGGCCTCCCCGGTGACGCCGGCGCGGCGCACCGGACGGCGGCGGGCCCAGGCGTAGCGGTCGTCCTCGAAGGTGGCGGCCAGGTCGGTCGGTCGGGTCTTGGCTGCGGCGCTCATCGGGCTGTCCTTCCGTAGACCTCGGAGCTGAGGGTGGGCAGGGGGTCGAGGCTGAAGACGGCCTCCACCGGCAGGTCGAAGAAGCGGGCGATCCTCAGGGCCAGCACGAGCGAGGGGCTGTACTCGCCCCGCTCGAGGTACCCGATGGTCTGCGGGTGCACGCCGACGGCCTCGGCGAGGTCCTTGCGGCTGGTGCCCCGCTCGGCGCGCAGGACGGCGATGCGGTGGTGGACCGCGTCATCGTCGGTCTTCGGCGTCCTTCCCATGCACTGTTTATAGCATTAATGCTACGAAGCGCACAAGGAGGAGGAGCCGCACCGTGGGTCTCGTCCACAGCCGGCGACGGTGGCGCTGCACGCTCCGCCACCACCGTGGGACGCTGCGCGACGTGTCCCGGACTTCCCCCCGGGGGGCCTCCCGCCCCGCTCGCTCCCGCGTCGGCCTCGTCGTCGGAGCCCTCCTCGTGCTGCTCGTCGTCGTCCTCGCGGTCCGCGCCGCCGGGGGCCTCGGCGAGGCGCTCGACACCGCGCTCGGCCCCGGCACGACCGAGGTGGTCGAGCAGGCGCCCACCGGCTCGGCGCTGGCAGCGCTGCGCGACGTCCCCGTCAAGGGCAAGGCCCCCAAGACCGGGTACAGCCGCGAGCAGTTCGGCGCCGCGTGGAAGGACGTCGACGCCAACGGCTGCGACACCCGCGACGACGTGCTCGCCCGCGACCTCACCGAGGTCTCCTACAGCGCCGACGACCCGTGCGAGGTGCGCAGCGGCGTCCTCGTCGACCCGTACACGCCCAAGCGCATCAGCTTCGAGCGCGGCCCCCGCAGCGCCGACGTCCAGATCGACCACCTCGTCGCCCTCTCCGACGCCTGGCAGACGGGCGCGCAGCAGTGGTCGGAGGAGACCCGGGCGCGGTTCGCCAACGACCCCCTGAACCTGCTCGCCGTCGACGGGCCGCTGAACTCCCAGAAGGGCGACGGCGACGCCGCCACGTGGCTCCCGCCGAACAAGGAGTACCGCTGTCCGTACGTCGCCCGCCAGATCGCGGTGAAGGCGAAGTACGGGGCGTGGGTGACGCCGGCGGAGCGCGACGCGATGGTCGACGTCCTCTCCTCCTGCCCCGACGAGCAGCTCCCCGTCGACGACGGGGGCATCACGAGCGGCACCACGAGCGGCACCCCCGGTGGCGGCGCCGGGGGTGCCGGTGGTGGGACGACGACGGTCACCGGACCGTTCGCGAGCTGCTCCGCCGCCGAGGCCGCCGGCGCGACGCCGCTGCGGCAGGGTGACCCGGGGTGGAACCCCCGGCTCGACCGGGACGGCAACGGGGAGGCCTGCGCGTGAGCAGCAGAGGGACCAGCAGGGAGGACAGCAGCGGGGAGGACAGCAGCGCGACCGGGGCGCGGGTGGCGGTGACCGGCTCGACCGGCCAGGTCGGCGGCCGCGTCGCCCGCGGGCTCGCCGCAGCGGGCGTCGAGCAGCGGCTGCTCGTGCGCGACGCCTCGCGGGCACCCGGCCTGCCGGGCAGCACCGTCCACGTCGCTCCCTACGCCGACGGCGACGCCGCGCGACGCGCCCTGGAGGGCGTCGAGCTGCTGTTCATGGTGTCGGGCTCGGAGAGCGCCGACCGCGTCGAGCAGCACCGCACCTTCGTCGAGGCGGCTGCAGCCGCCGGCGTCGGGCACGTGGTCTACACCTCGTTCCAGGGCGCCTCCCCCACCGCGACGTTCACGCTCGCCCGCGACCACCACACCACCGAGCAGCTGCTGCGCGGCTCGGGCGCGGCCTGGACGTTCCTGCGCGACAGCTTCTACGCGGACGTCCTGCCGCACTTCGTCGGCGAGGACGGCGTGCTGCGGGGCCCCGCCGGTGACGGCCGGGTCGCCGCGGTGGCGCAGGACGACGTCGCCGCGGCCGCCCTCGCCGTGCTCCGCGACCCGGCCGCCCACGCCGGCAGGACCTACGACCTCACCGGCCCCGAGGCGCTGACGCTCGCGGAGGTCGCGGAGACGATCACGCGGGTCACCGGGCGGAGCGTGACCTACCGCGACGAGACCCTGGAGGCGGCACGGGCCTCCCGCGCGGTCTACGCCGCCCCCGAGTGGCAGCTCCAGGCGTGGGTGTCGACGTACACGGCCATCGCCGCCGGGGAGGTGGCTCGGACGAGCACCGCCGTCGCCGACCTCACCGGGCGCCCCGCCACGAGCCTGGCGCAGCTGCTGGCCCGGTGAGCGACGCGCCCTGACCGGCCTCGTCCGCTCGCCCGCCGGGGGCGCGCCGCCGTCGAGGCCGTCGAGACCGGGGTGCTCGTCGAGCTGCAGGACGGGCGGCCGCGGACCTACCGCTGCTCGCGGTCCGCGCTGCCCGCCCCGGGCGCCGGGGGCTGCTCCCGCACGGGCGGCTTGGTGACCAGGTAGGTGCGGCCCGTGGCGTCGCGGTGCATCTCGTACTCGCCCTGCACGCCCGTCAGGCGGTGCTCGGCCTTGGCGGCCTGCGTGCCCATCGAGCGCTCGTCGACCTGCGCGGCGCCGTAGACGGCCTTGAGGTTCTGCTCGACGGAGCCGACGGCCCTGTCGAGCCGGCCGAAGAACCTGCGGACGAAAGACATCCGGGCATCCCTTGCACTGATCGGTTGTGGGCAACTCGATGGTACGCCACTGGACGTACGATGGCGGTGTGAGCACGACCACCCCCGCTGTCGGCGGCACGGCCAGCGACAGCGGCGAGCCCGACCTGCTCGCGCTCGACCAGCAGGTCTGCTTCGCCCTCGCGGTGGCGGCGCGCAGCGTCATCGGCCTCTACCGCCCGGTGCTCGAGCCGCTGGGGCTCACCCACCCGCAGTACCTGGTGATGCTGGCGCTCTGGCAGCACCGGCGGCTGACCGTCAAGGAGCTCGGGGGGCTGCTCCAGCTCGACTCCGGCACCCTGTCGCCCCTGCTCAAGCGCCTCGTGGCCCTCGACCTGGTGACCAAGGCCCGCGACGAGCGCGACGAGCGCAGCGTCGTCGTCACGCTCACCGGCACCGGGTCCGCCCTGCGCGAGGAGGCCCTCGCCGTGCCCCGGGCCGTCATGGCCCGGCTCGGCATGGACGTGGGTGACCTCGTCTCCCTCCGCGACTCCCTGACCGCCGTCATCGCCGCCGCCACCACTGCGACCTCGCCCACCCGTCCATGATCATGGGCTTCCCGAACAGTGCTGCAGGCACTGTTCGGGAAGCCCATGATCACGGTCAGGGGTGGTGGGGCAGCCAGCCGCCGCGGGCTCGGTACTGCTGTGCGGTCTCGACGACCAGCACCCCGGGCTCGTAGCTGCCCTCGAGGTGCTCCACCACCTCGCCGTCCGGGCCTGCGTCGTCGAGCGACTGGTCGGCGGGCACGCCCAGCAGCGCCCGCGTCAGGGCCTGCGACGCGTCGAGCAGGTCGTCGAGGGCGCGCAGCAGGTGCTCTCCCGTCACCTCCTGCACCGCGGTGGCAGCGCCCTCCCCGCCGTCGACGTCGTGCGCCATCGCCGCCTCGAGCACCGCACGGCGCACGAGCTCCTTCACGAACGACGCCGTGACGCCCTCGCTGCGCGCCACCACCTGCGCCACGACGGCGTCGTCGGCGGTCAGAGGCACCGCCCGCGAGTAGAGCCGCAGCAGGCGGCGTCGGGCGTCGGCGTCCGGCAGGCCGATCTCCAGCGCCACGTCCACCCGCCCGGGCCGGGCCGCGAGCGCCCGCTCCAGGGCCTCGGCGCGGTTGGTGGTGAGCAGGAAGAGGAGGTCGGCGTCGGCGGCGGCGCCGTCCATGGCGTCCAGCAGCTCGAAGAGGACGGGGTTCGTGCCGTGGCCGTAGGAGCGGTCCTCGGCGACGAGGTCGACGTCCTCCAGCACCACGACGGCGGGCTGCAGCTCGCGGGCCATCGCCGCGACGGCCCCGATGAGGTGCAGGGAGCGACCGGACAGCAGCAGCGCGGTGGTCTCCGGGAGGTGCGTCACCACGTAGCGGGTGGTGTGGGTCTTGCCGGTGCCGGGCGGGCCGTACAGGAGCAGACCGCGCTTGAGGTGCTGGCCGCTGGCGCGCAGCACCTCCCGCCGGGCGGCGACGGCGAGGGTGTGCCTCTCGACGCGGGCCAGCACGGCCTCGGGCAGGACCACGTCGTCGCGGTCGGTGCGGGGCAGGTCGGGGAAGCGCAGCGCCACGCCCCCGTGCTCGTCGGCGCTGATCTCCAGCACCTGGCCGCGGTAGACGTTCTTCGCCGAGCGCAGCGCCTCCAGATCAGCGAGCAGCTCCTGGGCGCGGGCGGTCTCGAGACCGGCGACCTCGACGGTGAGCCCGCTGTGCCCGTGCTGGTCGGCGGGGCCGCGGACGTGCAGCGCGAAGCGGCCGCGCGGGTCGCTGACCAGCAGCAGCACCGCCCGCCACACCGCGGTGGTGCTGGTCGGGCCGGAGGGGAGGTCGTCGACGGGCGGCGCGGTCACGCGCAGCGGTGGGAGGTGCGAGCCCTGGAGCATCTGGGCGACGTCGACGGTGCCGAAGTGCGGCGGGATCGTGTAGCCGACCACCTCGACGGTCCGGCCGCTCTCGGCGGTCCACGCGTCGAGGGCCAGCTGGAGGTTCACGCGGTCGAACACCGCGAACGCGCGGCTGACGACGGCGGCGTCGCGCGCCCCCTCGCCGAGGTGGTCGCGCAGGCGGGTCACCAGCGGGGGGACCTGCTCGGCGGCGGTGTTCTGCGCCCACTCGAGCAGCCCGGTGAAGGCCCTGGCGAAGTCGGTCCGGTCGTCGGTCACCGGGGGATCCTGCGCCAGTGAGCGACCCCGGCGCGTCATCCCCGGGCCTGACGCGGTCGGGTCCGCGCCCGCCGACCGGCGGTGTCGGAACCCTGCCGCGAGGTGCCGGGGTCGCGACACCCGGAGGGTCAGCCGGCGTCGCTCCAGGCGGTGCAGACGTGCACGTCGAGGGGGAAGGTGACCGGGAAGTCCCCGTAGAGGAGCCGCCCGGCGCGCTCGGCGGCGCCGCGGACGGCGAGCGCGACGTCGTCGGCCAGGTCGGCGGGGGTGTGCACGAGCACCTCGTCGTGGAGGAACAGCACCAGGTGCGGTCGATCGGCCAGCGGACCGCGTCCGAGGTTCCACAGCTCCTCGCGCAGCAGCGCGACCCAGCTGGAGGCCCACTCCGCGGCTGAACCCTGCACCACGAAGTTGCGGGTGAAGCGCCCCCACGAGCGGCGCTCGCGCACGTCGGCGTCGCTGGCGGGCTGGTCGGGGGCCTGCTGCGTCCACGAACCCGTCGGCACCGGCGACCCCCGCCCCAGCCAGGTGCTCACCGCCTCGCCCCGCTCACCCGCGGCGGCGGCCAGCTCGAGGTGCTCGACCGCGCGCGGGTACCGGCGGGCGAGGTGCTCCACCATGCGGCCGCCGCTGCCGGCCGTCGCGCCGTACATCGCGCCGAGCACCGCGAGCTTGGCGTCGGCCCGGGTGGCGACGGCGCCGCTGTCGACGACGCCCTGGTACAGGTCGCCACCGGCGGCCGCGCGGGCCAGGTCGGCGTCGGCGCTGACCGCGGCGAGCACGCGCGGCTCGAGCTGGGCGACGTCGGCCACCACCAGGCGCCACCCGTCGTCGGCGACCACCGCGGGGCGCAGCACCGCGGGCACCGACAGCGCTCCTCCGCCCTGCGCCGCCCAGCGGCCGCTGACCACGCCGCCGGGCAGGTGGTCGGGGCGGTAGCGGCCGTCGTGCACCCACTCGCGCAGCCAGCGCCAGCCGTTGGCGGCGTGCAGCCGGCTCAGCCGCCGGTGCTCCAGCAGGGGGACGACGGCGGGGTGGTCGACCTGCTGCAGGGTCCCCGAGCGGGTGTCCGGCAGCTCCAGGCCGGCGCGCCGCAGGGCGCGCTGCAGGTCAGCGGGGCTGTCGGGGTTCAGCGACGGGGCGTCGAGCGCCTGCCGCACCCGCGCCAGCGCTGCGGCCAGGGCCGCGGGCGGCTCGCCCGCCGAGGGCTGCGGCCCGAGCTCGTCCACGAGCAGCCGGTCGTGGACGTCGGCGCGCCACGGCAGCCCGGCGTGCGTCATCTCCGCGGCGACGAGCCCCGCGGCGCTCTCCGCCGCCGCCAGCAGCTGCAGCCGCCCGCGCAGCGGTGACGCCACCACCGCCGCCTCCTGCCGCGCCAGCTCGGCCGCTGCGTCGAGGGACCCCGCTGGAGCGGCCAGCTCGAAGAGGCCCTCCGGAGCGGCGCTCCCCTGCGCGGTGGTGGTGGCGCTCAGGGGCACCAGCTCGTCCCAGGCAGCGGTGTCCGGGCCGGCCAGCAGCTGCTGGCCGACGGCGGTCGAGCGCCGGAGCACCCGGTGCACGAGCCTGAGGTCGGTGCACCGCCGCACCCGCACGCCGGCGGCGAGCAGCGCCGGGTACCAGCGGGTGGTGTCGTCCCACACCCACCGCGGGCCGGCGCCGTCCGCCTCGAGCCGGCGGACGAGGCCGGCGAGGTCGGCGTCGCGGACCTCGCGGTCACGGCCGTCGACGCGGGCGACGACACCGCCGCTCCGGCGCTGCAGCAGCACCTGCTGCGGACCCGTCACGCCCCCAGTCTCGCCGCCCCCACCGCCGGCACGGTCGAGGACGTCCGCGCCACCTCGCACCGAGGGCCGCCCCCGACGCCAGGAGCAGGGCGACGACGACGAGCGCGGCGGACCCCGCCCCCGGGCCGGCGCCGTCCACCAGCCCACCCACGAGGGCTGCCCCGGCCGCGCTGCCCGCGGCGCTGGCGGATCCGGTCCACGCCAGGGCCTCGGTGAGGACGGCTCGCGGCACCTCCCGCTCCAGCACGACGGCCACCCGGACGACCACCAGCGGGACGACCAGCCCGGCCAGGGCCAGCCCCGCGGCCAGCAGGGCCACCGGGAGGGGGCCGGTCCGGTCGGCGGCGGCGACGGCGGCGAGCGCCGTGAGCCCGCACCCGGCGGCGATGCCGCCCGCCGCCAGGGCCACCTGGACCAGCGGCGGGGTGCGCCAGCTGCGCAGCCCGCAGAGCCAGGCACCGAGCAGTCCCGCGCCGCTGGACACCGCGACCAGCGGCGCCACCGCCCACGGTCCGCCCAGCGCCCCGGCCCACGCCGCCGTGGTGATCTGCAGCCCGCCGAAGTGCGCGCCGAGCAGCCCGCTGCACAGCACGAGCAGGACGGGGAGCGGTCTGCGCAGCGCACGCCGCGGTGAGGCGGCGGCGGGCTGCGGGCCGCGCTCCCGCCGTCGTCGTGGCGGGCGGGGTCCTGGACGGGGAGCGGTGCGGCGCTGCACGGCGAGCGCGAGCCCCCCGCCGAGCACGAGCGCCGCGGCACCGGCGCTCCCCGCCCACGGCGAGGCACCGGCGAGGGCGCTGACGAGCACCGGCCCGAGCAGGAAGGCGACGGCGTTGGCCAGCGACTCCAGCGCGAAGGCGCGGGGCAGCGCGTCGGGGTGCCCGTCCAGCAGCACGGCCCAGCGCACCGACGACAGCGCCCCGAGCTGCGCCACGCTCGCCCCCGCGGCGGCGGCTGCCGCGACCACCACGGCGGACGGCGCTCCACCGGTGACCGCCACCACGAGCGCGACGACGGCCGCCGCGTGCACGGCGAGCACCACCGGGAGCACCGCCGCCTGCCCCCAGCGGTCGACCGCCCGGGCCACCTGGGGGCTGGCGACGGCCTCCGCCACCGCGAACGCCCCCACAGCCGCACCGGCGGCCGCGAACGAGCCGCGCGCGCCGTGCACGAGCCACACCAGGCCGAGACCGGTGGCGGCGGCGCCGACGCGGCCGGTGCTCGCGGCGGTGAAGAAGCCCAGCGCTCCGGGCAGGGCCAGCAGCTGGCGGTAGCTCTCCGGACGACGTCCGGAGGTGTCCTCAGGGCGCTGCGGCGCGCCCGACGTCCTCGTGGGCACGAGGGTCCCTCTCGCGGCCGGACCGGCGAGCAGGGCTCGGCGGGCGGGCGTCTCGGTGCGGCCGGGCAGCTGCCTCGACGCGCGCCATCCTGCCACCGGACGGCGGCGCCGCGACCTAGCGTCGACGTCGTGGGCGAGCACACCGGACGGCGCAGCCGGCGCGGGCTGCTGGTGGCCCTCGGCGTCGACAACCTGGGCTCGGGACTGTTCCTGCCGCTTGCGCTCGTCTACACGACGGCGGTGGTCGGGGTGCCGCTGGCGCCGGCGGGCGCGCTGGTGACGGCGGGGACCCTGGTCGGCCTCGCGGCCCCGCCGCTGGCCGGTGCCGTCGTCGACCGCCACGGGCCGAAGCGGGTGGTCGTCGCCTCGGCGGTGCTGCAGGCCCTCGGCATGGCGGCCTACCTGCTGGCCACCGGGCCGGCGACGGTGCTGCTCGCCGCGGCGCTCGTGGCAGCCGGCGGCCAGACCTTCTACGCGTCGGTGTTCGCGCTCGTCGCCGACGTCGCCCCCGACGGACCCAAGGACCACGCCTTCGCGACCGTCGAGGTGGTCCGCTCGGCGGCCTTCGGCGCGGGGGCCCTGGTGGCCGCCGCGGTGGTCACCGCTGCGGAGCCGGGGGTGCTGCGCGGCGCCGTCGTCGTCAACGGGGTGAGCTTCGTCGTGGCGGGCGCGCTGCTCGTGGCGCTCGTGCACCCGCGACGGCACACCGCCGCTGGGCCCGGAGGCGGAGGGGCCGCCGGACCGCCCCGGGCTGCGGCTCCGGTGTGGCGCGACAGGCCCTACCTCGCGCTGGTCGGGGTCACCGTGCTGCTGGCGCTGCCGACCGACCTGCTGCTCGTCGGCGGTGCCCTCTACCTGCGCGAGGTCGCACCCGGTGCGGCGTGGGCAGCCGGGGCGAGCATCGCCGTCCTCACCGCGCTGATCGCCCTGCTGAACCGCCGTGTCGTCCGGTGGACCGCGCGCTGGCGGCGCACGACGGCGATGGGCGCGGGAGGTGCGTGCCTCGCGGTGTGGGCGGCGTCGCTGGCGCTGGTGGGGCTGCTGCCGACGGCGTGGGTCGGGCCGTGGGTGCTCGCCTCGTCCCTGGTGCTGGCCGCGGGGAGCCTACTGTTCGGCACCCGCGTCAACGCCCTGGCCGAGGCGGCCGCTCCCCCGGCCACGCGCGGGCGCCACCTCGCGGCGTTCCAGTACGCCTTCACCGCGGCGGCGCTGGGCGCTCCGCTGCTGGTGGCGGTCTCGGCGGTGTCGCCGTGGCTGCCGTGGGCGGTGGCCGCCGTCATGGCCGCGGCGGGCGGGGTGGGCGTGCTCGCGCTGGCGCGGCACCTGCCGCCGTCCGCCGTGCGCCCCTGACCGCTCTCACCGGTCTGGACGGCAGCACGAACCGCCCAGCAGGCTGGGACGCGTGAGCGACCACGAGGACGCCCCGGTCACCGACGCCATGCCCGAGCAGACGCGGCTGCACCGCCGGAGCACCTTCGACGACGACGCCGAGCGCTACGACCGCACGCGCCCCCGCTACCCGGCGGCCCTGTTCGACGCCCTCGCCGACGCGGCCGGCCTCCAGGCCGGTTCGCGAGTGCTGGAGGTCGCGCCGGGCACCGGTCAGGCGACGACGTCGCTGGCCGAGCGGGGCTGGCGGGTCACCGCGGTCGAGCTGGGCGCGCAGATGGCGGCGCTGGCACGCCGCTCCGCGGCGGGAGTGCCCGGTGCCGAGGTGGACGTCGTCGTCGCCCCCTTCGAGGAGTGGCCCCTGCCGGCGGAGCCCTTCGACGCCGTCTTCTGCGCCACCGCGTGGCACTGGCTCGACCCGGCGGTGCGCGGCCCGAAGTCAGCCCAGGCGCTGCGGCCCGGCGGGGTGCTCGGGGTCGTGCGCTCGCACCACGTCTCCGGCGGCACGAGCGCCTTCTTCGAGTCCGCCGACGGCTGCTGGCGGGAGTTCGGGCGGCGGGACGACGGCGGGGGCACCCGGTTCAGGCTGGTCCCGGAGGACGAGGTCGAGCCGGCGACGGCGGAGCTGGAGCGCAGCGGACGGTTCGCCGAGGTGGTGGCCCACGGCTTCCCCGTCGAGGTCGAGTACTCGACGGCCGAGTACCTGGACCTGCTGTCCACCTACTCGCAGGTGGCCGTGCTCGACCCCGGGGCGCGAGCTGGCCTCCTGGGCTGCGTGGGTCGCGTGGCCGACGAGCAGTTCGGCGGACGCATCACCCACCGCTACTTCTTCGAGCTCGTGCTGGCCCGAACGCCGTCCCCCACCTGAGGCCCGCGGGTGGGAGGGCTCCAGCGCGCAGGACGGGGGCTGCTGCCGTGGCCCCTGGTCCGGACGACGTGGGCGTCAGCCCGGCCAGAGGCGTCGAGCCCGTCGTCTCGACCAGGACCCACCGAGGTGCCGTCGAGCTGCGCCTGTCCTCGTCACGCCGACACCCTGTGCCCCTCGTCGCCGGTGCTCGACTCCGTCAGCACCAGCACCCGCTCAGCTCCGCGCTGGAAGCCGTACCCACCCGTGGGCCTCAGCTCGACCACGACGCCCTCGGCGGTCAGCTGCTCGGTCAGCGCCGCCAGGCCGGGGTGCTCGCGGTCGCCACCGACGACGACGAGCGGGAACACGCGCACCTCGCGGCGCGCGACGCGGACGAGCTCCCGCAGCGCTGCGAGGTGGAAGGCGTCATCGAGGCGGTCGGCGTAGGTGAACAGCAGGTGCGAGCACAGGACCAGGTCGAAGGCGCCGTCGGCGAACGGCAGCCGCGGCAGGGAGGCGTGCAGGTAGTGCTCCGGCTCCGCCGAGGCGTGCCCGGTGAAGGCGGCCGCAGCGGCCAGGCGCCGAGCGAGGTGGTCGGGCGGGCTGGTGAAGAACGTCCACACGAAGTCCCCGGCGTGGTCGCGAGCCCACGCCGCACCGCGCTCGGCCTCGGCCGTCGCGTGCTCACCGAGCTGTCGCAGCCCCCGGCCGCGCTCGACCGCCGGCCCGGGCGGCGGGTAGGTCGGGTCGACGGCGACGACGTCGACTCCTTCGTGGCGGGCCTCGGCCGTGAACGAGGCCGCCCCGCCGGGGCAGTCCAGGACGCTGCCTGCCAGGTCGACGTCGGTGAGGTCGAACATCGCGCGGTACTCGGCCAGAGAGCGGGCGCTGACGAGGACGTCGCCGAAGCCGGGTGCGGGCTGGTGGGGGGTGGTCACGGGGTGCTCCTGGGTCGGACCGACCCGGGGCACTGCTCGCGCGGGCCCGTCAGCCGGTGAGGGGCTGAGGGACTGCGAGGCGCTGGTGCGCTGCGGAGTGCCTGCCCTAGGAGGGCGGCCACCGCTGACGGCGCACGGCGCTGATCACGTTGCCGAGGCTACCCAGGCACGCGGGCGCGGCGCCAGGGTGCGACACCTCACCAGCTCGGCGAGCTGGCCTGCCCGCGCAGCTGCGCGTCGAGCGGCACCAAGCGCTCCACCACGGCGCCGGCGTCCAGGGCGCTGGTGTCGAGCACGACGTCGCCCACGCCTGCGCGGGCGAGGTGCGCCTGCAGTGACAGCGACTCCACCACCGCGCGGCGCTGCTGGGTCTCGGGAAGACCCAGCAGCGCATCACCGGCGAGGTTCGCACCCCCGCCCCGCGCCCTGGCCGCTGTGCGCTCCCGAAGGGCCGCCTCACCGGCCGCCAGGCGGACGACGAGCACGGGGGAACCGGCCAGGCCCGTGCGGAAGACCTCCGCGTCGGCGGCCGAGCGGACGTCGGCGCGCACCACCAGCGCCTGCGCGCCCGCGGTGCGGTGGGTGCGCCAGAGGTCACCGACGAGGGCAGCCGCCGCCGCAGCTCCCCCGGGGTGGCCGTTCGGCAGGTCGGCGGTGAAGGAGAGCTGGTGCGCGTCGAGGTAGGTGCAGGTCTCCCCGCGCGCCCACGACGAGGACGCGAGCCCGAAGCCCGCGGTGGACGCCCCTGCCGCCGGTGGTCCGCAGAGGAGCACCGCCCGTCCTCCGCCCGCCCGCCCGTCTGCGGTGGGTCGGAGGGCGATGCCGCGGGCCCGGCCCGGTCGCGCTCCCCCGCAGCGGTCCGCCGCCCGCTCAGCGGCCTCGCGGGTCGAGCACGCGGAGGTGTCGACGGCGGGCACGTCGCTGGCGTCCCAGCGCGAGGCGTCCTCGAGGGCTCGCGCCGCGGCGCCGGCGTCGTAGCGCTGCCGGAGCCGGCTGCGGAGCACGTCCTCGTCGGCGCGCACCCGGCAGAAGACCACCGGAAGGTCCCCCAGCGCCTCGCGCACGAGGTCGGTCCCTCCGGGGGCGAGCACTCCCGAGACCACGACGACCTCGGCTCCGCGCGCGACGTGGTGGCGCGCCACGACGGCCGCTGACCGGGCCTTCAGGGCCGAGCGCGCGTCGTCGTCGTGGGGCTCGGGGTAGCACATGCCGAGCTGGTCGACGTCGACGTACGACCGCTGCCGACCGGCGAGGACGGTGCCGAACAGCTCCCACGCCGTGGCGGACCTGCCCGCGCAGGGAGGGCCGGTGAGCCACCAGACAGCAGGGGTCTCGGCGGGCACGGGCGGTCCAGGTCGGTGGGTCGGGAGCCGGGGGACGAGGCGGCGGCGTCGACGCCCCGCCGCGCGAGACCCTAGGGCCTCACCACGGGCTTGCAGCAAGGGCCTTCGGCGCGTCAAGATCCGCCCCGCCCGGGGGGCAGCGGGTCAGCTGGCGGTCGTCGCGGTCGGAACGGCGGCACGCTCAGCGGGGGTGCGGAGCCGGAACGCGGGGACCGTCCGGTGGACGATCGGGCCGATCGCCAGGGCGTAGACGAGGGTGCCCCACCCGACAGTGCCTCCCAGGCCGAAGCCGACGCCCAGGGCCAGCAGCTCGACGGCGGTGCGGACGACCCGCAGCGGCAGCCCCCTGGCGGCCAGGCCGAGGCTGAGCCCGTCGCGCGGCCCCGGCCCGAGACCCGCGCCGACGTAGACCCCGGTCACCACGCCGTTCATGACGACGCCGGTCAGCAGCAGCGCCCAGGCGGCGGTCGTGCCCTGTGCCGGGGGCACCAGCCCCATGACGGCGTTGATGGACAGCCCCACGAGCACGACGTTGGCGACGGTTCCCAGGCCGGGGCGCTGCCGCAACGGGATCCAGAGGAGCAGGACGGCGACGCCCACGACGATCGACCAGGTGCCCACCTGGCCGCCGAACGTGCGGGAGAACCCCTGGTCGAGCACGGACCACGGCATGACCCCGAGCCCAGATCGCAGCATCAGGGCGATGCTGGCGCCGTAGCCGACGAGCCCGGCGACGAGCGCGGCGAGGCGCAGCGGCAGGCGGTCGGCGGGCAGCGGCAGGAGCAGTCGGGTGGGGCTCACCCGTCCACTGTCCGCGGCTTGGCCCTGTCGCGACAGGGCCAAAGCCAGCACGATGGCCCGCGTGGACCCCGGCCGCCTGACCTCCCTGCTCAACCCCTGGCTGCGCAGCGGCCCCGGTTACTCCGCGGTGGCCGACGGCGTGCGCGGGCTCGCCCTCGACGGCCGGCTGCCCGCCGGTACGCGCCTGCCGAGCGAGCGGGGCCTCGCCGTCGCCCTCGGGGTCAGCCGCACCACGGTGAGCGCGGCCTACGACGTGCTGCGCACCGAGGGGTACCTGGTGAGCGCCCACGGCGCGGGCAGCCGCGTGGCGCTGCCGGCGGCGCTGCACGTGCGCCCGGACGCCGACCCCGGCGAGCCGGCGTCGGTGCTCGACCTCACGGTGGCCGCGCTGCCCGCTCCCCCGCAGGTGCTCGAGGCGGCGACGGCAGCCGCGGCCACCGACCTGGCGGCGCTGCTGGCCGACCACGGGATGCACCCCTACGGGCTGCCGGCCCTGCGCTCGGCGGTCGCCGCGCACCTCACCGGCCGCGGGGTGGCCACCGACGCCGAGCAGGTGCTGGTCACCGGGGGCGCGCTGCAGGCCTGGAACCTGCTCCTGCGCACGCTCACCACCCCCGGCCAGCGGGTGGTGGTGGAGCAGCCCACCTACCCGGCCGTCATCGACGCCGTGCGCGCCCACCACCTGCGGCCCGTGGCGCTCCCGGTCACCGCTGACGGCTGGGACCCGCCGTCGTCGTCCACCGCGCGCGGGGCCGTGCTCGCGCACGTCACCGCCGACGGCCAGAACCCGACGGGGCTGCTGGCCAGCGCCGAGCAGCGCCGCGCGCTGCTCGCGGGGCTGCGCGGAGTGCCCCTGGTGGCGGTGGACGAGACGTTCGCCGACCTGGTGGACCCGGCCGAGGCGCCGCCGCGCCTGGCTGCGGTCGCGCGACGCCCCGGCGACCCGGCCGTGGTGACCCTGGGCTCGATGAGCAAGAGCTTCTGGGCGGGGCTGCGGGTGGGCTGGGTGAGGGGCGAGCCCGAGCTGCTGGCCCGTCTGGCCCAGGCCCGCGCCAGCCTGGACATCACCTCACCGGTGCTCGAGCAGCTGGTGGCCGTGCGGCTGCTCGCGCAGGCCGACGCCGTGCTGGCCGAGCGGCGGGCGCTGCTCGCCGAGCGCCGCGACGCGCTCCTGTCGGCGCTCGCCCGCGGCGTGCCCGACTGGGTGGTCAGGCCCTCGCGGGGCGGGCTGGTGCTCTGGGTGCTGCTGCCGACGCCGGGCGCCACGCTGCTGGCGGCGCACGCCCTGGACCTGGGGGTGCGCCTGTCGCCGGGGCCGCGCTTCACCGTCGACGGCACGGGCGACCGGTGGCTGCGGGTGCCGTTCACGACGCCGGCCGACGGCGTGACCGCGCTCGTCGACGTGCTGCGCGAGGCCCGCGCCCGGGCGGTCTCGGCGACCCCCACCGACCGCACGCCCGCCCGGTGGACCGCGTGAGCGCCCCCGTGCCCCCGCCCGCTCCGCACTCTCCGCGGAGAGTGCGGTCCGAGACCCCGCCGGGAGCGCACTCCCCGCGGAGAGTGCGACGAGGAGGGGTGGAGCGCGACGGCCAGGGAGACCCGGGGCTGCGCGGGCCGGTGGTCGCCGGCGTCGTCGGGGCCGTCACCGGTTTCGCGAGCTCGTTCACCGTCGTCCTCACGGGCCTCACCGCCGTGGGCGCCACTCCGGCCCAGGCCGCGTCGGGGCTGCTGGCGCTCTGCGCGCTGCAGGGGGTCCTCGCCATCGCGCTGTCGTGGCGCCACCGGGTGCCGCTGTCGTTCGCGTGGTCGACCCCCGGCGCCGCCGTCCTGGTCGCCGCCGGCGCGAACGGCGTCACCTTCCCCGAGGCCGTCGGGGCCTTCGTGCTGTGCGGCGCGCTCGTGGTGCTCACCGGTGCGTGGCCGGCGCTGGCGCGGCTGGTCACCCGCGTCCCCGCACCGCTGTCGGGGGCGCTGCTCGCCGGGGTGCTGCTGCCGCTCTGCCTCTCGCCCGTGACCGCCGTGGCCACCGAGCCGCTGGCGGGCGGCGCCGTCGTGCTGGTCTGGCTGGTGCTGCGCCGCCTCGCCGCGGCGTGGGCGGTGCCCGCGGCGCTGGTGGTGGCGCTCGTGCTGACGCTCACCGTCGAGCGCGCAGCACCCGGTGCCGCGGGCGCTGGCGCCGCGGCGTCGACCGGCCTCGGCTGGGCTCCCGTGCTCACGTGGACGACGCCGCAGGTCGACCCCCTCGTGCTGCTCAGCATCGGCCTGCCGCTGTACCTCGTGACGATGGCCAGCCAGAACGTCCCGGGCCTGGCCGTGCTGCGCGGCGCGGGCTACCCCGACCCGCCGGCGCGGCCGGCGCTCGTGGCCTCCGGAGCCGCGACGGTGGTCGGCGCGCCGTTCGGCGCCCACGCCCTGAACCTCGCGGCGCTGTCCGCGGCGATCACCGCCGGGCCCGACGCCCACCCCGACCCGCGCCGCCGCTGGCCCGCCGCCGTCACCGGCGGCGTGACGTACCTGGTGCTCGCGCTCCTCGCAGGCGCCTCGGCCGCGCTCGTGGCCGGAGCCCCGCCGCTGCTCGTCCAGGCCGTGGCCGGTCTGGCGCTGCTGGGAGCCTTCCTCGGTGGGCTGGCCTCGGCCGTCGACGCGGCGCAACCCGCCGAGCACCGGACCGCCGCCGTCCTCACCTTCCTGGTGGTGGCCTCGGGGGTGGCCGTCGCGGGCGTCGGCAGCGCGGTGTGGGGCCTGCTCGCCGGGGCGGTCTGCTGGCTGTGGCTCGGCCCTCGCGCGAGCCGGCCGGCGGCGGGTGCAGGATCGACCGCATGACCGCGACCGACATCACCCCCGAGCAGGCCACCCGCGAGGAGGCGCTCGTCGCGAGCGTCCCCACCGACCTCCTCATCGGGGGCCGCTGGGTCCCGTCGTCCTCCGGTGAGCGCTTCGCCGTGGAGGACCCCGCCACCGGCGCCGTCCTGACCACCGTCGCCGACGCCACCGCCGAGGACGGCGCGGCCGCGCTCGACGCCGCGGCCGCCGCGCAGGAGGCGTGGGGCCGCACCGCCCCCCGCGAGCGCGCGGAGCTGCTGCGCCGCGCGTTCGACGCCGTCATCGCCCGCACCGACGACCTCGCGCTGCTGATGACCCTGGAGATGGGCAAGTCCGTCGCCGAGGCGCGCGGGGAGGTCGCCTACGGCGCGGAGTTCCTGCGGTGGAGCTCGGAGCAGGCCGCGCACGTCGCGGGCCGCTACCTGCCGGCGCCCGACGGCAAGCAGCGCCTGCTGGTGGTGAAGAAGCCGGTGGGTCCGTGCCTGTTCATCACCCCCTGGAACTTCCCGCTGGCGATGGCCACCCGCAAGATCGCCCCCGCGCTCGCGGCGGGCTGCACCGTGGTGCTCAAGCCGGCGGCCGAGACGCCGCTGACGGCGCTGCTGTTCGCGCAGGTGCTGCTCGACGCCGGGCTGCCCGCGGGTGTGGTCAACGTCGTCCCGTGCACGAAGGCCGGTGAGGTGACCGGTCCGCTCATCGCCGACCCGCGCCTGCGCAAGCTGTCGTTCACCGGCTCCACGCCGGTGGGCAAGCAGCTGCTCAAGCAGGCCGCCGACGGCGTGCTGCGCACCTCGATGGAGCTCGGCGGCAACGCGCCGTTCCTCGTCTTCGAGGACGCCGACGTCGACGCCGCGGTCGAGGGCGCCCTGCTCGCCAAGCTGCGCAACGGCGGCGAGGCCTGCACCTCGGCCAACCGCTTCTACGTGCACGCCTCGGTGGCCGCGGAGTTCTCCTCGAAGCTCGCGGAGCGGGTGGGGGCGATGAAGGTGGCGCGCGGCACCGAGGACGGCGCGCAGGTCGGCCCGATCATCAACGAGAAGGGCCGCGCCAAGATCGCCGACCTCGTGGACGACGCCGTCTCCCGCGGCGCGACGGTGCTGACGGGCGGCAGCCGGGTGGACGGCCCGGGCTACTTCTTCTCCCCCACCGTGCTGGGCGACGTGCCGCTCGGCTCGCGCCTGCTCAAGGAGGAGATCTTCGGTCCGGTGGCCCCGGTGACCACCTTCGACACCGAGGAGGAGGCCGTCGCGCTCGCCAACGACACCGAGTTCGGTCTCATCTCCTACGCGTACACCGCTTCGACGTCGCGGGCGCTGCGCCTGGCCGAGCGCCTGGAGACGGGGATGCTCGGCATCAACACCGGGGTGATCTCCAACCCGGCGGCGCCGTTCGGCGGGGTCAAGCAGTCGGGTCTGGGCCGCGAGGGCGGTGAGGAGGGCATCGAGGAGTACCTCGAGACCCTGTACGTCGGCATCGCCGACCCCTGGGCCTGACCACCCCCCGACCCGCCCGTGGTCGCGGGCTCGCGCCACCCACCGCGGTGGCGTCGGACGGGCAGGAGCGCGGCCGAGGCCCTGCCGGGGGCTCTCGGGGCGCTCCTGCCCGTCCGCTGTCACGGGACGGTGACGCGGGTGCACCGGGGCCGGTGGTGCGAGCCCGAGCAGGGCT
>Ga0325403_1000345_pt1 | contig 30633 bp, 19 predicted proteins | sample PopdelMetagenome_19_FD_205665 | JGI IMG/M metagenome (GOLD analysis project Ga0325403, IMG submission 205665) | Populus deltoides microbial communities from Bellville, Georgia, United States - Xylem-PdKOR-R4 | ecosystem: Host-associated > Plants > Phyllosphere > Stem > Wood/Secondary xylem... | reverse complement strand
ATACAACCATTTGCTAGCTTTGTCCCGGCTTTTCTTTACAAGTGATCTGGAATATACTAGTTTAATACATGATTTCTCAATATCTGGCAAGACTACCAGTGCTTAGATTCGTCAAGATTGGTCTTCGTCAATTTCCACTTTTCACCTCAAATTATCCACATGATCGGGTGTCCAGAGTGTCCCAATTTTACCTTCCCTCAAGGCAATTCAAATCTCCCCACTTAGCAGTTCAACACATGTAATTGGGTAAACATGTGCACCTTCTTCTTCTTCATCTCCATCGACCACCATGATGACCTTCGGATGCCTCCTGATCGGGCAATCTCTTTTGTTAATTCACCATTGCCTTTTTGGTCTCAAATCTCAACGATCGGACCGTACCATTGCATCCGGAATGATCAAATTAGCTGGAAACAAGTCTGAAATCGTCCAAATCGTATTTCAGACGGCTAAGATTTGATCAAAACAATTCTGGCCTGATGAACGGCCCAGATTCAATCTTAGATCCGGTTGCACATAGACTCTGCTGCACAGAATCTTATCCCTCGGCTCGCGGCTCGGCTCGGCTTCAAAACGGCTCGGCTCAACGCGGCTCGGCTCGCGGCTGATGATGTGGCCGGTGGGTCCCACTTTGCTGATGTGTCTGCTGACTGGTCGATGATGTGGCTGCTGACATAGCATGCCTACTGTGCATGCTGACATCACACTTACATCAGGCTGATGTCATCCCTGGCATGCCTACTGTGCATGCTAACATCACAATTATGTCATGCTGACATCATCCATATCCGGGTCAGTCACATGGGTCGGGTCAACTGGTATTTGGGTCGGGTCAGCCCATCCGGGCGAAGAAGAAGAGTGGCACGCGTGGGGCGTGTCTGCGCGCGTTGGCAGATGCCCTGCTGGAGAGTGCGGCCATGTCCGACGTCCGATTTTGACGCCGTTTTCACCAGTGGCTTCGTCTCGGCCTCCTCTACACAGTGGTATGGTCAAAACACAATTTTGACAACTTTCATTTTTTAGCAAAATCAAACACCCCTTTAAACCATCAGCTCTGATACCAATTGTTGGGGAATTCCAGCTCCCCCATGCGCGGACCGGGGGTGTATTGATAGTTGCTCAACGGAGGGTAAAGCACACTGACACAATATTTTACGTGGTTCGGCAAAACCGCCTACATCCACGGGAGAGGTTTATTTTATTAGATATAGAGATACATGGAGGAGGAGGATTACATCCACTCTAACTCAACTCTCAGCTCACTTTGGTGCTCTTGAAGCTACTACAATGACAGCAAGGCTGCTGCCATTGCAGCTCACTCTTTCTCTCTACTCACACTCACGTTTTCTCTCACAATTCTCTCTGCACTCTCAATTTGCTCTCAACAAGACATGCCTCTTTATAGGCAAATATGGTCAACATGGAGGGGCCAGTAATGCCTTAAAGTGTGCCACTAATTGTGGCATGAATGGAGCTACCACTAACTTGGTGGTGGGGTATTGCCACTAAATGGCAATATCCTAACAGTTATTTAATTATAGATCTCACCTCTAGGATTATGAATGACGGCAATTAATGTGGATGGAAATAACACATTGATTTTTGAATTTTTTTTTCTCAAGGTAACCTTCTCATTCCCTTTTACACAAGCTCATCATGTTATACAACCTTTTTTAGCCGTGGTTGTTATGCAGAACATAGCAGAGCAAATAATCATCAATAATCATTTATTTTGATACCAATAAGTGAAGGAAAAGGGATTTCTTCTAGCCATGGTTGATTGATCCACGCTCTGATCTCCAAGAGACCAATCATCTCTTCCTTCAAACAACCATGACAATGGCACCACTTATTAACCAAAGCCGAAGTCACCGCCAACATCCACACCCATTTTTGCCTCATTTTTATTGCACTACAGCACTTCTTGCTGTCGTATCTCTTTGATATTTGCCTTTTGTCAATTTTTTTTTATCTCGTAGAGTTGGAATTATGCGAGGAGCCTTTGACTCGGTCAATTTAATTGTCTTCTTTTCTGGCAACACTCGTTTACCAAAGCCAACGAAACCAACAACCAAGTACTAGTCATAATAACAAACTCTATGTCCGAAATATCCTTAACTTCGACTATAACATAGATGCCTTGAGATGAGATCCCTCCATGCTCTAAATATCACGTAGAAGCACGCATTATGCCATATCTGAAGTTTAGGATAACCAACATGCATCCCCCTTTTTTACTACAAATGCATACACTGATATAAAACTCAACTGTGAAAGTAAACTCTTGGTGTAAACTCGGTGTTTCATGGATTTGCACCTGGCTTGGTCAAGTCATTGGGTCAACCTCACTAACCTGGGCCGAAACAAAAGTTGCCCTTTTATACAGGAACACAATTCCGATCTATTATTAGAGGAGACACCTTCATCACTTATATTGTATTTTCTTCCTTCGTAGAAAATAAAGAAAAGAAATTGGTACCTCCCAATTTTGGATGAGGGAATTAGTTTCAATCACGGTTTTAGAAATCTAGGATAAATAACAATTTATTCATTGAGAATAAATTTTGCAGGATGTAGTTCTTACTGGGAAAAAGAAAACAAAAATTGTAGCATGATTTGAAGCATAATGAAAAAAAGAAATGAGCACCTTTCCTGTTTCCTCGTTCGTTTCCGTTCCATTCAAAATGTCTTATGCTTGATTGCTAGAATGATAGTACTTATTCCAAAGACCCATTTTAACCATCAAAACCCCAAAGAAATTCTCGAAAACAAGTAAAAAAACTGAGTCAGAAATTGGGGCAAGCAACTCTATCCACTCTCATTAGAAATGCAGAGGAAACCGAATTGTCCCTATCTCACAGGTTATTTATCATAAAGATAACTTAGCATGTCCATGCATGTCAAATGCATCATCCTAACTACCCATCCAACATTTGATCTCCAGTCAACAAGAAAGTCAGCTTTACAAATTGTAGCTCCCCTACCACTTCAATGTTTTCCCAAACTCTCCAAGAATTAAGCCAACTATTTAAATTTTGTTCACTAGGAGACAACAACTACCTTCCTTTCCATCACTTTTTTTTTTTTTTGTCATTTTTTTCTACATAGTACATCCTGATAGACTATAGGATGCGGAGAGGAAACCTAAATAGGTTTTCCATAATCTTAGTCAAGGAGATGCCCATTCAAAGTAATGACAGCGGGCACCTCTATTGGCAGTCCAGTTGCCACAACCAAAGAACAGGCTACCTTGCTTCGGTCCAGGCTTTCGAACCATTCCTTTGCTGCTCTTCACACCACAGAAACAGAAGGGGTGATATGGGAAAACAGGAGTATGAATTTCCTTAAGCTTATGAGGTTGGTGTGGTGCAAGGGACAGGTTCTCAGTGGACTGCTTGCATGACAATGAACTGTCAGTTGTGTGCCACATCAGTGAGTTGGTGATAGAGAATCTGATGCCCCGGTGCATAAGTAGAGCAAGCAGACGAGCGGTATTTTTGGCATCATCCAGCCCACAGTGAGCACGGCCCTGCCAGTGTAGGCCTGCCATCTCAACAGCCTCCTTCAGACATCTTGCACCACCAAATATTTCATGGAAAGGAACTTTTAAGTTGATCCATCTGGCAAATGTTAAAATAAAATAAAATTGAAATCATCTTAAGAGGGACTTTCAACATGTCTGCCAAAAAATAAATGCAACAGAGTTCCAGTTTATTCACAATGAAAAATAGCTTGTGCAGAAGATTAATACATTTATAATGGAAAGGTTTTTAATCAAAAGGCTAATATATGATCATTTACCGGTTAAAATAAGGAGGCTTCCTGATCTTCTTGAATCGGCACTCAGATTCCAACATCACCCGACAATCCCAGTTCGACCATGTCACCACGGCAAATTTGGTGTTTTTTATCCCTTTATTCTCAAGCCATTTATCATGCCTGAGGAGTGCCTCACTAAGAGTAACACCTCTGTCCACCTGGAACCACACAGAAATAAAAGAATATGATAGGTTAAATGAAGTTCATCAAAAAAGTTAAGCAAGAGAGATTAACATAAAGCTAATTCTAAGAAACTAGTTGAGGTAGGAAAACGTTAAAAAGTATGGCCAGCTTGCAGAAAAGCAAAGAAATGATTCATATTGCAAAACCTAAGAAAAAAAGGACAGCACTTGCCAGTAACTTCTACCAATCCACAAGGTCCCTTCATACCTTGTGTGCTTCATTGCTCTTTTCAAGCACAATAAAATGCTTCAATATCCATTTGAGACAAAAAAAGAAGACTTCTATGAGCCTAAAAGTACTAGTGTTTCTATCGCATTGTCGTAGAACATTCTTTTTTGACAACATTCCAACTTGGGACAATTGTATCAGTCCATATCCAACTTTCATTCTATGCCAAGCCCAGTGAAACCAACCGCTGACAATGTTGAAACCACAGATTGCTTTGTATTTGACATGGAATCAATACCCCACTACTAAATAAGTAGACCAAATGGAAGTTACACCTGAGAAATTTTATATTACTCCTGGAGTAACCAGCAATACTTACTCCATGAAGAGAGCGTACATACAAGGAAGAGATAGAAAGCAGAGGGAGTTCGTAAAAAAATGTTCATGTGTGTGGAAATAAAAAAATCATCTTTTAAGGGTCCCGAAGCAATTTTTCTATCTCTCCATTATGGTTATCTCTCTCTTCATGAAGTATTGGTAATTACTCCTAAAGTAAACTAAAAAAATTCGTTGCACACTATTTACGCTTTTAAAGGGAAAGTCAGTCTGCCAAACCTAGTACAAAGTAAATTGAACACCAATGACAACATTCCAAGAAATACATGCTTATTACTCTTTTCTAAACGGTAAGGAATTCCAAGCTAACCTGGATTTGCTGGATACCAGTCAGATCCTTGCAGAAATCACTCAGGAGCTGATTGCAAGTTGGCCGCACATATGTCTGAAAACAAGCTTCTAGTTGACCGGTTACACTGCTCACGATGACAGATGGAAACTCAATTATCTCTTGTGGATGAGGATTTCTTTCCTTGTCACAAGTAGCCTCAAAATCTATGACCACAAAATATTGAAAATCTTGGAACTGGATCTCAAATGGATGACCTTGAGAAAACATACTGAAAGGAGCATGCTGAAATCGAGTCTCCGGAGGAAAGGGATAAAACTGGCTCTCAAAACAATTCATTTGGTGCTGCTGCATCTTTTGAGAGTCTGGATAAAAGGTCGGCCATGAGCCAAAATCATGATGGTAGGCAGGTTTGTTGTGAAATTCACTTGGAAGTTCAAGAAACTCACTGCTTAGTGAGTGAACTGGTTCAACAGCATCCCTGCCTGGGTGAGAACCAATTTCTTCTTTAAACTCAGGAAACCCTTCAAAGGAATTCCCACAAGGGAATCCCTTGATTTGGAGGCATTTTAAGGAGGCCTCACAGCTCCTTTGCATAGTTTCTGGTAAGAAGAAACGAAAAACAGAACACTTGAGAAAATTTAATTTTGATAATCTGATATCATCAAACATATTTAACTATCCTGATAAACAGTAAAACAAGCAAGAGCTGACAAGTGCGTAAATCCTGGGAAAGGCTCCAAGTAATAATGTATCGAGAAAGAAAAGGTGGCACATCTTATGCAAATAAATAAGGCCCCAAAAGGGGACTACATAAAAAGAAAAAAAGAATACAAAAAAAAAAAAATGCTGCTCTGCTACATGGATAGGGAACTGCATATATTCCTTGCATACTAAAGCAAAGCCTTTGTAGATACTCTGCACCTTCATATCTAGTGATGTGATGACACAACATGTATATGTTGAAAAAAAGCTAGGATTCTCAAGCTCTAAGATTACAACCATAAACATGGTAGAAAAATAGAGAAAATCTCTAATATTTTAATAAAAGCTCAAATAGTCTGAATATTCTAACAAAAATAAACTAGATAGCCCTAATTATGCCAACTCTAGACCTAGAATCCTTATAGGAAAAGTATTCCAAATTAAAATTCATCTATCTAGTAGAATCTATCTACAATAGAATTCCTAAATAGTAAAACACTAATTAAATTAAAAGTCATAATCTAAATAAGAAAAAGAATCCAAATACAATAGGGTAAATAAAGACAATCTTGCACAGTAACTTCCGGATCTTATTTGAAGGACTTTCCAATCTCCGATCATCATGAAATTTTAACCCAATAGGAAACAAGGCTTTTAGAATCTCCTTTCAAAATTTCAATTTGATCCAACGATCGAATTAATAGTTGTGCTTGATTTAGAAAACTATGTCTTGGACTTTTCTTAAACTCCTCAAAACCTAAAAATCTTAACCATTAATGAAATAATACAATAAACATCATTATGCCAAGAATATTAAAGAAATTTCCCCACGTCGGTCCCCTCTATTTTCGAAAAACTCGCCCTTGAGTTATCTGTCAATAATTGCACTCTTCCACTCCAAAGAAACAAATACTTTGAATATAGCATTATGGCCAACATATTCATGAAGTAGCATGTATTTGACCCATGAACTTCAAAATTTAATTCATGATGTGTACATGCTAAAGAAAAATTAAAATTTTATGTTAAATTTTATGTTCCTATGAAGTCCACTTACCTCAAACTTGACCTCCTCATCATCAAAGACTTCCACTATTTCAACTTTGTATATAAAGAAACTTCAAAATAATCTTTCATAATATGAGAATTGTCAGAAATTACAATGTCCTCTATGTTTTTGTTTGAAAGATCTTCATTCTTGACTAAAAGATCATTGTTAGCCACTATCTTCTCAAACTTAAGGTCAAAAGACTGAAATTGTTTATCAACACCCTTTTTGGTCATGTTATCTTCAACATAATTAGATAACTTAGATTTTTTTTTCTCACCAAAGTACTCCACATTGAACATAAAGCAAATAATGCTTATCTATCCAATATAAAATCTCCTCATAATCTTGTATAAACTCCAAAATTAATGATCATCTCAAATCTTTCTATTAATGGAGTTAAAGGCTTACCAGTACAAGTTCAAAATTCTAGAACTTCGAACCACCATTTTCTAGCACAACAAGAAAATTTGTCTACTACAAGCCATACTTTTTTACAATAAAGAATCTTGTTGAAATAAAAGTAGGCTTCTAACTCTATTAACCAATTAATAAATCTTTTCTTTGAAAATCTTTCACTATAAAAAGGAATCTCATAGAATTTAGGAATATATATGTGTTCAACCTGCCTCAAGGTAAGTCTCTAGGCAAATTTCTCTCCTCTTCACGATCCTTGTTTGCATTTTCCATCAGCTAAAGGACCTGTTCTTTAGACAATGCTGCCACATTTTGCGATAGTCCTACCACAACCTGCTCTAACTGATTATGTGCCGCCTTTTGTGCCCGCACAGTGCCCCAAATGACCTCCATTCCTACATTGCGGGGTAGTTTGTTACCATCTCCATCCATTAAATAGGCCAATCTGCTCTGATACGAATTTAAGCAGTGTATAGCGTGGATAGAAATTAGGGTTCCCAAGCCCTAAGGTTATAACCATAAACACTGTAGAGAAATGGAGAAAATCTCTGATATTTTATTGAAAATTTATCTAATTTGAATGTTCTATCACAAATAAACTAGACATCCTTATTTATACTAGTTTTGAAACTAGAATCCTTATAAGAAAAGGATTCTAAATTAAAACTTAACTAATTAATAGAATCCATCTAGCATTATGATTATTAAATACTAGAATACTAATTAAATTAAAAGTTCTAATCTAAATAGGAAAAAGAATCCAAATACAACAAGGAAAATAAAGATAATCTCGCACAATAACTTCCGAGCCTTATTTGAAGGCCTTCCCGATCTCCGATCATCATGAAATTTTAACCCAAAAGGAAATAGGGCCTTCAGAATCTTCTGTCAAAATTTCAACTCAATCCAATGGTTAGATTAAAAGTTATGCTTGATTTACCAATTGCATATTGGACTCTTCTTAAGCTCTTCAAAACCTAAAAATCTTAACCATTAATGAAATGGTACAATAAACATTATTATGACAAGAATATTGAAGAAAATGTCTCACATCACATGAGCATTTACGACTGCCTTTTCCTTTCTTCTAAGATAACCAAAAACTTTACAAGAGGGCACCAAGGGAATGAAATCCAACCACAAACTAAGAACTCTGGTTACAAGAAATTGATCTGCCAAATCTATAATGAAAGAAACATCTTCAATAAATGGCTTTTTAGACCAAAAGTGCAAAGTTAAATCCTAAAAATAAGTCAAAAGCAACTCTTCCCCTCAGAAGCCTTCCTTGCACATCCCCTCTACTTTAGCCAAAAACAAGAAGAGTTTAGAATTTTTTTTCTCTTATTCGTACACAATTTTATAGCCCGTCAAGTGAACACCTCACAATCTTCAGCATTCCAAGTAAAAGATACATCCCATGACACACTTCCTGAAGCAAAAATCCACATAATAGATAACCAAAGCCTACTTAACCCTAGCCAACAAAAAAACAAGATCTAGAAATAGCTCCTTTTAAGTGGTATGACTTCAATTAGCTCATCATTCAAACCACAAGAATGCATCTAGATACCAAAGCACACTTATATGAATTTAAAACACCTAGGTCTTCTTTCCCTTCTACCAAACATAAATCACATACAAAGTGCACATTTTAGACATGATACAACTAGTTGCTTGGCCAAGTTGTTTCTTACAAACAAATCATTTTGTGTAGGTACACAGATTTCAAATCCAACTTTCTGGTATAAGATCAAGACAAGTGATTTTCCAACTGACAGATGGAGACATACAGGCTTCAAGGTCTCAAGTGGTCTCAATTGTTTATCTCTCATGAAATGAAAAATTGGCTGGAGAGGAAGAGGTGAAACAAACTGTTGTGAAGATGGCAAAAGAGAAGGCCCCTTGTTTGGCAAGTTTTACCGAGATTATTGGAAAACTGTCATGGATGAACAAATTAAGGTTTTTAATGGATTTTATTTGAATAAGGTTGCATGAAGGAGAACAAACTAATGTTCATTACATTAGTTTACTAATGTGCCTGTGTAAAATTTTAACTTAGGAGCCAACAAAATCTGCAAGGTATACACATTCTGCTCATGCTTCTGTAGCTGGGAACTAAATTGGATGTACTTTAGCTAGTCGGTGGATGACATTAGAAGGAGAAGTAAGTAGGCATAGTTGTAGAATTGGGTTTTGAGAAGGCCATGATCATAAATTGATACTTTCTTGATGATTCTTAGAAAGTGAGGGTGATCAGTGGAGGGACTAGATTAAGAGAGTTCTGTCCTCAAGTGTTATTGATTATTGTGAAAGATGAGCCTTCAATCTCATGTTATTCAATGCTATTCTACAAAAAACAAGTGGTAAAACTTAGATCCAACCTGGATGTCATTTAATATCCTCATCAAGGTCAATTTATTAAGGGGATTGAAGATCCTGCTCAATCAGACCATCTCATCAAAAGAATTTATATTTTAAGTACTTTAGAATGACAAGTGTTTTTGGAGAAGATAAATTAACATAACGTTTTCTTCTCTAAAAATACACATTAAACCAAATTCCTCATGGCTAAAACAACAAACAGTTTCACTAATCTTTTATATTTTCTATATAATTATAATCACAAGACACCTGTCATGGCAGCATTTATACCAAAATTACATGCAACACTGCACCGATTGTACACACCTAAAGCAACACATGACAGGATCACGATTAAACTGGTACAGGACCATGCCAGGACCAGGATCAAAACTCTTTGATTCAACAATCACCAAACCATTTTCTGAACCTAGGCTCTAGATGTGGAAACCTACATTGTGCATCCACTCAACAAGTAATAAAGTTCAAGTCACACAAATGCACAGAACACCACCACTCGAGTGTTTAATTCGAGTCTCAAATTCCTCATACGCCTGCAATTTCACACAATTCCTCACTGACATCCAAATCTCCCCAAAGCATAAAATCACATATCCTCCACTCTACTAGAATCTCTAAACATTCATGTAGCAATCACTCCACCAGCAACCAAATCAACCTCAAACTCCAACCATATCCCTCAGCAACACCAAAACACATTCACCAACCTTGTTATGCCTCAAAGCTAAACTACACAGCAGTGATGATCACAAAGTAACCAACACTGAAAAAACCCCCAAGTCTCCATCTTTACCATTCAATTCTCCATTATAAACAAAACCCATTATAGAGAATCAATCAAAAAATATTATTGCATCAAAAAAAATAAGATTACACAAACGCACATATAGTTGAACTAACACTCAAAATAGATAAAAAAAAAATTCAAAATTCAGAAAAAAAGAAAAAAGAAAACCCAGAAGAGAAAACACGACAAAACAGAGCATAAACATACCTTTACTTTCAAGGGCCATCATGATCTTGTGTATAATTAAGATCCACCAGCACGTACATCAGATCTTCCTCTGTTTAGCCCACCTATACACACCAATCACAGAGATTAATTACTTACAAGTATAAATATACGGCTCTTAATACACCAGATATTTCACTTTTAGTATCAGCATCGAGAGAAATCCAAGAGAGAGGAGGAGAAGATACCTGGTGTGATTGGAAATTTGGAAGATGTAAGAGACAGGGAAGGAGGTTATGCAGCTTATGCTTATAAGATACTCTATTTTTTTTTATAATATAGTTTTTATTTAATTTTAATTATTAGTGCAATATATAATTATATTAGTGATATGTATTTTATTTTTACCAGAAAAAAATTACTTTTTCTGAATAATTAATCAATGACTGTGGTCCACTTTCTTAAATCAGTTTGTTTTCATATTACAAATTTTAAAAATATTATAAAAAATAATTTATATTGCTTTGGATTTAAATAATTTGCTTAAAATTTAATTAAAAAAATAAATTTAAATTTAATAATAAAAAATTAAATTCTGTTAAAAACTTATTGAGAATAAATTTTTGAAGGAAAATAAAATAATAGTATGCATGCAATTATGTTGCTGCTTGGTTAAAAAAAACTTATTAGTGTTTTTAAGCACTTAAAGGGGAAGTGTGTTTTAGAAAGTTGTGGAGGCGCAAGTAAGAGAAAAATCAATAAATTAATTGTGGTTACTTGTCGTGAGTTAATTGTAACTGGTTTAGAAATGTATATCAATTCATGTTTTTTAAAAAAATTAAATTATTTTTGTTAAAAATTAATTTTTATATATATTTTAAATTGTTTTAATGTGTTGATTTTAAAAATAATTTTTAAAAAATAAAAAAATATATTATTTTAATGTATTTTAACATGAAAAACACTTTAACTGTAATTATATTTTTAAAAAAACCTGTTGAATATTACTATTTCAATTAATGTTGGGGAGTTCAAGATATATTTTTTTATTTGTGAAATTTGCAAGTGCTGTAATTGAGAGCTTGGAATTGTGATCATGGAAGATTTTTGTTTTTGCAGTTGGATGGATATTTTTGTGTTGTTTTGATGGGCCCTACGAAGATTTTTTTTTCTGTGCACGGATCGGTTCTTTTTTTTTTTTAAGTTTTTTTCTGGATATATTTTTTCAGCTCCGAGTTTTCTCCCAATCGGACCGGGTTTTCCTAGATCCAGTTTTGAGTCCAGGCTCGTCTGATTTTTCAGCTCCGAGGCTGTAAAGCCCGTGGATCACACCATCCAAACAGATCGTGAATCACGTAGTTGATCCATGAGTCAAAAGACGCGGTTTTAAATCCAGTAGAAAAAGGCCCATAACACACCAACCCGTTTTGTATTACCGTTGCAGCCGTAAAACAATCAAACCCCGCCTGTCTTCTCTCTTCTAAAACCCTAAACCTGTAAAACCCTACGCAGTCTCTCTCTCTCTCACTCTCACCCCGTAGCAACAGAGAAAAACTTTCAGTTCCAATGGCGAAGAAGGGTGGAGAATTCAAGGAGCTGGAAGAGCTAGTGAGGCACCACATAGATTCCTTTGATTACATGGTGGATAGAGGATTGGAAATCATGTTAGATAACATCAAGCCTGTCAGAATTTATGATCCTCACACTGATACCAGTCTCTCACATATCCTTTTAGTATTTTCAGTTCTTTTCGATCAGATTTTCTGTTAAGAAAAGCAGATTTTTGTTTTTTTGGTTAGAAATTGATCATTTTCTTGACTATTATCTTACTATACTTGAGTAACCCTCGAATAAATGCTCCAATAAAGGACGTTCGTTCAAGGACAAATCGTAAGAGGCTACTTCCTTTTGAAGTAAGATTTTCCCTCCCCTTTACCGTGTCTGTATATTTTAAGTAAATTTACGTGTTGATGGAGTGACTTTTGTTTTTTGAAACAGTGTCGACAGGCTAAGGTTTCGTATACTGGGAAGTTTGAGGCGGATGTTTGCTTTCAGTATGATGGTAGACCAGTTATCAGAGAAAAGTATAATTTTGGGCAGTTTCCTATAATGTTGAAGGTTGGTGATTTCTTTGTTTCGTGAAGTTGCTGTCTTCATGATTTAGATATATACTGCCTTATGCGACTGGACGTAAGTGTTTGTGATTGGCGAGGGTTAAATTTGGTGTGAGATTAATAGAAAAGAGGTCATTATGGGTGTTATAAGGAGATTAGTATATGGCTGGGGACCCGCATGAAATGTAATTGATCTGAGATGCTTCATGACTATGGGGCCAACAAGCGTTATAGCCTGACAAAGTGTATTGCTTGCATAATCTTGTTCAAGTTCTCATATGCTTAGCTGGCCAGGGTGCTTTACTATGTATGTGACCTTTAAAATTTGGGCTTTGGAATTCTGGAATTTTATGGTTCAAAGTTCTCATGGATTCAAGTTTGACTTTTTTAAAAGTTTTTCTTTTCTGGAAGACTTCTTCATGGACAAATGTTGGGGTTTGGATGTTCTTACCAAACTGTAATTTATACTCGCTTCTTTATTTTTCTTTTATTGAGTTGCTGTTTTGGGCAGTTAGCGTGGTTCAGAACTCAGTGTCTTAGTGAGGACGGAGGTTTCATTGATTGCTCTTTTGATAGATAAATAGAAATCTGGATTTAGAGGCCTTGATTTGATAAGTAAATATTTGGAAAGGTATTCACACAAAAGTCTAATTGGTTCAATTACCAGGTGAATATGAAGACGAGTTGTCAACAAATATGATTTGTATCCAACAATTGGTGTCCATGTCAGAACTTGTCCCTTGTTTTGTTGTCTACTTATTACAGTTTTATTAAGTTTAATGATGAATATATTTCAATGCAAACAGCTGAAGACACTAAGTTTATTTTTTCTTTCATTCATTCTTTCAAAATAATTGTTTTTTCTGGATTTGACATAAATGTAAGGGTTAGAAATAAAAGTGCTGGATATCCCTGGTCTATAAACCTGTTTTGCAGTTGAAAACCACTAGATCAATTTAATAATCTTCTGTATTGAAATTAGAAGCTTCACCTTGCTCTACTCTTTTGACAGGAGATCAGCATTTCAAGTTTATGTGATGTCATGAATCTGTATATTTTTCTGCGTGATAATTCTGCACTGTTTTACTTCTTGCTTGAACTTTTTTCCTTGAGTATCCTTTTATGCATTTTTGCTTTTGTTATACATGTTGCATTGGTCGTTTGCTACATGTGGATCTTGGAAGATTGTGATTCTCTCTTGAAGTCACCTTGCTGTGATCTGTAGCAATTTTTGTTTATAGTGATATAACACAAAGCTTGCCATTCTGTAGAATTAGCATTAACTGGGTGGAAATTTGCTTAACGTAAAAGTTTATATGCAAGAAACCTGTCTGAATTATGAATTGTTATTTTCACAATTGATTGCTGCACCCAATGCATTATATTCACTGATCTTTTTTTCACTTTTGGCTAGTTCAATATTCATGTCTTGAAGTTTATCCTATGCAGTCAAAGCTTTGTTACTTGCGAAGTGCTGATCCCCAACAGCTTGTTTCCTTAAAAGAAGAGGCGTCAGAAGTGGGTGGGTAAGTTGTCAGATTGGTTGTGTATTTTTGTGATATGTTTGTTTGACACTGACATTGCAAATCAATATAATGAGGTCTACTCTCTCTTAACAAACTTTTCTCTGTTACAAGAAAGCTTGTCTAAAACATACTTGAAACACTGGCATTGAAGTCAGTCCCATTTCAAAGCACCATAGGAACTTCCCCTAATGAAGGAAACACGCAATATTATAGCACCTCCTATCTTGTAGTAGGCTATTTCTTGTATCCTTTTCATACTCACAGTTACAGGAAAGCATGTATAAATTGTTTTCGATATGTGTGTTTTGAACAAGTCAAGTATCTAGATGGAAACAGATTAACTCTTCTGTATTCCCAATATTGCTAGTTATAGATGATACATACTAAGGTAGATAAAAGATCTTTGCCATTTAGGTTCTCAAAACAAAGGTAAAGATTGTTTAGCCTCCAGATTTTATAAAAGCTTCATGTAAAATTTGATACATCGGGATTTTAATTAATACATCAAGGACGTGTTTTACAGAAAACACTCCAATTCAACCAACCTGGGTTTGTCCACTATTATAGTATGGGATCGCATGTATAAACTATAAATAGATTGTGAAGACAAAATGAGCAGGCTTTTCCGAGTATAATTATGGACACGGTCAATTTTGGAGATGGAGTAGGTCTATGTGCATATTCTTGTTCTTTGGCATCGCAAACTATGCAATGTTCAGATTTTGCTTATTGTCTGATTGTTCTATCTCTTACATTTATCATGTTATGATGATCTGAGGTTGTAAATTTCCTTAAGAACAGCTATGCATATTTTTGTCATTTTGAACCATTTGAAATTAACTCCTGCTTTTTTATTTTTGTATGTCATATAGTTACTTCATTTTGAATGGGATTGAGAGAGTTTTTCGATGTCTAATTATGCCGAAGCAGAACTATGTAAGTGGGACCTTTCATTTTTTTATGTTGTGATCACCAAGTAAGCAATCATTAGCTCTTCCATATAGTTGCCTGGTTGATGTTTTGATTTATGGTTAATTAAGGTTAAGATTGCATTGAGACTAGAGTTACGAGATTTACTACATCACAACATTTTCATGCTTTCAAATGCTTATATGGGTGTAGGAAGAAAGAAATAGCATTTTTTTTACTGAATTCGTTTTTATATTCCAGCCAATGAGTATGACGCGAGGTTCATATCGTGAACGAAGGGAAGGACATACAGATAAAGCAGTTGTTATAAGGTCCTTTTTCGTGACTTCATTATTCCAGTGTTATTGTTAATTCCTTGTACTTCTTATTGGTTTTGCAATGTTTTTCTGAGTAGTTGACAGTATTATCAAAGAGTTATGCAAAAGTCACAACATTGTTTGAAGTCTTAGGTAATTAATTTTTTATCAACTTAAGTTAAAGATGGAACACTTAAGTTGCTTGGTAGTCATTACATTTTCCTCTAGTTCCTGGGTTTCATCTAAGTTGGATGTTATTTTCCCCTTAGTGAAGCTTTTAAGGGCCAAACAATACTTTTTTTAACCAGTTATGTACCACACACCCTCTACCTATCCAACAGTCTTTCTGATATCTGAATGAACAGCTTTTGGGCATTCAGCAATAACCATTTTTTTCCTTGCCTCAACTGCCTAATGAGAAGTACTTAATTGAGAAAACAGTTACTATCTCTTTGTTCTTATTTCTTAACACTTATTGCACAAAAGCTTCGGCTGTTCAAATCCTTGGGTGATGTTTGTGCCCATTTGCGTATTTTAGTTTAAATACTATAGATTGAAATTATTTGGGTTCCCTAGCTCCTTATAATCTCAAGTTGGCACAAAACTTTATGTGGCAAGTTCTGAGGTTGTACTATTGGCTACACTAATTTATGAAGCAAGCTCTTATGACCATATGCTGAAGGCTTGTTAACAATACCAAGTCTGCTGTCAGCCCCACACCTCCTATTTGTTAGGAAGTAAAAGTCACCTGGACTGCATGTTTCAACAAATCCAACATAAGCACCAAAAAGATATGCAATGCGTGATTATAATTAATGGCAAACGAGTAATGTAGTTTCATGTGATTAATTCATTCCGCATTGGTCGCTTGTTAACTTTCCAAGGGATATTACTCTTTACTTGATAATTGTCTACCTCATTGTGTGGTAGTTGCTTATGACACTTAAGGTGTTCATCATAACTAGAGGTGTTACTTGCCCCCGGCCTTTCTATACAAATTGTTGTGACATGAACTCAGAAATTGTTTTCCTTCAATTCTGCACTAGTTCAAGCTAGCTGGTCTATCTCCTCCTCAAGGCTGACTGATGCAGAACAAGAAGTTATAATTCCTATTTCCCGGTTCCATTCTGGGGTAAATGTAAGAAGTGCAGGGTGGATCATGTGTGGATGTTTGATCCTAAAGCTACCTTCCAATCAATCAGTTGATCTGTCTTAAAATACCATGTAACTTCCAATTAGCTGTCCCAGATATGGCATTGTATTGATTGTCTGGTAGTTCTCTTATTACCTGTATTTATAAGTTCATTATGTTTGTTACTGCCTTGTCTTATAACATGTCAGACCAAATGTCTTCTGAATATGGATCTGTGTTCCATCTGTCGTTAGGAGAAGTTTGTCTGGAAAAGCTCTGCACCTATTACTTTGTCAGTTTCCTGTGGTCTCCAAAAAATATTGCTTGTAAAATAATGGTTTGTTATCTGCAATTTCTTGTTGACAGAATGTAAAGTTGTTGCTGTTATTGTTTCATCTTCAAAAATATGTTTGCTTTGGCTATGCTATATTATTCTTACTTGGGCAATTGTTGATTCCCATTCCAGGTGTGTAAGAGAATATCAATCTTCATTGACAGATCACTCTTCAGTAACAGTTAGACTATATTATCTTCACAATGGAAGTGCCAGAGTTGGATTTTGGTAAGCCAGATCAATGTTTATTTCTATGTAAATAAGATTTTTGGGTTGCAAGTATGGAACCAGATTTGAATCACATGTTTCATTTTGTTTTTGCAGGGTAAGAGGAAGGGAGTACTTGCTTCCTGTTGGCATTGTGTTGAAGGTATTGTGTTGCATACTAATCCTTTCAAATATTTGCCATGCCTTTTGCTTATGTTGGATCTTCACCTATGTAAAGGAAAAACTACTTCATTAGATAATATAACCTTCCATTCTTTTGCTGGATTCTTTTGCTCTGGTTATTTTTCTAGCTTACAATTATGGCTAAATATTTTGGCCTGTCTTGCAGAATATTATGATTGACATCAAAATCAATGTGCTTTCATGCATGGGGATAGAAACTTTACACTCTGCTACATATTTTGATAAGCACACTATTGTTTTTCTACTTCTGTTGATATTTTCAAATTCTTGGATTAGCTGTTTAAGTCTCTTTTTTTTATTATCCACAACATAGGTTTTATGAGATGGGGACATTGTATATAAGCAACATTTGAATTGTTATATTGGACATAGGGAAATTATAGGGAGATACGCCCCTTGCTCTTTCTGAAACATAAAAAAGAGGAAAAAAGAACAGAGATAGGAATTATGTCTCAGTCGCCTGGGATTTTAAATTAGTAGCTGATATAACTGTCCAAAAAATCTGAGGAGATAATGAGGATTCAGAAACAATATTATTTAGCGTGGTATTGCTGTGAACTTAACTTCCAGCTCATGTGCTTGGTGTAGAATAGGTTTTCCACTTACAAAGATTTCAGTGGTCATACTATCTAATGGACATTGTGATGCCTTTTCCATAATTTGCTTATTTTTTGGCCTCAAACTCTTGTCAACAGGCCCTTGTTGAGACCACAGACCGGGAAATTTATGAGAATCTGACAAGTTACTACGATGAGAAATATGAGAAGGTAAAAGGAGCTGTTGGCTCTCAGCTTCTAGGTGAAAGGGCAAAAATTATTCTCGATGAAGTTCGGGATGCGTCTCTTTTCACTCAGGATGACTGTCTGCAGCATATTGGTACTCACAATTGCATTAGTATTAGCATTACTGTGTAGTTCAATGGGTGAACAAATTTTGATTTTACTCATCATGTAGGGGAGCACTTTCAACCTGTTGTGGATGAGTTGGAAAACAAAACTCCATATACTGTAAGTTAAATTAAATTGACCTCAACTCCAATCTGCCAAAAAAGGAAAATATTTTGTAACAATCTCTGATATTAGTTTATGAGAATTTATCTCTTTAAGTTAATGTGCCTGTTTATGTTAATTATTTCACTCATTCTATTTTCTGTGCAGGTGGCCCATGCTGTTTTGAAAGATTACATGTTTGTTCACCTTCCTAATTTTCACGACAAATTCAGTCTGCTGATGTGAGCTACAATCTCTCCCTCTCTCTTCATTTAATACATGCCCTATAAATTTTAGCAATGTTGCTACCTTTCTCTGCTTCTAAACTTATATTTTCTTTCTTTGGTTTATTGTTCAACTTCCAATTAAGTTTGTGTTTAACTTCATTTCTTTAGCTTTATGTTGCAGAAACTTTTCTCTTTTGTCGATCAGACTTCTGCACCAGACAACCCAGATTCCTTGCAAAATCAGGACATCTTACTTCCCGGGCACCTGATGACCATTTATCTCAAGGTATAAAATTTAAATTGGAATTTGTAGAAATAAATGTTTGGCATGTGGTACAGTTTTTGGTTTCATAGCTTAAAGTAATAGGAGCAAAAAATGTAATAGCTAAGTGAAATTGAGCTGGGCTAAGAGTGAAGAAGCAGAGAGGTAGAAGAGAAATGATTTGGGCTTGAGCAGTAGAAAAAGATCAGGCATTAAAACATCTGACTGAAAGTATGTCCCTAAATTATAATGGAGAAAAACGATCAAACTGAAGCTAGTTGAGTTCAGCTGGAAACCAAAAGTAGCTAACATGCATCGACTATGTAGGAGCTTCTTGTTTTTTAACTGAATCTTAAGAGGAGGCTCAAGTTTTTAACCATGTTGAGGATGACAAGCTTTTAACCAAGCTGATTCTGTTTGAGCTCTGTGTTTTGTTGTTTATTACCCTTTTTACATATTGTTGTGAAATTGAAATGCCATGGTTTTTTATTTAACGTCAATTTATTATATTGTTGTATAGCTATCATTACCTGATTTGAAATTTGCATGAATTATATAGAAAAATAAATTGGTGTTATGTTGTTGCACATCGAATAGTACAAATATGGAAGTGGGAGGTATTCAAGTATGGATATTTTAACAATAGTGTTTGACAATCAGCGTTTCTAATAAATAAATAAGCCTCACAGGTTGTGGGGTGTCGTTAAATTTTCTTCACATGGAAAGTTTTCTAAAATGTTTTTTTATATTCTAGCTCTCTTTAATGAAATCCTAAATTGACTGAAGTAATACCTTTCTTTGGTTGTAGGAGAAACTAGAAGACTGGTTGCGTAAGGCGAAATCACTTGTTCAAGATGAGCTAAAAAAAAATAACACTTTTAATTTCTTGGCAGGTATCTCAACTTCTTGCCTTCTGCTTAGATAATGCTCTTGAGTCTCATAATTTGATCATTATTTTATGTGAAGTACATATAATATTTGCATCTTTTGGATTAATCTTTTTAGTTTTCCCTTCCTAGTTCATCTCCATTTACAACTCATCTTCTATGTAATGGAAAAGGGATTTCATGATATATTTTTGAGACTTGTGATTATAGTGCCTGCTGTCACTACTAGCAGGGTTGCAAATTTGCAAGTAAAAGATAGTACCTCGCTGTTTTGGGTTTCCTTCTTCTTTTTTGTTGGTATTAAAACTTTGGTTCTTAAAGGGAAGACATGGACCAAACTTATGGGCTTGTAGCTAATAAAATTATAACTGGAATAAGCAAACTGATCTCCTAACCGGTTCATAATGTAAATTTGCAGCCACACATGATGAATCTATGAATTTTAAATAATCCAATTGTATCCATTTAAGTCATTGGCACTGAGTTCATGTGACTTTGTGCACAACTAATTGGATAACATTTTGCCCATCTTGTTGAACTTATTTTGATGTACAGACTTAAATATATTGTTGAGGGAATAGAAGTTCTTATATCAATGTTGTTCTTTCTGTTGCTTGGGAGATTGCAGTAGGAGATGTCAGGAAGGTCATGGATAAAAATTCCCCGGTAACAATCAGTACAGCTGTGGAGTCTATGTTGAGATCTGGAAGACTGGCTACGCAAACAGGTCTTGATTTGCAGCAGGTATGAATTCACGGGCAATGACCCATTTCTTATCATTTAAAACTTCCAAATGTGCATTCCACAATGAGGATGCAGTTACATGGAACCCAGATATATATTCACCCAGTGACTTCATTAGAAAAGATATGGAATTGTGTTACATGGTTTAGTTATGGTTCTAGTGATGAGATGATTGTTTTAACTTTTCTCACTACTGATCTTTACAAATGAATTTGTCTTCTCTTTTTATTGTTTTTGATGAGGTTTTTGATGGGATCATTTTGCTCAATTTCTTGTGTTTCTCTCTCTGTTATTTGCGCTAAAGTTGGATTCTTGTTCTTCATTAGAGGGCTGGTTACACTGTTCAAGCAGAGAGGCTCAATTATCTGCGCTTTCTTTCTTTTTTCCGTGCTGTACATCGAGGAGCTTCCTTTGCTGGTGGTCGCACAACAAGTGTGCGGAAGTTGCTTCCTGAGTATGTGTTTTGATTGCCAATTATCTGGTAACTTACATGGATTTCATAGTGCAAGTTCAATTTTTACTTATCTGTTTGTTTGTTTGATTTTGTGTACAGATCATGGGGTTTTCTTTGCCCAGTCCACACACCTGATGGGGAGCCATGTGGGTTGCTGAACCACATGACCTGTTCTTGTCGTAAGTCAACGTTCTACCAAATGTTTTATTTTTATTGGATTTGTCTACTTTTATTAAATGTTCAATAAAATGTGAAGCAAATGGTATCATTTTCAGATTTTCAGTTTTTTATTATCTCCACCGGGAAATGTTTTTTTTACTGAGGCTTGTGATAGCAAAGGTGATTTCAGTTAAGGAGTTCAACAGTTGCTGCATCTGAGTTACCTGGATTCCTTTGTCTATAATTAATGTGACCAGATTATTATAGGCTTTTTTTGGTCATTAAAATATTTTTATTGCTTGAAAGAACATGGGAATCTGACCAATTTGTGTTCTATCATACCTTGCATTTAAGTTCATTTTAGTTGCTACTAGCTGGAGATTCTTTTTATTGTGTTGATTAAGAACATCTCCCATAACTAATTTATGAGCTTATTTATCAGATTTCCATCTAATTTGCTTTTCTCATGTATGTTTGTCAGGTGTTACATCATATTTTGATTCGCAAGGAGTTGTTAAAGATTTTTTTGATATAAGAAAATCTATCCTTGGTGTTTTGACCAGTCTTGGAATGATTGCTTCATTGCCAAAGCTTGTTCAAGCTGGCCCTCCTAAAGCTCTTTCTGTTCTTTTGGATGGTCGTGTCATTGGCTCTCTTCCTTCCAGTGAAATTGAGAAAGTTGTTGCTCATTTGCGAAGATTAAAAGTGTCAGCGACTTCAGCGGTTTGTTTTTACTGAATTTTTCTACTGGTTTTTACCCAAGATTTCTTCCTCTACTCTCATTTACAAGAAAAAATATTGCAGATACCTGATGATATGGAAGTTGGATATGTTCCTTTGAGCATTGGTGGTGCATATCCAGGTTTATACATCTCCACATATCCTTCCAGATTTATTCGCCCTGTTAGAAATATTTCTATCCCTTGTGAGGAAAGTCAAGATATTGAACTTATTGGACCATTTGAACAGGTGAGCACAGAATTTAGTTTTCTGTCAGATTAATAGCTTCTACTGACAAAGTTTTGAATTGTTGGGGGGAGTGAACTGTTCTTCTAGTAGCAGTTAGAAATAATAGCTGACTTGTTCATCAATGTCATGTTAGGTTTTTATGGAAATTAAATGTCCAGATGGTGGAAATGGTGGAAGAAGTAATGCCTTTCCTGCAACTCATGAAGAAATTCACCCAACAAATATGCTCAGTGTGGTTGCTAATCTAACACCTTGGTCAGATCATAATCAAAGTCCACGAAATATGTACCAGTGTCAGGTTTCTGCTTGCGTTTTATTTATACTAGTCCAGTATGTTTAGTTTAACAACATTTTATTACTGTCTTATGTACTTTATCTTTAACATTTCAGTTCTTTTAATGCTTATTGTAGATGGCTAAACAAACAATGGCTTTCTCTTTACAATCTCTCCGCTTCCGTGCTGATCAGAAGATATACCATCTTCAGGTATGATTCACGTTCTTTTCTCTTTTTCCTTATTTATCAATGACTTCATTGGGGGAAAGCTAGCTTGTTTATATTTTATCTTTATGATAAAAAAGAAAATTTATATTAAGTGAGGCGGAATATAAAATGACAAAAAAGGAAAGAAGTTGTCTGCCAAAATGGAAAAGGCAAAAATAGAATAGCTTCCCAACATCACTTATAATATCATCTAACTGCTCTCTAGTTTAAGAAGCTGGAAAAATTATTATAATTCCATAACGGCATCCTGAATTCAAGTTTATTCTTGATAATTTTAAATTCCTCCTTAAATAGCACTGCATTATAATGGCACAACCGTTGACTTTTTGCCTCATTCCGCCTTCCATGTCCACAAGAGTGCCTCAGCAGCAAGTCCAGCTGCTGTATTAGTGATGGCCTCTGTTCACTACATATTGCAAAAAAGGTATTCAATATGCTCCAATCTGCAAAAGATTTTTAGAAAAGTTGCTCTTATCTGTACTTCTGAAAAAGCTTATGATCTAGTCTTTATCAAGAATCGAATTGATCATAAGCTGGGTGGTGGTCTAGGGTTAGAAGTCTGACCTAAAATAAATTTCTTATACAAACCTTCCCCTGGCTTTTGGCTCAAGTGCTGGCAGCCTTTCGTTACATTCTTGTGCTAGGAAAGTTTGTCATTGTAAATGATATGATGGTTCCATTAATTGAATTTCATATCATGTATATTTATTCTTCTTACTACCTTATGGTGTTGTAATGGAAATACTTTTGGTATATGCAGACTCCTCAAACTCCCATTGTACGTACAGGAGCGTACACGAAATATAGCATCGATGAGCATCCAACAGGGACAAATGCTATTGTTGCAGTGCTTGCATATACAGGGTAGATTATTAGACAAGTACAACTTAATCAATCTAGCATATGGAAATTCCAATTGCATTTTTATTTCTTTGCCATTTTTAGTCCAAATGCTCTATGTTATGCAGATATGATATGGAGGATGCCATGATCTTGAACAAGTCCTCTGTAGATCGTGGCATGTTTCATGGACAAATATACCAGGTTTGATATCATGACGAATAAGTCATCACCCTTTTATACTTTGGTCTATATGTATTTCTTGCTACTTAAGCTACTTCATTAATTGATTTTATTTTTGTTTTATGTGGTATTTTTATGTTAATCTGTGTTTTTCTCTTGTTCGACCGCCATCATCATCCAGCATGGTGCTGACGGCCACAGGACCTCATTTTAATAATTGCAATATACTTTAGGCAGATTATAATATATTGCTTTCTAGGAACTTGTTCTAGAAGGGAAAACACTATTCCAAGCATGTAGGATGTCATATTAGACAGCTTTATAATGAACTAGTCAAATGGGCTTTGCTTCGCCATAAGCAGTCTACTTCATTATTTGTAAGAGCGGATGCTGTAATGTTAGTAATAATTGTAAACCATTGTTAAGCTAGTTTGCTTTACTGTGTCCATTAGTTAGGTTGTCTCTTTTTATGCTCCAGATATTTAAAATTGTTTGTTTATCTGAAATGGTGCTATTTCAGTTTGTTGAGCTTAAGAGTTTGCTATCTATTTATTTCTCTAGAAACTTAGTGGAAACTCATAGCTGTGAAACCAATCCAAGTGGAATACAAGGATGAGCTGTCTTTAGCATCTTTGCTCAATTGTGACTCATTCCATGTGTGTGTGTGTGTATTTGCTTGGATCAGCTGGCTGGAGCTTGATGGTCAATACTGGAACTAGTAGGCAAAAAATATTTCAAAATTTCTAACAACGTTTTACTTTTGTGCCTGAACATGGACAAAGATCAACAGGCTTGTGTCATATGAACAGACGTTGAAATAAAATTTTATAAGCAATATAATTGAAAACGCTGACCATCTTAAAAATAATATATTCAAACAAACAGCTTTGTGTCTCTCTAACTACGCTTTACCTGATGAAGATAGGGATGCAGCTTTGTATCATCTAAAACAACCATGTTCCAGTAAGAAAAAACATTGAACGTCAATTTGAAGTCCAAAGTGCCCGTGTTATGAACGAGCTCAATTGAGCAGCAAATCAAGCCACACTTTATTTAAGTTTTAACACTTTAGATTGTTTTACACCTGTGGTCATTATGCATTTTCATGTGAAGTGCAGCATTTGATAGAGAAAAGCATGCATTGATGTGTAACAGAAACACTTTTTCAATGTGAATGTGCATGAGGAGAGTTATTATATCCTTTCCTATTATAAATTTCAATGAATAGTCAAAGTTAATGCTTATCTGGACATTATTCTATCTTGTATCTTGTGTTCACTATATCAATGGTTTTTTTGACAGACAGAAACTATCGATTTATCTGATGAGGGCAGCAGGTCAGATCGATCCCACAGAAGATTTAGGAGGAGTAACACTGATAGGTCATCGCATTCCTTGATTGATTCAGATGGACTTCCATATGTTGGTCAGGTTGGCCCCTTATATTCTAAACCCCCCCGTGGTGTCTCTCTTTGTTATCTTTTCTGTATTTTATAATGACCATCTCCCTGATTGGCGTTCAGATAATAAATCCGAATGAGCCATATTGTAGCATTTATAATGACATAACGAATACATCAAAACCCAAGTATCGAAAAGGTTCAGAGCCTGCTATTGTTGACTATGTCGCTGTTGATACGAAAAGCAAGAAGCACCTTCAGAAGGTATGTGTATATCCTTTCATCTGGTCCATATATGCCTGTGATATAGGTTGAGGGACAAGTATATTGATCCCTATAAATGGTAGAAACTCCGCAGATGTTTGGGTGATCATTTTGTTTGCAGATGCATAACTAAAATTGAATAGACAGTTATCTGATATTTAATATTTTTTATGCATGCCAACAGAAACCATATAATGGGTGTAAAATACAGTTGTGGGCACCATTGTCGTGAATGCATTAACAACTGTTAGTCATTATAAGAATTCACACATTTTAACAATATTGCTACTCAAGTATAATAATTCAACCTTAATTCAGTTAATATTAACAATACTCATGCTAAACATTAACAATTTAAAAATTATAGAGTTAGAGTTGGTGGCTTTGTAAAAGAATGAAATATCACTGTTATAATTTATAAAGCTCATTATAGTCCAACCAACCCCTGTTATTATTTCCAAGCACAAGGTCCATATCACAAGAAACTATATAAAAAATATCTCGTAAATGAACTTCACTTGACAACGAACAATTCTCCTCTCTTTCTCTCTTTGTTGCCAGAGACTCAGAAACACAACACCACTACACAAGTTTCTAGGAGCAAACTAATACAATTTAATTAATAGCATTCCATCCTTCTCTCCAAGACTTTTAATCGCCTTTCCCTTTTCTTTCTTTCCCTCCTCCTCTGTCATGTATGCAAAATCCAGGACAACAATTATTTTCTTCAGCTCCTCTTTTCTTACAACGGCGTTATAGGTGAATAACAGCTGTTACCATTATATAACAATGCTATTGCTGTTATTGGTGTGAAACAGCATTATAGCATGTTTCACGGTGAAAAACAATAATAGCAGCGACTGATTCTGTTAAATAATGGTCATTATGCTATGTAGTGTTTGCTATGTAAAACTATGGATGAGTGAAAGGAAAAGGATATAAACGAGGAAAGGTTGAGAATGACCTTTCTCCTACAAGTTAGAAAACGAACTGGAGCAGTTTCACTCTTCCATGTCTTTGTATATGTGCTAAAGAGACGCTGCTAAAAGAATTATATATGCTAAGAAGAGGAAGAGTTTTGTCCTGCAAGATTTTGAAGTTTAGCACCTTGACATCTTTAGGATATCCAAACTGATTGTCCTGACATAAGATTACAGCTTGGAAAATTGACAATTTTAGGGTCTAGATAAAGAAGGGATTTAGGCTTTTTAACTTGTACTGATGTTGAGTGTATGGATGTTTGATGGAGTAGTTGCTGGGCTTCTGGGCAAATACATTTACCTTTTTTTTTTCCTTTGTTTGCCATTTATAGAAGGATGTCTTATTCTTTGTTTAATACATTTTCCCTTAATGAAGTATTTATTTTCTAATTTTAAAAAAAAAGGTAAAAGAGGTTTCATCAAATACAAGGAAACTTTAACAGAGGGTAATGGAAATCTGAGTTCAGCTCATTTGAATTTGTTCATGGACAATTTTCCTTTAAATACTAGAGGGAATACGAGGTGCATGCTGTTCTCAAGTGTATCATTATCTGTTTGTGGGGTGTCACACCGTCTCCGAGTTATGTGTTGGAAGGCATTCTTTCAATTAGCTCAAGACATGTAGGTAAGATATTAGTAGTGGCCTTAATGAATTCCATGTAAGGATTATATCAAAGGATCAGTCCTTGGTCACTAGGAAGGTATGTTTTTTTGAATACGAAGCTCGTCAGAAAAATATTGTTTGTTTTGATATTTGGTATGCTCTCTGTCTGCTTAAACTACAATACTGCCTCTTAAGTCTCTCTCAGTCAATTGTGTTTGGTCTCATTCGATTTTATCTGCTATCTGTGGGAAGCATAACCGATCACCCTACTTCCAATATAATATGCTGAATAATTTCTTCCCCTTTAAGTAAGCTATGAAGAGGTTGAGGGCTTTAGCTGTAATCGACTCAAATGATATGGAGAGAGGGATGGGGCATTTCTGCTGTGTAACAAAATTGCAAAATACAGTAGGTGCCATCAAAGTAAAGAACAGCTACTTTATAATGCTAGTTCTTGTCCAATTCTGCCTCTCCTCTTAGTAGCGCATGTGTTTATTTAAGGCCTTAGGAAATCTCTCTGCAGATGCATACCTATACTAGCTGAGAGGTTCAATATTCACCTATACACTTGAGATTAAATTAGATAGCACTTTTATACTGCTGCAGTTATGTATGTTCTTGGCTTATATTTCCTTTCCTCTTCTTGATCAGGTGAATATTCGTTTTCGTCATCCTAGAAACCCTATCATTGGTGATAAGTTTAGCAGTAGGCATGGACAGAAGGGTGTTTGCTCCCAGTTATGGCCAGATATTGATATGCCATTTTCTGGAGTTACTGGGATGCGTCCTGATCTGATTATCAATCCCCATGCTTTTCCTTCAAGAATGACAATTGCAATGCTTTTGGAATCCCTTGCTGCCAAGGTAAAAATAATACCGAAACCCTTACTTGAAGTGTTGCAAATTTTCAGTTTTTGCAAACTCTAGTTTGATAATGCTCAAAAGTAAAGCCACCCTGTGACTCAGACTCATCTGCTGATGATATCCTGGATATGAAAAGGATACTGTGAGGATATGCTATCTAGAATTATGTTTTCCATTGGTATAAAGTCCAAACTTTTTCTGTTACTTCTTTTCCCTTTCAATAAAAACAGGAATTATTTGTGAATTTGAAAAATAGATTAGCATATGGATGGTTAGCAACTGTTTGGAAAAAACAAAAAAACAAATGATTGATGGTTGCTTAATATTTCTGGTCTCAGGGAGGTAGCTTAAATGGAAACTTTGTAGATGCTACACCATTTGCTAGTACAGTGAGGGCATCTAATGCAGGAGAGGCCAAATCAGAACCTGAATCACTTGTTGATGAACTTGGCAAGATGCTAAAATCTAAGGGCTTTAATCATCACGGCGTGGAGGTTTTGTACAGTGGGGTTTATGGAACAGAACTCACATGTGAAATTTTTATTGGGCCTGTTTATTATCAGCGCCTTCGCCACATGGTTTCAGACAAATTTCAGGTTAGATCTTATTTCAGATTTTCTTGTTGAATGGTAGTCTAGATAGATACAAATACAAAATACTTGGTTTCCTATGAATCAATTTTCTTGCTTGGCATTCATCATGAATGATTTGGCACATGTACTTCTTTGTAACACTATTTGCTTGGTTTTCACCTACCGACTTACAAGCTAAAAAAGTGATAAGAAAATCCATGTTTGGAATCATGCATTTAGATAGATATACTTCCTGTTTTGATATATTCAAACGGTCACCATTTTAATGTATGGGTTCGTTTTTTTTTGTTGTCATGGCCTATCATTTTTTCATTCATATCATTTGTGTTCTGTGCCATAAATTCTGTACTCTATCATAGTTCGCCATGATACTTGCCTGATGCAGGTGCTTCTAGCTTAGAAGAGTTGGTCAAAGCACTTGACCAGTTGTTTACCTGGAATTCCTTGAACCATGCAGGGCTGTCAATGGATCTGGTTATAACCTGATTTGGACTTGAGTCAGATTCGAATCTTTTGAACAGGATAATTAACTGATTTGATAGTGAATTCTGATTAAATGTATCTGTAACTGTTTTATGCTTTCTATCTGGAAGCAGAATTTTACTTGGTTTTATGCTTTTTTTTGGCTTAATTTACTTCATAAATTATGATGTTTCTAAATTTCTCAAATCTCATGATTTTCCAATTGTTATGCAGGTCCGGTCGACTGGTCCGGTCGACCAGATTACCAGACAGCCTATTAAAGGAAGAAAGCGTGGTGGAGGTATTCGTTTTGGAGAAATGGAACGAGATTCAATGCTTGCCCACGGAGCTGCATACTTGTTGCATGATAGGCTCCATACTTGCTCTGATTATCACATTGCTGATGTATGTTCTATATGTGGGAGCATCCTAACGACACATTACCAACCACAAAGGCGAATAGTGCGTGATATTGGTGGATTACCTCCTGTGAAGGCTCCCAAAAAAGTGGTATGCCATGCATGCCAAACAAGCAAAGGGATAGAAACTGTTGCAATGCCTTATGTCTTTAGATATTTAGCTGCCGAATTAGCAGCTATGAACATAAAAATGACCCTCCACTTGAATGACGGAGCATGACACCTTTTGCAGTTTGAACAGGGCATTTATCTCCACGACCAAGTGTTGGCACAATTTCGGCCTCCCTCGGGGGTCCAAGCTGTTGACAGGAACCAGGTACATGGCTATGTGCACTTCAAGATGGATGAGGAATTCGAACAGCTGCTATATCTTGAATTAGAAAGGTATGAATGGCGTCCTTGTACATGTATTCATACTTCCATTGACAAGTTTTTTCTTTTCTTCACAAGTATATTTAATCGTGGTGATCCCATCATCCATTCTGTTGTCATATTTTGTGATTTGAAACTCATAATTATGAAAAGATTGTTTCCTTCTCCTCAAGCAACTGTTTATTTTCTTCATTTCCCCTCCCTACCGCAATTTACAAGGATTGGAATGGCCTGAACATGGACAAGCTCATAATTTACTTTCTGTTCCTAACCTGGCAATAGTTACCATATTTTTTGGGATGAGTGGTGCTGGAGAATTTAGCTGCTGAGCTATGTTGAAACAACCATGACAGTTGAAAAAATGATAACCCTTTGAAATTAATGTTCATTGGTTTTGTTGGAATTCAATTTTGGCCCATTGGCTTTTTAATTTATTTTTATAGGGTTTAAAATGTAAAATTAAAAGATTAGAGATTTATTTCGATGAAAAAGATGATTTGTCAACTCGCGTGAAAACTAGGGACTACAATATATTTTTGTCATTCTATTTTTATCTTCAAGATAATACTTATCTTCAAGATAATGATAGTTATCCGCTTTCAAATTTGATTCTTAATCAAATTCAAACTTAAAAAAAATATGAGTTTGATTGAAACTTTGTTTCTCATACTCGAAGGGACTGATACTATAAATACAAACCTCAGTAATGCAAAAGAGGACGATTAGAGAGAAACCCTAAAAGAAAAGACCCTAAGAGGAGGTCATTACCAAAAACTCTAAAAGAGAAACATAAAAAAAAATTTTAAATAAAAAAAAGGGAGGCGAACCCTATACTAGTCGCTGCCCCCCTCAACCTTATTTTTTTAGCCTAGTCTCCCTTGACTTCGCCTCCAGCAACCGCACCCCTAGGTAAGTTTCCTTCCTTGCTTGCTAAAATAATTAATTGGTTACTGTTGCATGCATGCGTGAACCTTGCATACATAGCTGGGCTAGATCCAGCCCAAAAAAAAAAGAGTGAGCCGGGTCTAGGTTTTAGGCTTAGCCGACCCAAATTGTGTTTGCTAAGGGTGTGCTTGGCAAAACATACCCTTATGCCTTGGCCATAATTTTTATGCTCATTCTAATTTAATATTTGACCAAACAAACCTCTTTTCGATAACAGAAAATTTCAAAAATATTTGGGGCCTTCGTTGATTTATTTGTGGGCCCCACGCACTTTATTTTATTTTTTTCTTTATGTTTGTATTTTTTGTAGATGTGCTCAATATGTGGACTATTACTGTTAAATGCAAATATGTCATGCAATATTGTTTTTACTTTCATCTAAAAAGGGCAAATAATAATAAAGGATAAAC
>Ga0325403_1000337_pt1 | contig 30982 bp, 17 predicted proteins | sample PopdelMetagenome_19_FD_205665 | JGI IMG/M metagenome (GOLD analysis project Ga0325403, IMG submission 205665) | Populus deltoides microbial communities from Bellville, Georgia, United States - Xylem-PdKOR-R4 | ecosystem: Host-associated > Plants > Phyllosphere > Stem > Wood/Secondary xylem... | reverse complement strand
TTTTTATAAAATAATTTTTTTAAATCACAACCACAACAGTTATCGCAATACTAAACACATTTTAAGTAAAGCAATAGATTAATTAGGATTATTATTATTATTATTTTCATCATGCGCTTGTGTTTATAGTAATTGTGTTAAGAGCATCAGGGACCACGTACGTGCCTGATAGTGTCACGCTTCCCAATAACATGAAACCGCCGTAGCGCTCAATCACTCTGACTGCAGGTGGCATATGCATCCTTTATAAAAATCGAGAGAAAAGTTGACTTGTTATCCATGGCTGTGATTTTGCCCTTCAATACCCTTAAATAACAGGCTTGTTGTATCTGCTATGTTTTTTTTTTTTAAAAAAAAATGGATTCACGTCATGTGTGTTTGAACAGGAGAGCGCATGATTACAGGAGGAGGGGTGATAATCAACCCACAAAACTAGCAAGCAGCAAAATGACGGAATGTGGCGCATTTGAAGCGCTGAAATCGAGCGTACACCGTTGCCTCTTTTTTTTTTTTTTGTCTATATCTCTTCCTCTGTAAACCCCATTAATTTAATGCGCCTCTCACTTCCCACTCTCTAGACACTGCTACCTACTCTCTCTTTCTCTCTTAGCTCTGTCTTTCTCTGCAAACACTGTGCTGTCAGTTGCTGTTGTGGAGATATATAATGGTGGTGGCTGTGATGGAGGAGGTGCACCGGAGTAGCTGACCCTAGGACATTCCTTATTATTTAAAAAAAAAAAAAGGAAAATCTTGTTTTTGCCCTTTGTCATTCGCGTGCCCCCTTTTTAAGCCTAGTGTCAGTCGTCAGATCTCTCTCTTTCTACATGTTTAAGTTTGTTAGTGTTTTTCTCGAAAAATTAATTTTCCTTGCAGTCTCAAGTCTAATCTCTCATTTCTGTCTTTGCTCTCTCGTATTCTGTTCCATTCCTGCTCGTTCCTCTCTCTCTAGCTAGGCAGGCATCTTTCTCCCTCTCCTCCAGGGTTTGTTTTAGCCCTTTTGAATTCCCATTTTGTATAAATTAACAGTATTACATTCGAGATGCGTCGAAAAAGAAGTTCGGTTTCAACCACTTGAAGAAAAATGTACGTGACCATGTTCCTCTTTAATATAGTTTTTTTTTCCTGCTATCCCTTGCTTCTGCCTTCCAAATAAGAGGTTTGGTTGCTGGATTGTTTTTTTCTGTATATATATATCTCTGGATCTAATGACTGCAGCTTTTGCTTTCTCGTTTATTATTAGAGTAGTAAAAAAACCCAAGTAACGGTAAAGATTTTCACACAAAAATTGTTTTGTCAGCCCGGTAATAAAGTATAGTTGCTTGTTGTGTTTGTTTTTTTTGAGATTGTGTTGTTTCGATAGTGCTATTGTTAATATTTTATAACATTGTTGCAGTAGCTTAAACAATTATCTTTTTTCAGATGCCTCTGATTTGTGGCTAATATATAAGTTGTTTTCTTAGATTTTTCAGAAATATTGATATTTGAAACACAACCGTTAGATTTGGAGGACGATGATAGAAATTTGGTTCTTTTTTTTTTGTTTCTTAAGCTGGTCTATGTATAGTTTTGTATTTTCCGTTGTGGCTTGAAAAAATAAATAAATAAAAGTTATGGATATCAAGAACAATGGATCATACGGTTAACAAGTTTGGCTTTTCGCACCTTATTTGTTGGTAATTGATTATGGGATGCTCACGACCATTATTAGTATTTTGTGCAGCAAATAAATCCACAAAGATGCATTGGTCACAGTATGCCCCTTTTTTTATGCTGAAGTTTATGGTTGCTTGAAGAATTCTGGTAGATATAAGTGAAGTTTCCTTGAATTCTTTTGGTTTTACAAATCATTGCTAAACACGTTTTTGGGAGTTACATATGATATGGTAGGGGAAACAAGGATTTGATGAGATTGTGTATTTGGATGAATTTCTCAAGTATTAGACCACACCACATGCTGTTTCGTTGCTGATGCCTATGGCCCAATACCAATGGTGAATTATTGGTGCTGAGCATTTCTAAAAGTGGAGCTACTTGGTGAATTATTGCTTGACATCATTTGCTGTTTGGGCTGGAATTCTATCATCATAACCCAGTAAATTGCTCAATCTGCTATCGGTTGTAATTGCTTACTTGTGCCTGACTTATGACATGATAAGAAATTCATCTTGCTTATTCCGTGATTGTTTGTTGCCAATGATAGAAGCAATGTGTTTGTTGTGTGTTTTAGGATTATTTTATTTTTTATTAATTCTATGTCTTTTTATGGATACTGCTACTAAACTTGTTCAGGTGTATAATATATATATATAATACACATGAAGGCGAGCTTTTCATTACTCCGTTTGTACATTCTTCATGCAGGTTATGTCCCCTGTTCGCGGGTCCAAGGTTGATAATTTTGTTGGGATCCTTATGTTAATTTCTGCAGTGCGGACCTACTTATTTAGATGTTATATATTCATCTTGGGCTAAACCCTGCTTTTCTTTTGATGTGGAATAGTAGAGTAATTATTTACATGTTTTGCCAAGGTGAAGGAGATTGATGCCATGTTCTGCTATGTTTCAGATACATTATGAAGAGTTCAAGGCAATGGAAAGTGGTGTCTACACCTAGAAATGAAGGAGAGGCAGCGTTGGAGAGCTGAGGAGGACGCTTTACTACGTGCATACGTGAAACAATATGGTCCAAGGGAATGGAATCTTGTATCACAGCGCATGAACACACCCCTAAACAGGGATGCTAAATCTTGCTTAGAAAGGTGGAAGAACTACCTCAAACCAGGGATAAAGAAAGGATCTCTTACAGAAGAAGAGCAGAGTCTTGTCATTCGGCTTCAGGCGAAACACGGGAACAAATGGAAGAAAATTGCAGCTGAAGTTCCAGGTCGAACAGCTAAGAGACTAGGCAAGTGGTGGGAGGTGTTCAAAGAGAAGCAACAGAGAGAGCTGAAGGAAAATAACAAGACAGTTGAGCCAATTGACGAGGGCAAGTACGATAGGATTTTAGAGACTTTTGCTGAGAAGCTAGTGAAAGAGCGCCCTTCTCCAGCATTTGTAATGGCCACTTCGAATGGGACCTTTCTTCATCCGGACTCCCATCCCCATCCCCATCCCCATCCCCATCCCCATCCATCTACTCCAGCACCAACTATGCTCCCCCCTTGGCTTTCTAATTCTAACAGCACCTCCACTGTCAGGCCACCATCCCCCTCTGTAACGCTAAGCCTCTCTCCATCAACAGTTGCGGCATCCCCTCCAATCCCATGGCTTCAACCTGAGAGAGGTCCGGAAAACACTCCTCTTGTTTTGGGCAATTTGCCACCTCATGGAATAGTCCCTGTTTGTGGTGAGAGCTTCTTAATGTCTGAGTTGGTCGATTGCTGTAGAGAATTGGAAGAAGGGCACCGCGCTTGGGCTGCACACAAAAAGGAGGCTGCCTGGAGGCTAAGAAGGGTAGAGTTGCAGCTGGAGTCAGAGAAGTCATGCCGAAGGAGGGAGAAAATGGAAGAGATAGAGTCAAAGATCAAGTCTCTTAGGGAAGAAGAAAAGGCATCTCTTGATAGGATTGAAGCAGAGTACAGGGAACAATTAACAGGGCTTAGAAGGGATGCAGAAACCAAGGAACAGAAATTGTCCGACCAGTGGACTGCAAAGCATTTGCGTCTTACTAAGTTTCTCGAACAGATGTCTTGCAGACCTAGGCTTTCTGAGCCTAATAGTCGTTAAGGAGATATCTTACGTCCAGCTGTATCAGGTCTACAGTTTGGTAAACACAGGGTCGTTGCTCTTCCTTTCATTTTCTCTGTTTGATCTGATGTCCATCCTCTTCAGAAACTCTTATCTGTTGGCATCTATTTATATTTTCATGACTTATGACTTGGACTGAGTGGATTAAAGTTAGTATAAGCGTGATCAACCCTGTCTTGCATTTCTTTTTCAGAAATATATATCATAATTATATTTTGCTGATTGATGCTCGATATTTTATAGTCCTGCTCGTGAAAGGGATTTGCGTTGATGGGCTAGATCACTGCTCGTGAATAAAAATATTTTCGTTGTACTGCATAAATTGCCGGAATAGATGCTTGGAAAGTGAACCGGACGTTCGTTTTACTGCTCCTGGTGTTCTTATCCCCAACATCACCTAGTTCATATCAATCAAGTTGAACAACAGCAATTATTTACTATGGGTGTCATAATTCTTGACTATCTTGCTCGACCATGATCCTTGCCCGCCAAAACACCTTGCCTTTACTCCTGAAGCCATACCCAAGATTAATCCAGATTTTATTATCTATACCAAGAAGGATCGATGCCACATTGACAGAAGCCGTCCTCTCTACCGTAATTGGCACAGCCACTTCCAGGAAAGTCTGGTCCTGTTGGCTATGAAATTTGCCTCTCGGTCAGAGCCTCATGTTACTCATTTAAAGCGATGCCTACAAACAACTCGCCAAGACTACAAATCTTGCACAAAATATCTTCGGACAACAAAGTCTCGGGAACGTCACCATGACCATTGATGACTTTCAAGTAGAATTACTAAACAATGAACTGCTACATCAAAGTCACACCCCACCTCCATATCTAATGAACATAATTTTGTCATGTCTCACCTTTTCAGTCGAAGAAACCCAAGACCAAGTTGCTTTCCCTCAAAACTCAGGCAGCTTATCAGACATGTGGGAAACCCAACAATCAAACTCAGAAGAGAACCATTTGCTTGTTTCTAATAATAAAATGTCATTTTGCGATCACTGCCAAGGAGCAAAATGCAATGAAGTACCATTTTCACACTCCACTCAAGCCACTCATGCTCCCCTTCAACTTGTAGACTTCGATGCATGGCCCTCACCCATATTATTAGTTGGTGTCTACAAGTTTTATGTGGTTTTATAGATGTTTTTTCATGCTTTACTTGGGATCTTTCCACTTAATCGAACATTTGTTGTCTGCCAAAATCAAGTCTTTTTTAGGAGGATGGAGGAGGTGAATTCACTTCTACTCAATATAAGGTCTTCTTTTCATTTGATGGAATCCTACATAGCATTTCATGTCCTCGGACTGTACAAAAGAATAGCGTGATAGAATGCAAACACAAACATATCATTGACTCATGTTTTGCGCTGCATGCTACCTCTGGATTAAATCAACACTATTGGGTCAACACTTTTCTCATCTCTGTGTTCTTGATTAACAAACTTTCAGTACCAGTCCTTCATTACTCCTATCCATACACCAAATTACTCCACCAAGAACTTGATTATTCTTTTTTAAGGTTTTTGGGTATGTTTATGGACTGTTGCGTTCTCGTAATTATAACCAGATGTAGTTTTGAAGCAAAAAATTAAGAGCATCTTTCTCGAACATTAACAATTTAAAAAAAGAAGAGAGAAGGGGTTTTTCGTGTATTCTTTCAATTTATTGGAAATAATGCTTTTTTTTCTTTGATTTCTTTTTTAATCAATATTTAAAAAAAAAAAACTTTTATCCTCTAATATTAGATTTATTTTTTTATTAGATTATCTCACTCTCATAACACAAATCATGAATTTAATAGATTATTAGGTTATTTCACTCTCATGGCACAGATCATGAGTTTAATAGATTAACCCAATTAACTCGAGTTTTTTTAATTAACTTTTTTTTCCAATCTCATCTTTTAATATTGTGTTAGTTAGGAATTAGGCTTCAAGATTTGTTTTGTTTGCTTTATATTAGATTATTTCAGCCTCATGATCACAGAATAGTACATAATTAATAGGTAACCTGAGTTGATTCGAGTAGTTTTTGTACCTTTTTTTTAATTGAATTTTCTTCTAATTTCATCATTCTAAATTGTGTCGGTTGGATTTGACCTTCATATTATTATTTTTATTAGCTTTTTATAACTGGCAATTTTTCTAAATTCATCAATTAATATTGTGTTTGATTGAGAATTAAACTTCATGATTTGTTATGGTTTGTTTTTTATTAGATTATCTCGACCTCATGACCCATGAATAATGTTTAACGGGTTAACCTTACTCATTTTTTGTGTCACTTTTTTAATTTTAAATTTTATAAAATTCATTATTCAATATTATATTCGACAATATCATTTAGGAATTGAGGTTTATAATTTATCTTGATTTTCTCTCTCTATAAGATTATCTCAATCTCATGATCAGAGTTGCTGATTTGACAGGTTAACTTGGGTTTAACTAGGTTATTTTTTTATGAAGTTATCTCGGTTTCATAACCCTCGTCATGAGTTTAGTGGATTAACTTAGGTAATTTTTTGTGTTTTTTAATTGATTTTTTTAATCTCATTCTTCAACATTGTACAATTGACATTTTAAATTCGTTATCTATTTTGATTTATTTTCTATTGGATTATCTTAGTTTTATAAGTCAGGTCACGAGTTTGACAGGTTAACCCGGGTCACTTTTTTTATCCTTTTTTTAATTGATTTTTTTTCAACTTCATTATTCAATATTTAGATTGATTAAGAATTAGATTTCATAATTTATTTTGATTTACTTTTAGTTTCATTTCTCGGACCATGGATTTGACATGTTAACATAGACTGACCTAAGTCGATTCAATATATTATTATCTTAATATTAAAAAAAGATATCATCTTGAATATTTTTAGTTAAATTATGTTTTTACATGTCGTCCGGGTTACTTTTTGACCCGTAAAGTCAACCGGATTACATCTAGTCAATTCTCACACTGTTTGAGTTTTATAACTAAGGTTATTATACTATTATTAACTTTAAAACTCAATGTTAACTAAAGTAAAACATAATATATATATATATATATATATATATAAAAGTTTAACAATAATACATATTAAAGATAAAATATAATTTTTTTATATTTTATTTTGTCTTGTCTATCATTAACCAAATAAGATACATAGACAATCACTTTATCTTGTACTCAACTACTAAACACAATTACGCGTGTCTCTTTTATGGTATCTCTGGTCTCTTCTGTCCCAATATTTTCTTCTCTTTTATCCTAAAACACTAATAAAAAAAAGTTCTAGTTTTTGTTGTAATTATTATTTTTATTTTTTAAATTGAGTGGTGTCCACTCTTTAATACATGGATCCACTCTTGATCTCGAGAGGCTATGGCTATTTAGAGTCATTACCTTGATACCACAAAAGAATTCAACCCAACAGAAATGATAGCAGGTGAGCCCCCTTCCAAACTACTACTATTGAGTTTGAATGGATCATATTCTCCATTGGCGAGGTCCTCCAAATGCCATGGTTTTTTATTGACTTTCTCAGCATTACTAAGCAAGCGTTTGGGAACGCGGTTCAACCCGCGTTCCCAAAAAATTAATCTAAGATTACAAGCAAAGTTTGCCATCTGACTTATACCGAAACTCATCTACAGTTGATGATATAATCCACACTGCAATCTTTCTTAAGATATTGATAGTTATCCCATTCAATGCCTTGAGTTGGAGAAGCCTTTAAGAAGCAATATAGGGTTCAATATAAAGAAAAAGAAAACAGAGCTCTCTAGTGGCAATCGACGTACCTTTCAAGACGCGAGCAGGCTTTTCTCTTATGATATACTAGCCTGAATCAAGATGTGAAAATAAAGTTTCTTGGAAGAGAGAAAGATAACGAAGAGAAGCATAGGAATCTCAGTTCAAGGTCAAGTTCAGGCTCACCTATTTATTAGCGGACTCGGACATCGTCTTCTTGATACTTTCCATGGCTCTCTTTTGAGTTCTCTACGAATGATATTGAAAGAAGAGGGATGAAACTCTGCTGATGTTATAGAGGAAAATGATTTTTTTCTTTTTTTGAGAAAAGCATCGACAGTGAATAGGTAGTGGTAGTGCGTATAAAATGCTGTTTGTCCTCGACCCAAACGGCTATCTGGCACCTGAAAATTTCCCAGCCTGGCCGAATGCGCCGCCACACTTTTTTTCTCATTTTTCTTCAGCAAGCCCCCATGTAATTTTTTGAGTCTTGAGATGGCAGAATCTGGTACCCCACCGCCGCACACAATATTTTCATAATTAATTGAGATATCTTTGACTGGTTATTTGTAACTTTTACACAGACCGTAGTTTAGAACCCGTTTGTTAACTACTTGCGTCTGCGTCTGCATTTTATTTAAAATGCAGATGCAACCTATTTGGTTAACAAAACAATATAGTTTACTGTATATAGATCTTATGTAAATTTATGTACGGGATGCAGGAAAAAAAAAAGCAGTAAAATGCTGCTTCTTGCATACTATTCATGCGAATTAATTAGCATGAACAATGTAGCATACGCTGTTCACGCCAATTAATTAGCATGAACAGTGTAACATACGCTGTTCATGCTAAAAATAATTAGCATGAACAGTGTATCATACACTGTTCCGGTCCGGCCGGAATAAAAATTATTTTTTATTTTTTAATTGTGTTTTATTCAAAAAACTAGCATTTAACATTATTCAATGATCCATTGTCGGATGTATTTCATACGTGATGAAATTGTAAATAGTTTAATGAAATAATAAAAAATATTTTATATAAAGTATTATTTATTTCATGATGTAATAACAATAGTTAAATCTACAATATTTAAATTAAAAACCATCAATATTAATATATATTTTTTTAAATTATTTTATAACCTCAATTTCAAAAGCATTATTAACCAAACACATTAAACTACTTTTTGTTCAAACTCAATTTCAACCACAGTTTTAACCAAACACCTATTTTTCAAATCAATCTCAACTAAAAGTACTTTTTATAAAACAACTTTTTTCAAACCACAACCACAACAGCTACCGCAATACCAAACAGTTATCAACAATGCAAGTATGAGTTATTTTCTATGTAACTCAGCAGATTTTTTTTTTTTTTTTGCTAATATGTCGTTGACTTTCACCACCTATCCCAGCGATAACAATTTCAAACACTAACATTTCTGCCAATTAATTACAGTATTATTCTTCACGTTCAAGATAAAAAAAACCATTGTAATAAAGTATATAAATATATTAAATCACCGGTAAATAAAAACTAAGTCTCACGAGCCATAAAATTTACTTTCATTTTTCTCCAACATTATAAGACCACATCTTATTTTTAATATTTTGTTATGCATCACACAAGACTTCATCCTAGATCATAGGACTGTCTTATATTGTAAGATATAAATTTTTTTTTATATTACTTTTTTCATATCATTATTAATTTAAGTATTTAAAAGTCTCTCATTCCACGTTAAATTTATTTTTTTAGGAAAAATCAAGTTCAAACTCAAAACCCATCTTGTAAGTCTTGGCCCAGCTTCGCATTCATATATAAAGTTTTTCTTAACTTCATCAGTTACAACATTTATGCAGAATCTAATAAAAACTATTTCATTTATGTTTCACATCTTTTCAACAAAATATATTTTTTTAATTTTAATAATATTTTATATTTTTTAAATTACTAAGTTGCCCTTAAAATCATAATTCTATATAAAAAACAATGTAAAAAGTTGAAAACTCCTAAATGCAAGATAAAAAAAGGTTTGATTTTAAGAGTATTTTAGTTATTTTACTGTGCAAATAAGAAGAAAATTTAAAAAAATCTCAAGTTTAATTAATTTTACTTTTAAGAATAATTTAATATTTTTAATATGCAATGAAAATATAAAAAGCATGAGATGCTTCAATAATAACTAGCTAATTTCATAAAAAAGACTGTATTACCCCATGCCATGCCAAGTTAAGTGATGTGTTTTGGGAAGTAAATAAAGATCATTTTATTTTTCTACTCCATAGTAACATATGTTTTATTCCTTAATTAATAACTAATTTTTATATATATAATTTGAGATATGAGAGAGAAAATAAAAATAAAAACAAAATTTTATATCTTGTGTTTATTTGAACATCCTCATGAGTTAGGGGTATTTTATATATTTACCTTTTGAAAATAATGTGTTTTAACGTTACTTTATAAGATTTTTTTTTAACTTTAACATATGACCCTCACTAAATGCTTATTCGAGACTAGTTTGATTGTTTTTATGGTTTAAGTAGTTTTTTAAATTAATTTTTATTTTAAAAAATATTAAATTAATGTTTTTTAATAATTTTAATGTGTTGATATTATTTTAATACATTATTAATTAAAAAAATATTTTTGTAAAAGCTATCACCTGGGATTGCTAAATAGACACTAAAATGTTTAATTGACTTGTAATTAATATTTAAAGCTAGACTATAACAAAGTTGAGGTAATTAAACTTGTAATTAATCGAGCTAGGAAATTATATATTGAGTCTATTAGTTCAAAATGTTACAAAGCATATCATTATGGAAGAAATAAAAAATAAACATAGGATTAAAAAGGTACTCGATAATTAAGAAAGCAATAAAAAATGTGTTTCATAAACGTTGTCAAACAACAAATTAAAATATTTGGAAATAAGATTTGAATCATTCTAATAAAAAAAGAGGTCTTTAACTATATCATCTCCGAGATTAAATTGGTTACCAAGGACCTGTGCCGCCATTGAAGCATCCTCAAGGTCACCTAATTGACCAAATATATCTTCCAAATCTCCTTTTTTTCCTGTATTTGATTCAGTAGGGTTTGAAGTTGACGTTACATTGTCCTTCTTCTCCATCACCACTGATTCAACAGGAGTTTGTATGGCAAGATCTCCTTCTTCTTCGCTAGAAGCAATTTCAATGACAGTTTTATTCTGCTTCCCATCTCCAGAATTCACCAGGGCTTGATTTGTAGATGAGGAGTGCCCACTCTTCCCTTGCCCTTCAGGTTCATAAGCTCTTTTGTTTCCTACAGACATTGTAAAATATTAAAGATAGAATAAACACAGAATGATGATTTTGGTAGTGATTAGCATAGAGAACAGAATTAATTACTCTTCAACCCCTTAATTTCCTGACTGGGAGGATGTTGAAAAGGTTGCTGAGCTCGATATACATCCTCATCACTTTCTGTAGCCTCACTGTCAGAGTTGTCTAAATTATCTGGTTTAACTTCAACTTCTTTATCAGAACTTGGAAGATTTTTATATGAATCTCCCTTCAATCCTACAAAGTCCTCTTCCGTCTGATTCTTGTTTAATTGCTTACGTACACCAGAACTCGAGGATGCTTGATTTCCATGGAATAATGTTTTTCTTTTCGTTCCAGATCCTTGTTCCTGAACAAGACATTACAATCCTAGAGTAAAAAATCACACAACCAGCTTATCTTTCTTGCTGTGATGTGTGTGTATAGACTTACCAAAGGGTTTTCTTGCAATGCACTCTTCTCAGTCACTTGCTTCTTGCCCGGATAAGCATTATAAAGTATGAAGTTGACTACCTCACTAGTTGACCGGAATGTCACGTTTGATTTCTCATGATGATAATACTACATAGAGCATCGAATATTCATGTTATTTTCTCATTGAAAACAAAATCAATTATGATGCATTCATGAGAATATATTAATAGATGCATTTTCGAATACAATCTTATGTCATACATAACATCTGTTAAATTTTAAGCCTTCGGCTCCTTCTCTTCACTTTTATCCCTTCAATAATAGATGTTTACTTCATGATAAGGAGGAGATCACAAGTAAAAACAGATACACTTTCAGTCAATGGAAAAGTTGCAAGAAAGTTTATATATATACATGCTCCTAACATCATCTTATCAACTTAAGAAGATTTCATTCATATCCAGTAGAAAATAAAAGAAATTACCAAATCATGTCTCTCATCTGTTCGCCTTCTACGCTCGAATATCCAAGCATTTGTTCTCTCAGAGAAAGGAAACGAGGTCAATTTTTTGTTATGAACCGGTGCTTCATGCACATCCAAATTAGGCAGTAGTAGCTGTTGTAACCGTACAATTAACATGTCAACGACTATACTGATATGTACGTTTTCAAGAAGAAAGAAATTATGCGACTAACTTGAGAAGAGAGCCCATCTAATAAAAATAGACTACCTCATCCATGTCCAATGCAAGATATTCTTCAGGAATTTCGAATGATAAAGGCAACAAACCAACCAACACTGATTTAGTTGCTTTTCTCTTCAAGGAATGCTGTGTAAGAGACTGCAACACAAAATCTCATCATTCCTACCATATATGCTTTGAAATCTGGTTAAACAAATCTAGTTGTATGAACGTGCACGAATTGAATTGTGCAAGACCTTCATTTAATAAAAATGGCGTCTTTTACGTATCGCACGAATGCTTATTTTTATACAAAAAAAGGAAAGCAGTAGCAGGATTCAAAAGATTTTTATTATGAAACTACCTCTTGTAAACTAGCAGCATGCCAACCGTTTGGAACGCAAGGTACCAGACTCGTCAAGTCTGAAAAACCATTGATCTCTATTTTTGATGATATCCCATTCATTTCTATAAGAGTTCTTTTGGAAGCCTGTTAAGATTATAAGATTAGGCATCATTTAACATGGTGTAAGAAAAAAGTATTCAAAAGCAATTTAAAAATAAAAAGATATATACTATATATTACCTTAATTTGGTCTTTAATCATCTGCGATAGCTTTGACAAAATCTCACTATGAACCCTTGAGCTGCTAAACGTCATCTTGTTCGAGACAATAGTTTGCATCTCTGACACGTTGATCTCAACATCATTTGGAAGGACGGGTTGAATCTGCAATATTCTTGTGGGATCCATCTGCTTTGTAATGGAGGTGGTTTGTATGTATCACCAATCCAACAGCCTGTATTTGGTTTTTTGTATTTGAAACGGTGCAGATCAATGCTTGGGATTTGGTTTGTAATATACTGAAACCTTTCAAGCTCATGCAAGTGTGGGCAGTTCTTAAAAGAACATAGCCATATCGTGCTCTAGAGAAGAGAAAGATTTAGAGAGTAGTATAGTTAACGAAGCAAAATGAAGGAGAAACTGGTAGATGCTGATGGAAGTGAAGCCATGTTGAGGGGGTTTATATGAAATCTAGATAGATGCTGATGCAACACCCAAACATGGAATGGCTTATCTTTCCATCTCAAGACTTTCGTGTTCTATTATTAAAAGGCTATTTGACGATATACAGACAATATCTAATTTCAAATATTTATTTGTAAAGGAAATCCATTTAAGAACATGTTTCCTTACATGCCTCGTTACCATTTTGCGCTCATGTCCTTACCCTACTTTGAAAAACCTCTTCAGTTATCTCTATCATTTTGTTGTCAGTTATTTATTATTTTTTAACTGTATTTAAAATTGAGAAAATTATTAACCCTAATTATTAATTGTTTGCTAAAATCCAATTCAGTGTTTTTCTTTTTTTAACAAAAAAACAAAGAAGAGATGAGTAAAAAGGTGATTATATATTAATTGACATTTAAAGTCTTTACTTTTGTGATGATATCATAATATCAAAATTACTTTTGTAAATATAAAATGATTAACAACTAAATTAAATAATAAACGATTGATGTTTATAACAATAAACTATAACGATAACCGATCAACGTCTATAACGATAAACGGTATATAAACAGTACTAAACCGTACATAAATTAAAACATCTCGTGATATTAAATGAAAAGAAAAATTTTATAAGGTAATATATTATTAAATGTACTCTTATAGCTATATCAACACATTAGATTTACCTTTTCAAATATTATATGCTAAAAAATAAAATTAAACAACAAAAGATAGAAGATAAACAATGAACTATCAACCATCAACGTTCCGCTATCACATCTCATCATATTAAAAGAAAAGAAAAATTATATAATGTAATAAATTATTAAATATTTTTGAATATTAATAAAATAGAATAAGAAGTTGGTTGATGTTCAACAATATACTTAAATTCAATTTAGAATTACAAAAAATAATTCAATAAGTATAGAATGATAGCAATAGAAAATTACTAAATACCTACGTAATATTCTGTTGGAGTACATCCATATATATTCATTTTAATGAATGATATTATAATAATAGAAAAAGCTACAGGTATTTTATTATTATATTTAATAATAATTTTTATATTCACAAAAACTATTGACTAACACATTTTATTTGATATGATCATGGAGAAAACATTGCTAAACTACGTTTTAAAACAAAATAAAATCTGCAAATCTTATATATCTTCTAATTATATCAACCACATAAGATTTGTTTCCATAAATATTAAGTGCATGTTTAGTACTTGTGATTTTAAAGCACTTCTGCTTTTGATTTGAAATGATTGCTTGGTTAATGCTTATTTTGTTTTGAAACCAAAGCAAGTGTCATTTAAAAAAAAATAAAAAATCGTTTTTTAAACTTAATAGAGGATACCCCTGCTTTTAACCCAAAACACACCTACTTATTGTGGTATTTATTTTTATTTTAATTAAAATGATAATTTCCTCTATTAAGTTTTTTAATAATATATATTAGAGATGCTAGTTTTTTGTGTAATTATATTTCAAAATTATTTTGTTTATATAATTGATTTTATTAAAATGATGTATTTAATATATATTGTTATCTCCTACTTGACTTTGCTTTTATTGTTTTGAATTTAAGAATCAATTTTATAAATAATATGCAAACATTTTGAGAAGTCATACATCACATATATAGTATAAATAAAATTTATTTCTTAGAATATTTTTAGTAAGATATAGTATTTATTAGTCATTTTATATCTTAAAAGGGGTTAATGTTTTTTTACATCCCTCTACCTTTTCTTTTGTGTTTAAAAGATCCTTGTATCATTTTTTTTATTATCTTAATATCATCTATCAATGCTATATTTTTATCATTATCACATCCTTCCATTAGTTGGTGTTACTATCATAATTAAAAATTGACGTGTCATGTTTATGTAACATGAAAGTTTCATTAATGTATATTTTGGTCCTTGATTTTTTTTAAATTTTACTTTGGTCCCTATATTTTATATTTTAATTACAAATAGGCCTTAATTAAAATATTTTTGGTAATCGTATTTTATAATAAACATAATTTAGTCCCCGAATCAATTTCTTAATTAAGTCCCTACATATCAAATTGTAAACTTGGTCAAGATTAGTCAAATAATTTAGCAAAAGATATTATTTGGTGAATTTAGGAACTATCGTTTGATTGAGTCAATGAATTTTTGAGAGAAAATACAATAATATTATAGAAAGATACTTTGAAAATAAATATGCAGTCGAGAATAGAGATTTTGAACCTCTTTTTGTTAGAAATACGGAGAGAAGGGGCTAAAGCATGATATTCCCTTTATAGTTTTAATGATAGAAAATATCCTTGATATATGTGTTAAAGTTGATAGAAAATATTCCTGATATATGTATTAATATTAATAAAAAATATCTCTGACATATGTATTAACGAAGAAAAATATTTGTAACATATATATTAATATTGATGGAAATATGATGGGCTCTTAGAGGATTTTTACATGTTATTCCTTGCATAACATTAATATATATAAAAATATGGTGGGTTCTTAGAGGATTTTTATACACTCAATAATGTAAAGAGAGTATAATTCAAAATATAGTTGTGCCTGTAAGACTGGACTCTTCACCTAAACTGAACCCAAGAGAGTGGGTTCTTCCCTTGGCTAAGCCTAAAAGAGATTATGCCCTTTCATTAGTTGAGCACAATGAAGGATGAGTCATTCTCTTAGCTGAGCCCAAAAACATTTAGGTTCTTTCATTGGCTGAGCCCAATGCAGGTAGGGTCCTTCCCTTGGCTAAGTTCAAGGGAGGTGGGGTCCTTCTCTTGGTTGAGTCAAAGGGAAGTTTTTGAAGGGTTTTTTTGGACCGTTAAATCTAGAATTATCACTTTTCATTCCCATTAAAAATCTCACATATCTCTTAAATCATTCTCAACTCATTATAAACTCCTTTGCTTAAAACTCCATTTCCTCCTTAATCATAAAAAAAAAAATAACACACCTTGCTTTATCTCTCTACTTATAATTATTTACATTGGGTTAGAAATAGAGAAAAAAAAAGATTGAAATATCAAAAATATTGGACATAACTTTATTTTGGTGAGTATATGAGAAGAGATTGATAGGTCTCGTGATAAGATTTTTAAAAGATAAAAACAAGATTTTTATTTTTTTAAAGTCTAGATTTAATTTTTGAACTCTTCTCAATTGTTTTTAGAAGAAAAAAGATTGCTATTATAGATGTGAAAATGCATGCAATAATGATTTGTTATTTCTAGTTTGAATTGATTTAATGAAAGATGAGATTTTGTTAATGTTCAAAATAAATACTTTTAATTGGCCATTAATAATTATGCTAATTTGTAAAAAGTTTATTGTTTAGGGATGAAGTCTAAATAGTTAACAAACAAGGAGGATAAAATGAGAAAAGGACAAGGCAAATTTTGTTATAATTGTGAAGAATAAGGTGCGTAACCAACAATAAATTTGGGGAACAATTTTTTCATGAATTGAGTTACATTACAATAACTATGGTTTAGGAAAAAAAAATATTATAGGAGGAATTTTATTTCTAATTAGACTAGTTTATTTTTCAAGTTTACATGACTATTAATATTATTTATAAATAAAAAAAGAATTCTTTATTATGATGACAACAATTCATTACAAGCCTCCTCAAGTTTCTCTATAAAATTTATCTTTCTATAATTTATCTTTCACAATTTACTTTTTATAATTTAATTTATTATTTTCACCTCTCTAATTCTTCATGGCATTATTTATATGCTTTAAATTTATATCTCAATTACTCTTTATGGTTAAATGTTAATTAGTGTGATGCTTTAATTAGACAATTATTTATCCATGATTAAGATTAGTAGTCCATATATACTTGTTTTGAACAAATTGTTTCTGGTTCTCCGAAAAGATTACAACTCTACTTAATTCAAACAAAAGAGGCTTGGCGACGAGGGTCTGATAGGCTGGCCCATATACCTAATTAGCAATCCAAAAGCTCAAACGTGCTAATGCTATTTTGTTTGGTTTTTGTTCATGGAGCATTGTCCATTCGAGGTTTTTTTTTTAAAGGGATAAACAACATGTCATTCACTATAATCTATGATTAATCATTTTTGATAATATTTTTTTTTATCACTTTCAATGATTAGAAAATCAGGTTTTAAGTTTTGGAACCCCAAAACTCCATTTTCAGCTTGTTTTAACTTGAAATTATAAATGCATCACGTAAATATAAATATAATTTCTCTGAAGCATTATAATTTTTTTAAGGAAATAATTACTTATTTAAAATAGATGAACTAAACAAGTTTTTTATTTTTTAAAGGGAGGGATGAATTAAAAGTTAAACTAAAAGATCCTGAAAAAAAATATAAATAAAAGAGAGGGAGTGAAAGTTAAAAAAAATAAAAACAAAATACAAAAAAAAACCTGGATGTTGCTAGACTTCACAAGCCATGGCTATGCACCTGCCAACTCTAAAGTCCAAACGTGCATTGACCTAGAAGCCTAGGGTTATGCGCCAGAGTTGATTTATTTATTTGTATTTGGCTAAAAGGGTAAATGATATGTTATTTATATTTTATATATAAAAAGGAGTAGATGATCCATCATCTGTCGTGTGAGATGATGCACTGTTTACAAATCCAAATTTTTTTTTTATTACAAGAGAGGTGATTGAAAAATTAGATTGAGTTTTTATACCCTAAATATTATTTTCAACATTTTTTACCTAAAAATATTTAGGAAGCATCTTTATAGTATCAATAAATCAATTTATCAACTCAAACACCCTGAAATTGATAAAAATAAAAAACTAAACTAAATCAAAAAAATAACTCTCAACCCCGATCTACTTTGTCTAACAAATCAAAAATAAAAAAATATTTTAATAAAACTTTTCTCATCATATGAATTCATTGGATGTCGAGAACATTTTTTTTTATGGTCAGAATATTATTAAACAATAACTTTTTTGTTTTATTATTTTTTCCAAACCTTTCTAAAACTCAAAAACTGAAAAATAAATAAAATTAACTTTAGAATCAAAATAAAATTCACATGAACTTTGAAATTGACAATGCATTTTTCATGTGTTTTACATTGTGATAGTATCTTTTTAAATTTTATCCTTCTATTCTAATTTAAAATTTTATATTAAGAAATCAGGTTATAAAAAATTAAATAAAAAATATTTTTTTATTTATAATAGACTTGTTCCATGAATGAATCAACGCTCTCATTCACAAATAAGCCACCGAGAAGGCGAGTGTAATGGGCTATGGATATTGTTGGATTGAAATAATAGGCAAAAGCCCACATACGACTTGATATTTCACAAGCTCTAGCCTCACAGAAACTACTCCATATGAAAAAGAACAAGCCAGACTAATCAAGATGCCCACGCCACCCTCCTAACACAATTTTTTATTTGCTTCTTATTTTTTAAATAAAAAATTACCAAAAAAGAAGAAGAAGGAGGCTAGTAATCTCTTTCTTCCGTTGTCCTCCCTCATAGATTCTTCCAGATAAGAAAAACAAGGTTAACCCAACAAACTGAGAGCGAAGGAAGATACAGATACTGAGAAATGGTTTTTTGCTGATACAAGATAAAATTTTAATTGGTGTAGGTTTAGGGTTTGCAAGTATTATTGAGTCGTCGGTGGTGTTTTTCAGATTGGGTGTTGCGTTTTAAGATGACGGATAACATGGATATCGATTTGCCTCCAGAACCTTCTAACTCCATCGAGCCTCGTGATCGACTTCTTTTGGTATTCTCAATTTCTCTGTTGAATCGTCGTTATATATATATATATATATAAAAGAATTCAGTTTCAGCTTTTACTTAGCAGGATCTCTGTGTCCAATTGAGTGCCAATTTATAATTTGAATCTACGGTTTTGATTACGAATTCTGCTAGCTTTATTGTTGTTGTTGTTGTTCTTTCAATTGTGTATGTAAATGGCGGTTACAGTGATGGTGGTGGTTCGGGACGAGTAGTGGGAGATGGTGTCTAGTATAAATCTAAAAAAGAAGACCATTATTTTTCTTTTGTGGTTTTCAAAAGTTTTGATAACTTTTAAGAAAAAATTTAACCAATGGAATTGATACCAAACGATTCTTTGGTTATTGAAAATGTGCTCTCTCTCTCTCTCTCTCTCTCTCCAATGTTTTATATATGTAATCTTTCTATTTTGTAACAGAGGCTTACTCAGTTTGGAGTTCCCAAGGAGTACCGTTTTATGTTGCATTCTGGCCTGGTTGATTATATCATGGATAATTGGTCTCGCATACCAGAGCTAGTGGCAGCAATCTTGCCTATTGATGATGAAGTGGCAGAGATTCTCCAAAATGCTAAGCTAGCCTCTAAAAAATCTGCTAGCCAGACAATGAAATACTGTTTCAGGGAATGCATGCTTTGGTTACAATGGCTGATGTTTTTGGGCGAACCAGCTGTTGCACTTAAGAACCTATCTAAGATGAGTGCTGGGCGTGGTGTTTGCGGAGCTGTTTGGGGAAATAATGATATAGCATATCGGTGCCAAACTTGTGAAAATGACCCCACATGTGCAATATGTGTTCCTTGTTTTCAGAATGGGAACCACAAGGATCATGACTATTCTATTATATACACAGGCGGAGGTTGCTGTGATTGTGGGGATGTGACAGCATGGAAACGAGAGGGGTTCTGCTCAAAGCATAAAGGTGCTGAACAAATACAACCCCTTCCAGAGGAGTTTGCAAGATCTGTAGGGCCTGTCCTCGATGCTCTTCTAGGGTGTTGGAAAAATAAGCTAGTGTCTGCTGAAACCATCTCCCAGAAAAATCCAAATGCAGCTGATCGTGCTGCTATGGGCAAAAAGATTGCAAATCAGCTAACATTTGCAGTTGTTGAGATGCTACTAGAGTTCTGTAAGTGCAGTGAGAGTTTGCTTAGTTTTGTTTCCAGGAGGGTGATTTCTCTAGGAGGTTTATTGGAGATTCTTGTGAGGTCTGAGAGGTTCTTGAGTGAGGGTGCTGTGAAGAAACTTCATGAGCTGCTCCTGAAATTGTTGGGAGAGCCCATTTTCAAGTACGAGTTCGCCAAAGAATTTTTGCGTTATTATCCATTTGCTGTACATGAAGCGATGAAAGAAACTGTTGATGATACGCGCAAGAAATATCCTTTGCTATCAATATTCTCTGTGCAAATTTTTACTGTGCCCACTCTCACCCCCCGACTTGTGAAGGAGATGAACTTGCTAGGTTTGTTGTTGGGGTGCTTGGAAGATATATTTATCCAGTGTGCTGGAGAAGATGGTCGTTTACAGGTAATGCATTTATTTTTCAGTTTATAATATTTTTTATGCTTTATCTCATACTTTACTCCTCATATCTTGTAGTGAGCCTCTTAACTGGATTATGTTTGCAAATAAGCTAGAATAAGTTTTACTCTGATTTTACTTTTGATAGAACAAAATTTTGTTAAGAAAGAAACGAATTTAGAGTTATGATAAGAAAATAGGGCATTTACTAAATTAAAGTAATTTAAATAAAGGAGCTTTCCAAGCTACTGAATGTTAGCTAAGCAGTGGCTTTAAAATACTACAAGCATATCATCATAAATAATAAGAAAATAGAACTCTATTCCACTTTCTTAGTTAAATAATTTATTCTGGACAACTTTGGTTTTGTGATTCTTGACAAGCTAGGTTTGAAGAATTTGGGATTTATGTGGAAATTAGGGTTAGGATTTGATGTATATGGGATTGAGGATGTGTTTTAGGTGGGATTGGGATTGGGATTGGGATTGTCACTGTTGTTGTGAATGTTAATCCAATAGCAAGAAGAAATAGAAGGAAAGGGCCAAGAAACAAAGAGTGTTTGGAGAAAAGAGAAGAGAAAGAAACAATGCATAGGGCTGCAACCCGTAAACTAAATCAAATACTCACAATTTCATTGTTCAAAGTCCTACGATTGTATAGAATTGGTGCTTCTTAAACCTCTAATAGTTCTGAACTAAGAAGGAAATAGAAAACCAAACAGGAATGGGAAATCATAACTAATAGAAAGCTCCTAATTAATATTCTTGCTCCTATATAAGCTTAATTAATATTCTTGTTCCTACATAAGCTAGGATTCCTAAATAATATTACTATCTGTAAGGAAGATGGATTCCTAAATAGACTAGTTTTACAGGAAATATCAAAATGTATAGAATTAAAGATTAAATAACTACAATTCCAGCTTCTATTTCATATCCCATGCAGTCAGGCATTTAAGGAATAGGTGGCTTTGTGTCTTCTATGCTTGGGGCATCTTACAATATTTCATAGCAAGGACTTGTGTTGGATTTTAAATTACAACAAATGTTTATTGTTGTCAATCATAATCATGCCTGAAAAAGGGAACATGTTGAAACTTAGCACAACAAGGATTTTATAAGTTTGCATATTACCAAAAAGGAACGTGTTGAAACTTAGCACAAGAAGAATTTTATAAGTTTGCATATTACCATGACACCTTATTGTAATTTTTTGTGGTTAGCTGGTATGACATGTGACACAAAAAATTTTGATTGGTTATTACCATTATAATTTTCCCCCATGGGTTCAGTTGTGAGAGAAATTGGAACCAGCAAATTAGATGACTACTTTATCTGCTTGTGGAGAATTTTCTTCTATTAACCATGAAAATTTACGAAATCCACATCCTTCCTGTTTGAAATCTGGTAATCCCTTTGTATGTGGTTTTACATTTTTGTTATGGTAAAATGTGTTCTTATTTTAAAGAGCTTTTGTAATGTACATGTTCAATCAGTTACCCATTTTTTATTTTAGATTCTGTAAGTACAAAGTTTAAGACTGATTGATAAAGAGTATGACTACGAGTTTCATTTGTGCATACTAAAAATATGAAAGTGGGGATGTGTTTGTGTAAAAATTGAATTGCTGGTGCATGTTCTATGTTTAATGGTTATTGATTTGACTTTAGCTCTCACATTCTGTCTTTTTTTGTCCTTTCTCTGTCTGATGAGGCAAAATGGAGTGAAAATCCAATTTAAACTACCAATAAGATTTGTCCTCTGCTAATAGAAAACATTTCCAAAAATAAAGAAAACCCTAGTGTTATAAAAGGAACACTATTAATTGTTCATTAAGCTTCAGGATATAACATACATCTTAGTTATTGGAGTGTTGATGAGATCCATGCAAACATTTCTAATAAGTAATCATTGCCATTCAAGATGTGGGCTTTCAGATGCTTTTATATTGTGTTATAAGAGACAAAATCAGATTTCTAAACTGATCTTGTTTTTATGCAATTATGTCTTGATGATGATGTTTAAAGGCATAGTTAAGCAGGTAATGGATTCAATTTTAAATATTTCTTTTTCATTGCTTTTAGCAGCTGAAGTTTTAGTTTTCTGTTCTTGTTATTCATGTTTCATATGTCAAATTGTTGATTATTATCTTTCTGCAGTTTACCAAGTGGGCACATTTGTATGAGATCGGTATGCGTGTAGTTGAAGATGTTCGATTTGTTATGAGCCATGGTGTTGTACCAAAAAATGTAACTCATGAACAGAGGGCTGTCTTGAGAACTTGGATGGAACTTCTTTCTTTTCTGCAGGGGATGGGACCCTTAAAGAGAGAAACTGGCCTCTATGTAGAAGAAGAAAGTGAGAATATTAATTTGCTTTTTGTTTTGTGTCATTCTATTGCCAACATCCATTCTCTTTTGGTGGATGGAGCATTTTCTATGTGTGAGGAGGCAGATGATGCTACTTTTCTTAACATGCATGGAAAAGATATGGATGAACAAGATAGCATAAGACACACAAAAATTGGACGGCTGTCTCAGGAAAGCTCTGTATGTAGTGTGACAGAAAGTACTTCATTCATTTCTGCAGAGAAGGTTGTTGAAGTTGATTCAGATTCCACTTACCATCACTTACTTCCTTCCTCAGTGACGTGGTTAACCTATGAGTGCTTGAGGGCCATTGAGAATTGTTTGGGAGCTGATGATTCATCTGGGGCTCAAGTCTCTGGAGATACTAGCAGCATTTCCAATAGCAACTTTTCAGCATTTAAGAAAAAATTGTATAAGATTAGAAAAGGCAAAATATTTGGTGGCCATGGCAGTACAAGCAAAGATGAATTTTTTTCAGTTGCATATAGTCGCTGCCATGCGAGTGTCAATGTAGATAATGCTAATGTAGTAAAGGACTGCAAAACAACAGTTCCTGGTGATACTGACTGTGCAGGCTCCAGTGACGGTTTGATGGAAGGCAGCAGTTCATCAGAATTGGACCTCCTATGTTTTTTAAGTTTGTCTGATTGGCCAGACATAATTTATGATGTTAGTTCACATGATGTATCTGTTCACACTCCTTTGCATCGATTACTTTCCATGCTTTTACAAAAAGCATTAAGAAGGTGTTATGGTGGATCTGTGGTTATAAATGCAATCAATGCTAGCACCTCAACTTCATTATCTAGAACCGATGATGGTTTCTTTGGATGTCTTCTTGAGGGTTGCCACCCTTGTGGGTTTTCTGCCTTTGTTATGGAGCACCCTTTGCGGAATAGGGTGTTTTGTGCCCAGGTCCATGCTGGAATGTGGAGGAAGAATGGGGATGCTGCCATTTTATGCTGTGAGTGGTACCGCTCAGTAAGCTGGTGGGTACTTTATTCAAACTATATTTTTTCTGGATATTACTGGCTGCAGCATTTCTCACTTTTCTGTTATGCAGGTCTGAACAAGGTTTAGAGTATGATCTATTTCTTCTGCAGTGCTGTGCTGCTTTGGCTCCACCTGACCTCTATGTCAGTAGAATTCTAGAACGTTTTGGGTTGTCAGACTACCTTTCTCTGAAAGCTGAGCAATCTACAAAGTACTTGAACTTTCCCTTAATTTTAGTAGTTTAGCATGGTTTCATATAATTTTAGGTGCTTCATGTTCTTGATATTTCATCCAATGGAAATTCTCAGATATGCTTCTAAAGGTGATGTACATGACTTGTTGGATCTTCTATTCCCAATTTTTGTTATCATATCCTTAGAAGAATTAAAACAACTGCTGCTCTTAATTCCTTGAAAAGTCTAAGTCTGAGATGCTCTCTCACTTCATGTGTCTAAGTTTTCAAATGGGCCTATACTTGTTAAATACGTTAGTGATTCATTTTTGAAATGTTTTGTTCTTTAACCTTTGGAATAACACTTCATCTTCCTGAATTTTCGTTTTCCAATTTGTTGTTTAATCACTGACAAGAGAATAGCATGATGTGCTTATTATTAATTAAGTGCCAGGCCAAGACATGTGTGCATCATGTAATCTCTATTTGTATTCCCCACCCCCTCCCCACACGCTAAAGAAAAAGGGACTTCCTCTTCCAGTAGGAAGTTTGTTTATTGCTTCTCTTTAGAATGCCTTATATATGGTCCACATTCTGTATTTCAATGTCAGGGCATATTGAAGTTGATAGAATATCAGATCTATAATATTAATTTTATGGGATGCTATGCTGTGTTTGCAGGTATGAACCAGTTTTGATGCAGGAAATGCTCATGCTTCTTATACAAATTGTCCAGGAAAGGCGGTTTTCTGGGTTGACTCCTGCTGAAAATTTGAAGAGAGAGTTGGTTCATAAGTTAGCAATTGGAGATGCCACTCGCAGTCAATTAGTTAAATCCTTGCCCCGTGATCTCTCCAAGATTGACCAACTTCAGGAAGTTTTGGATACAGTTGCTGTATATTCTAATCCATCCGGCTTCAATCAGGTTATTTTTGTGGCCCACAACATCTGATGGTGTTTAAGAGTTAAATGTTCATTTCAATAAGTTGCTCTATGTATTTTAAATCTTAGGGGATGTATTCTTTGCGCTGGGCATATTGGAAAGAGCTAGATCTGTACCACCCTCGTTGGAATTCAAGGGATTTACAAGTTGCAGAAGAAAGATATTTGCGCTACTGTAGTGCTTCTGCAGGAACAACACAGCTTCCTAGGTGGACAAATATTTACCCTCCTCTTAAGGGCGTAGCTAGAATAGCTAGTAGTAAAGTGGTCATTAAAATCATCCGTGCTGTATTATTTTATGCTATTTTCATGCATAAGCGTGCTCCTGATGGTGTTCTTCTAACTGCACTGCACTTGCTCTCATTAGCATTAGACATCTGTATTCAGCAGAAAGAAATGGATATGTCATTTCACATCGAAAACTCCACTTCTATGTTTGCTTTTGTGGGTGAAGAAATCCAAGAGGGATTAAATTACGGCTCTGGTGGCCAGAGCTTGCTGTCACTTCTTGTCTTGCTCATGAGGATACACAAGAGAGAGAGTTCTGACAACCTCTTGGAAGCAGGCAGTCACAACTTCTCTTCTTTGATTGAAAGTTTGTTGAAGAGGTTTGCAGAGATAGATGCTGGATGTATGGCCAAACTGCAGCAACTTGCCCCTGAGATGGCCATTCATTTATCACAATCAGTTCCAAATATTGAGAAAAATACATTGGTTTCAGCTTTTGATAGTGAGAAACGCAAAGCCAAAGCTCTCGAGAGACAGGCTGCCATATTGGTGAGATGCTGTTGCACATCTTGTAATTCTTTTCAATTTTCGCAAAGAATGAAAATTGCATTAAGTTTGCTTCCCAAAGGTGAACCAGAGAAAGGGCACATTTTCTTTTTATTCATTCTTGTTAATATCACAGATTTAAGATGAATATTATTCCAACCAGTGCTGACCCTAGTTGTATTGTCTTTTCACTATTTAAGATGATTTTTTGACTCAAGGAAATATGATCTTGAATACTAATGAATTGCATTTTATCAAAGCTTACTAAACCTTCAATGCAGGCAAAAATGAAAGCTGAGCAGTCCAAATTTTTGTCAAGTATGAACTCTGCTACTGATGATGTTTCAAATACTGGAGCAGAAGGAATTGACTCAGATGGCACACAGAATTTGAAAGATTCGACGCAAGATGTTTGTTCTCTTTGCCATGATCCCAATTCCAAAAATCCTGTGTCCTTCTTGGTTCTGCTTCAGGTAAGCTACTGCTTTGTAGGTCAGCTTTTGTAGGATATATATATATTTAACTGAAATAGTTTTGATTGTTGACCGAGTTTCCTTCTGCAATGTGAATTTGATACTGATTTCTTGGACCAAGAAATCAAGGCTTTTGAGCTTCATTGACAGAGGCCCTCCATCATGGGATCAAGATCAGCTGCCTGACAAGGAGCAAAACTCTGTAATTGCAAAGGCATTGACCAATCAATCTGGAATAAGCTCTTCAAGTGGTTCGGGAATGATTTCATCTACTCAACTAACACATTTTGTTCAGGATGTAGTCAACCAATTTGCTAATTATGCTCAACCTGGGGAAGTAAATGCTATTATTGAATTCATCAAAGCTCGGTTCCCTTTATTAAGGAGTTCCCAAGTATCTTCTGCATCCAAGGATGGGAAAGATAAGATTATGAATACTTTTGAGATGTTAGAACAAGACATGTACTTCTCCATGCGGAAAGAAATGCATGATAATATGCTCGCTTCAAATTCTGGATTGCAGACTGAGAAATTTACAGCTGCTGAAGGTGGTCAGATAAGCAGTCCTGTTGAATCTGTATTGCTTGGAAAATATATAGCAGCTCTTTCTAGAGAGATAACAGAGCACCCTTCTTCTTCTGAAAGTTCTCCTAATGATGAGCTACAGGCAGAATTTCCTTCCCGGTCTCTCGCATATGATGGATTTGGCCCTGCAGATTGTGATGGGGTTCATCTATCTTCCTGTGGACATGCTGTGCATCAGGAATGTCTTGATCGCTATTTGTCATCATTGAAGGAACGGTAAGTGCCACTGGCGTGAAAAACTTGAAGCTTGTCACTATCAGATCTCTTACTTGACTTTTCAGTTTGACTCAAATATCTTGTCGTAAAGACATGGAGTTTTAATTTCTTTAAAAAAGCTACCTGCTTGATTATTTTCTGCAGTTAATTTGTTGGGTTGGGATCAGTAATTGCTTTGGATGGTCATTTTAATCTCAAATACATGGCTAATGGGCATTGAAAAAAGAAAAGTACACAGGAAGTTTAGCTGCCAAATTATTCCAGGATATGGTTTGCAAGAAAAACAACTAGAGATAAAATAAATGACTGGTATGAGATACAACAACATAAATGGAACTGAGTATATTTCTTTAAATTTCAATGCATCATGTTAATAAAGAAACTTCTCTGCATTCTGTTAATGGTAAATGATACTGAAAATAGTAAAAAGAAGACAGCACCTCAAATATAAGAAAAGCTTGTTTAATGTCTTAATATGAGAATACCCTTACTTATGGCATATAACATGTTTGTTAAGGCGTAAAACTGCAAAAACACACCTTTTGCTTATGAGGCAATTGCAAGAAAAGCTTGTTTAATGTCTTAATATGAGAATACCCTTACTTATGGCATATAACATGTTTGTTAAGGCGTAAAACTGCAAAAACACACCTTTTGCTTATGAGGCAATTGCTTAATTGTAATGGCTTAAAACATTATATAATTGTGTTACCCTTTGGCAGCAACATCTAGGACATCCAAAATGCCTTTTAGCTCCTGACATTATCATCTAGATGGTCCTCAAGTATGGAGGGAATGAATGCCTTTGAATATATAAGTTAGTGTCTGGATAGGTTTTTTCTCTCATTCGTGTGGTATTTTACAACATGCTACAAAGAGATGGTTAGGCCTATAGTCCTTTTATGTGGCCATGTATTTGTCTGAAACGGCTAAATGTTTGTGATCACATTCTTTACACAGATATGTCAGAAGAATTGTTTTTGAAGGAGGGCATATTGTCGACCCAGATCAGGTACTTCTTTTTTCTACAAGTAAATTTGTGCTTTTTTAATGGTTATCCTCCCCCCTGCAGGGGGGAGGAAAGAAAACATTACGGATTCATTTTTTCACCCCTTTTTCTCAGGGGGAATTTCTCTGCCCTGTATGTCGTCAACTAGCAAATTCTGTCTTGCCTTCATTGCCTGGGGATTTCCAAAAGGTTTGGAGACAGCCCATGATTTCAACTGTCAGTTCACTGCATGCTGTGGGGGCTTTGGTCTCATCAAGTGAAGGATGTGATTCTCTTCAGCTTCAACATGCCTTGTTTCTCTTGAAATCTGCTGCAAAAATGGTTGAAAAGGGAGATATCTTGAAAGCTATTCCCTTGCAAAGGGGTGAAAAAATGTGGCCGAATCTTGATTCAATTTCCCGTCTCCTTATTAAACTATATTTCCCAAACAGATGGGATAAGTTCTCAGGATCTGCAAGGGTAAACCATTCCATGATTATGTGGGATACTCTTAAGTATTCCCTTGTATCTATGGAGATTGCAGCACGTTGTGGAGGAACTCAAATGACCCCTACATATAGCCTAAATGCGTTGTACAAGGAACTCAAATCTACCAGTGGATTTACACTATCCTTGTTGCTCAAAATTGTCCAAAATTTGAGGAGTAAGAATCCTCTTCATGTGCTTCAGAGATTTAGGGGTATTCAGCTATTTGCAGAGTCTATTTGCGCAGGAGTTCCCAATGATTATACCAGTGGTGCTTATAGGTGTGGAGGTGAGTCTTTTGTTATTGTGTTGCTTTAACGCACCTAATGGATTGCTGCTGCTGATTTCTTCTTGTAAGCACCAATGTTTCTTTTTCAAGTCAGGGGCTACCATTTTGTATGTAGTTCTAAGATCTGTTATGCCTGCACCGTGCCTATTGCATTGAAAAATAATGTGAGCATAATTGGTTGGTCTTTGTTTTATTTTCCCTTCTTCTCTTCTTGTTTGGTTGGGGGAGGGGGGGGGGTGTTCAGGGCCAGAGGTTGAAGAAAAAAAAGAAAAAGGAACTGCTTGCATGATACAGGGCTAAGAAACCCCTATCAAGTCATAAACTCAGGGAAGCAAGCTGCCAGTAGCCATATGAAGATTATAAGATTGTGATGCAACCACACATTGCCCAACCAGTCCACCCATCCCCTTCTCTAATTATGTTGCATCCTCAATCTTCATTTTTTGACCACGAGAATGTATTGGATCAGGGATGATGTTGTTCCATATTGTGGCTGGAATCTTTGGATCATTTGGATTTCATCTTGAAAATCAACCTCAAGAAAAACCTGGGGCAACCATTCTACAAAGCCACAGAATTATCTATCAAAAACTTTGAAGGCCTTATCAAGTGCTTGTTTTACATGATAAAATTGCTCATAAGATGGTTATATTTTTTATTGACTAATAGCCAATCTTGCACTGTGTTGTTTTGTTCTCTATTTTATGTTGGTAATGTTGATGCTATTCTACACAGAAAATATGTCGTGCATCTTAGCACACATTGGGAAGGAAGTTTCATACTCTGACGTTCAATTTTGGAATTGGGTGGCTGAACCTGTCCTTGCTCATGATGCTTTTTCATCATTGATGTGGGCCCTGTTTTGTCTCCCATGCCCATTTCTGTCTTGTCAAGATTCCTTATTGTCCCTTGTGCATGTTTTCTATGGTGCTTCTGTAGCTCAGGTATGATAACTGTGCCCCCCCCCCTCTGTCAATGTTCCTGTAACTCTAGTTTCCTAATTCCTGTATTTTGCAACACAGGCTATAGTAATATTTTGTGGGAAACATCAACGTGAAATGAGGGGATCAAATTTTGATGATTCTCTGATTACTGACATCTCCAAGGTTTTTGGGGAATCTGGATGCATTAAGGATTATTTTGTTTCCGACAACATCGATTCATCTTCTGACATCATCAATGTAATTCGTAGATTGAGTTTCCCTTACTTGAGGAGGTGTGCTTTGTTGTGGAAATTGCTGAGTACCTCGGTCTCAGCACCATTCTGTGATAGGGATGTGTTGAATAGATCATCTAATGCTGACAATTACATGATGGATAACATGAGTGGAGCTCAAGACGAGCTTAATGAAGTTCAAGAGCTGGAAAAGATGTTCAAAATTCCTCCATTATTTTCTGTCCTCAAGGATCATACTCTACGATCTTTAGTTACAAAATGGCTCCATCATTTTTGCAAGCAGTATGAAGTCCTTAGCCCCCAACATGTTCTACATGTCACACCTGCAGTTCCATTCAAGTTAATGCACCTACCGCATGTTTACCAGGATCTACTGCAGAGGTCTGCCATGAGTATTACTCTTCATATATGTTTTTAGATAAAACCTTTTTCAATAACCCAGTTCACTGAGAGAATTTGTGTATGTTATTCAGGTATATAAAACAGAAATGTGTTGGCTGCAAGACTGTGCTTGATGACCCCGCTCTTTGCCTACTCTGTGGTAGAGTTTGCTCTCTCAACTGGAAGTCATGCTGCAGGTTCATGTCTTGCCCATTCTCATTGCTGTTATTAAAATCTCCAGCTAAACACTTGCACACGTAGTTGTTCTGAATCTGAATGTCATGTTTTAGAAGGCACCACTTTATGGATTTTAATTGATGATATGTTTATTTTCATCGAAGGGAAAGTGGATGCCAAACTCATGCTGTGGCCTGCGGTGCTGGTACTGGTGTATTTCTGTTGATCAAGGTATGGGCACTATTTACTTTTACTAGCTTGCTTCTGGGAAGTCCTATCAATTCTGTTTTATTTCAAGTTTATTTATTTGTTGTGAGTGCCTTCTATTTGGAGAGGTGACAAATAATAGTGTTTGTAATTATAGAGAACTACAATTCTGCTACAAAGATGCGCACGCCAGGCTCCTTGGCCATCTCCATACTTGGATGCATTTGGTGAAGAGGCAAGTTGTTTATTCTGCTCTTGTAAAAGGTGTTTCAATGATGGAATCTTGTGTACTGGTTGTTTTAGGCCATTTTGATATGTTTTGTGGTAATTTTGGTTAAGAAAGAAATGGAAGTATCTTGTGAATGTGTGTATGCACGTGCAGGTGTGTTGTGTAAAGTGTTGAAGTCTTAATTCTAACTGGGGCCCATGTTTTGTTGACTTTTTTGTTTTCAAAATCCTTTGTTGCTCCCACTTGCCAATTTACCTCACCATACCCGTGTT
>Ga0325403_1000336_pt1 | contig 31006 bp, 16 predicted proteins | sample PopdelMetagenome_19_FD_205665 | JGI IMG/M metagenome (GOLD analysis project Ga0325403, IMG submission 205665) | Populus deltoides microbial communities from Bellville, Georgia, United States - Xylem-PdKOR-R4 | ecosystem: Host-associated > Plants > Phyllosphere > Stem > Wood/Secondary xylem... | reverse complement strand
GGCCAAAAACAAGAATAATATGACGAAAAGGCACAAAAACATTGTTATAGAAAACTTCTATTACTTGCAAATTATCAATTATTATTATTTTCGACTTCAATTAAAAACCCATTTTCTTATAGAACGTTAAATATGATATAATAAAATGAGTCAATGCATACATATAATGCAATAAAATAATGCATCATTAAAATCTAAGAAAAAACAATTCATGAGACTTATATATATATATATATATATATATATATATATTGATCTGTATATTACAGAATAAATTAAAAATTTTGTAAGGACAAAAATAATTTGTATTCAGTTGTATTTCCACCATATCTTTCATTTTACAAATAAATAAGTGGTATATATGTAATAAAAATTAATAATTTATAACGTATATATTTTATATTCACATAAATTATTTTTTATTTTTTATATATAAAATATTAAAATTTCAAAAAAAATTAATTTTTTTTAAATTAATTTAGATTAATCCAAGTAAACCTGTATAATCTAGAACCTGATTGTATAATTTATAACCTGATTTTTAATCGGATGAATACCAAATTATGTTTGATAATTATCCAAATGATTACGTATGGAAATAATTCCACCAACGATATGGGCTAAACCTTCCTTACATATAATTCTTTGAAATCCCAGCAAATTCCCTGTTAAATTTGCCAATATATTTTGGAATTTGTAGGCTTTTAATAAGTTTATTTTTGTGTTTTAAAAATATTTTAAAAAAAATCGAATTTTTTTATGAGTTTTATTTCGAATTATTTTTTTATTTTTTTAATATATTAATATTAAAAATAAATTTAAAAAATAAAATAAAAATATCATTTTAATATATTTCTAAAAAAAATATTTTAATAAACATCCTGCTACACTAGTCCACTGTTACTCAAAGAAAATGTCTAAATTTTCCCGCATGGAATTGATTCTCAACAACCACAACCAATCATCTCAACGGTAATATTCAAATTACCCGGGAAATTAACAGTATTAAATAAATGAAAAGCCCGGCCGTTACCTTTATCTCTAGTTGCCAAAGAAACTGCTGGTTCTCAATTCTCAAACAATCAAAAACATCAGCTCAGAAAAGGCAACAGTCTATGGCTACTCTTGCTCCTTCATCCTCCTCTCCCATATTCTCTGGTCCATCTTCAAAGCTTTCTCAACCTTCCCTCTCATCCTCATCACGCCTTTCTCTTTCTTCTTTCTCGCAGCTGTCTCCTCTCTCTTCTTCTCTTTCAATATCTCCTTCCTTTTCTGCTTACCCCACATGTTCAAGACGCCTCTTTGCCTCTTCTTTCCCTGTCAAGGCTAGTGCTGCTGAGAAAAAGAAGATCCTTATAGTTAATACGAACAGTGGTGGTCATGCAGTTATTGGGTTCTATTTTGCAAAAGAACTTCTGGGTTCTGGCCATGAAGTAAGTATCTTGACTGTTGGTGAGGAGAGTTCAGACAAAATGAAGAAGCCTCCATTCAGTAGATTCTCAGTAAGTTCTAAAAATCAATATATACAGATACTTGTGGATTATGATCTGGGAAATTATCTTCTTAACTTTGGTTTTTGGAATTTTTATGAGGGCTTGGTTTTTGCTTTTGAAGGAAATTGTGGGTGCTGGAGGGAAGACGGTATGGGGGAACCCAGCAGAGGTAGGGAAGGCTGTGGAAGGAGCAACATTTGATGTGGTGCTGGATAACAATGGAAAGGACCTGGATACTGTAAGGTTTGTAGCTTTAATTCTTGTTGCTAGGTGGTACCTAACATTCAAACATGTAGGCAAGGCATTTCTTGTTGTTAATTTGCAATGTGGTCCACTGTAATCAGCTCAATAATTCAGTAAGTTTTAGTAATTTATGATTAGGGACTAAATAAAAGTAATCTGCTAAGGTATGTTGGGATATTTTTGTTTGGGAATGACCAATTTGCACAGTACTCGATGGTTTGTCTTGAAGTTCATTAAAATGAACTAGTTTCTGAGCTGATTACAGAATTTGATACTTGAGGATTTGTGGGAATTAACAAGACCCCCATATACTTCTGTATATTGCGTAGCTATGAGAGATTGGCGAAATTGAAGAGTAAGAAACTGGAGTATGAGATTTTGAAGATGACGAAACAGTTCATAATTCGAATACGCAAAAACTAGAGCACCTAAGGTCTACGGGCTTATAAAGGTTATTGCATTTTTAAGGATTAGGAATTTTGGATGTTTGCAACCACTGTTTAACAATCATACTACCAGGAAGTTATATTCTTACAAGTACTTATAGTTCCAGGCTTCAGTGGTTCTGTTTCCCCCAATTGTACCACTCTGTTGATCACATGTCTTTCTCCTTGCATAGGCCTGTAGTAGACTGGGCCAAGAGTGCTGGTGTGAAGCAGTTCCTGTTCATCAGCAGTGCTGGAATCTACAAACCAACCGATGAGCCTCCTCATGTTGAAGGGGTAACGTTGTGCGCTATTGAGCCAACAGAACTGAAATGGATTGGGCTTTCTCCACTTAACTGAAAGTTCTTCGTCATTGCAGGATGTTGTTAAAGCTGATGCTGGTCATGTTGGGGTGGAAAAATACATAGCAGAGATTTTCAGTAGTTGGGCTATATTCCGTCCACAATACATGATTGGATCTGGCAACAATAAAGATTGTGAGGAGTGGTTTTTTGATCGTAAGTACAAAGTTGACAGTATTATACAATGACACGCTGTGGAGCCAATACGGGCCTATAATGCTCTTTGTTGATTTAGTTTCATTTTAATAGCTGCTAAAAACTGTTTTATGTCCATGGTTTCGTTTAGTATTGGATTTTCTCCCAACTCTTTACCTTTCTATCCATAAGAAAACCTGATTTTGATCTACTGTGAACAGGAATTGTCCGAAAAAGGCCAGTGCCAATCCCTGGTTCTGGGATGCAACTGACTAATATCGCCCATGTTAGGGACTTATCCTCTATGCTTACTCTAGCTGTGGAGAACCCAGAAGCTGCATCCGGCAACATATTCAACTGTGTAAGCGACCGTGCTGTGACCCTGGATGGAATGGCCAAACTCTGTGCACAAGCTGCAGGTCTACCAGTAGAAATCATGCATTATGATCCAAAAGCTGTTGGAATTGATGCGAAGAAAGCTTTTCCTTTCCGAAATATGGTAATGGCTTATTTTCCATCTCATCATAAATTACGTGCTTAATTACTTCTAGCAGATTATTTGTCCACATTGCATCATCACTTTAATTTCTATTAAACAGTTTTATCTTCTCCTGCTCACCCTGCCCCGCCCCTTTACGGACCTCTTCGTGGAACAATAACAGTAATTTAGATTGTAGAAAACAACAAATGATGTGTTTAAGATATAAGCATATTACACAGGTTGCTGTAGAATGTATAATAGAAGCCGTATACTTTAGGTGTTTTTCCCTAGAACCTTGCAACTGTTTGAGCAATTTAGATAACCCTAGTTGGTACATGTATTGTGCAGCACTTCTATGCAGAACCACGAGCTGCCAAGGACATCTTGGGATGGCAGGGCACCACAAACCTTCCTGAAGACTTGAAGGAGCGATTTGATGAGTATGTAAAGATTGGCCGAGACAAGAAGCCAATGCAATTCGAGATTGACGATAAAATACTTGAGTCGCTGAAAGTTCCAGTTGCTGCGGGAATATGAATCATGATATTTTATCTACCCGTTGCAGATGCTGTAGGAGATGCATTTTATCTACCGAAAGGAAATTACCAAATAAATAAAGATCTTCATATAATTCTGCATTAGCGAAAGGTCTACTGCATCATGGTTCAACCAATGGGTTGCACTGCCAAAAACAAATAAACATTCAATTTATATTTGCAGTATATCTTCATAAAAACCACAGAACTCCATGCCTTAACAGAATGAAATTCACAAGCATTGAAATATGAGGCTTTATCCTACTACAGTTTTGCTTCTAAAGAGATTCTGATATTCTGCCAATGGCTAGATACATGGGACCCAGGTTATTAATCATCCTCTTAAATCCTCATTAAAGGGTTTGGGGAAAGGAAATAACAAGCATTTAGCCAGGATAATTTTCTCTGCACGCTAATACCTTGGTTTTAAGCAAAGGTAGTAATGCAAACTTTCAGAGTAAAATCAAGCAAACCCGTACGTGTGATGAAACAAGAAGCAGTGGCTAACAAGTACTGAGGTCATGGATGGAAAGCTTGTCTAGAATACGTGAGGACCACACATTCATTCGGCAGTCAGCGGTGGATTATCTTGCCTGCACCTAGAATAGAGGAGACCACGCATGGATAGAAAGCTTGCTAGTACCTGTAACATTCTATGCATATTTTCAAGTTCAGATTGTATTTCAAAATGTCAAGATAGGAAGCATCAACTATTGGTTTCCTAAACATGTATATACAGTGAAAATAATAAATTTAAAATTTTTTTAGAGTATCAAGAATCTCAATATATAGATCTAAAGCTTTTAGGATTTATGCTAAGATTACTTGAATATCATATGTTTTTTTCGGCTTTGAATATTTAATTTAAAGCTAGGTTATAGTAAATCACAAGTTGTTCAAGTATTCGATCTCTAACGATAATTCACATAAACCATCACTGAAAAATATCTCAAACCCTTTTAGAAAAGAAGAATTAATATAGCTTAGAGTATTATTTTCTTTTGTGTTTTAGGTGTTTATGTATTGTATTTTTTTCATCATTTTTTTTCTTAGAAAATAAGAGGCATAATATTCTATTTATAGGGAAACCTAAAAAACCATATAAATGAAAAAAAAAATTATCAATTTGCACCTTAAATATATCATATATATTATTTTATGATAATTTTAGAGATTTATTCAATCAAGTCCCTACTTTATTTTTTTATAGGTCTAGAATTATAATACCTTGTATTAATTACATTATAGTCCTTAATTTTTAAAATTTATTTACAATCAAGTTACACTTGATTAATAATCATATTTTAATTTTTGATCAATAGTTCTAATATGTGTGACCCATTACATACACTAATAAGTTGATTCAAATATAAATCATAATCCTAAATAAAATAAGAATAAATAAATTCAATAATTTAATTTATTATCAATTCAATAATTGATTGATTATATTTGAAGATCAAGTACAATGTCTAACAACCTGTTATGATCTTTCAAATACTAGGAAAGTGATAAACGGTTTAACTTAACCTTTCAATGACTAGTTTCTTGATGTAATTAGTATCCCTTCATAAAATTTTTTTTTTGATTTATACATTATAGCATGGAATATGTCTGATTTGTCAAATCATATTAATTCTAAGCATTATAGTCATTGATTCTTTAAATAAAATTTTGAAACTCTTTTCAAAACTCGTTCCATATTAGTCAAAGATGCACAATCAATACTATTTAAAAAATAAATGAGATATTTTTTTAATTCATTTAGATTGATGAATCATCTTTTAATTACTTAAATATCTTCATATAATTTATATTATATCCAATATATGTCTGTTTGTTATCCTTGATTAGAAAAATATATAGCAAGATCAAAACATAACGCTCCATATATAAGATAACGTAGTGATCTTAATTCTAAAGATCACTTACACAATCGTCGTGTGAGCCTTTCCATAAACACAGGTGATCTCTCCATATAGAATTCTCTTATGGGTTAGTTCAGTGTATATATCATCTGACATGTACTTTCATATTAGTTCCAGGTATCATTCATATATCAATCTATGAGAGCAGCTTCTTCCTTTCATAAGGAAAGAAGTATAATATGCATTGGTCTCAACAGCTCTGGTTAATATCCAATCTTAATAAAATATTGATCGGGAACATTTACAAACAATGCTTTGATGCAATATCAATCTCATAATTATAACAATTTTATAAAAAAAAAATTCAAAGTATTTTTGGTCCTTGAACTTTATCTTTACTCTAAATCCATTAATTAAATATTAGGTTCATTAATATTAAAGATAAAAAAAACATATTTATTAATGATAAATATGTTTTACATGAATAAAAGCAGTATTACGTGTAACCAACCCGATTAACTACAGGGCATGTGCACTAACATTAATTGAATCAGAAGAAAAAAAACGCCTAGTACACAATAGCAACTAGAAAATGAAAGATAAAGTATTATTGGCATCAATACAACATTGTTTAGCAAATTCTTTAAACTAATCCAATTTCCAAGTACATTAAGTAAAATACAAAACTGCGAGGGTTTTTTATCATAGTCTATCGACAATGAAATGTGTTTAAAGCTACAGTGAAATTACCATTTATCCTTTAATTTTTAAAACTTTTCTTGAGGGGTAGGATGGTGTTTACACACAACCAATTTGTCATTCTTAATTTGTTTGGGGCAGCACCTTCTTTTCATTTTTTTTTTTAATAACAATGTAATTATTGTATTGTCGTTAAAGGGTAAACAATCAAAACTTTTGGTCCAGGGGTTGTATATCAATTCCAATTTTGTTATGAATAGTTGAATTATGCAAGTACCTTACTATGAAAATTTGTTAGCATTGGCTTTAGGGGTTTGGTTGTCATTTTCTAATGGTTTTTTTTATTGTTATTTAGTCCTTGTAGTATTTTTGTTTTTTTATAATTTTATAAACAGTTAATTATTTCATTACCCTTGCCATTCAAATTTTTTAGTCTTGGCTTCAAAGGCTTAGTTGTAATTTTATTAAAGTTTTTTTGTTATTAATGTTTAGTTAGGGGCATTTTCAGTTTTGTGCACATAAAAAAAGGTTGTTGGCATGTATCTGGCACACGTCAATCGCTCATTTGCCTTCAAACAGCGCGTGCGGCTAAAGACAATAATTAAAATCAAGTTTCCACCACATCATTTGATGTGTCTCAACATTCTCTTCCTCTCTGAATGACGCACGTATAGTATTAAGGTTTGATTTGATGTCATTTGGCTTTTATTGTTTTTCTTTCTTTTCATTTTCTTTCTTCCTCAAATTGCGTCCTAGTCATGCAAAAAATTATATCAACCCTTCAATTTCTTTTTTCTTCTGATTTAGTCATTCTTCTATTAATTGTAATTGTTTTATTTACAATGATTGTTTCTAATTGAATTTTATTTTTTGATTTAATCTCTAGTTATTTGATTTTGTTAGATTTTTATCAAATTTAGTCCTTATTATTTTAATTGCTATTTTTTTTGTTTTCAATTATTTTTTTGTTTTTCTTCAATTCCATCCTTGAACATTTCTTTTCATTGAATTTTTATGTCAAGTTTGGTGCCATTTCTTTTAATTCTTATTTTTTAAAAATTATTTTCTTGATTGATTTTTTTTTTAATTTCATCCCTAAACATTTAATTTCATTTAAATTTTCCCTTAACATTTAATTTAGTTGGTTTTTATGTTGAATTTAGTTGTAATTCTTTTAATTGCTATTTGTTTTGTTTTGCATTGTTTTTTTATTGATTTTTTTTTTCAATTTCATTCTTTAATATTTATTTGGTTAAGAATCTTGATTCTTTGTTTTTTTCAGATTTGGCTTTAATAGAGTCACTCTGGTCTCATGACCTGGGTCATGGATCTAAAAGATTAGCCCAGGTTGACTTTGGTCTTTTTTTAAAGCATTTTTTTCAAATATTTTTGCCAGTATTTTTTCGCTTTTCTATTTATAGAGTCATCTCAATTTCATGTCCTAGTCATGTGTTTGATTTGTTCACCGGAGTTGGCTGTCTGGTTCACTTGAGGCTTCTTTTTATATTTATATCATATCAACAAGTGTCAATTTCTTATATTTTTCTGAAGTGTTCAGCCTTTCGTAATATTTTTTATGGTGTGAGTTTATCAATCATTTTCTTTGTATTATCATTTAAGTTATTGATTTTTTATGGTGAATTTATCTTTTATTTATTTAAATAAATAAATTTAGTAAACATAATTGGATAAATATCTCATCTTTAAAGTTTCTTTCTTGGTTATTACTAGTGATTTTTATTTATTTGCATAAATGATTATCGATATATTTAGTTAGATAGTTGCATAAGCTTTTTAAATGATGCTTTTAATTTTTTTCTTGTAAAAAACACATTGGAACAGCCTACATACGTAATATGTTTTTAAATAAAAATTATAACATACATGCCAATTGCATGATTTTAATGTTTTTTTAATTTTTTCTTTTTTTCTTTATACATTGTTTTTGGGAAAAAATATTATTTTTTTATTCTTTACACTTGGCCTACTTATACCATTCTTTTTGTTCATTTTTTTATTCTTTTATAATTTATATTTTAATTTTTTATTCTTTACCCTTTTTGTTTTTGAAAATTTATTCTACACAGACTAAGGAAATGATGTTTTTCTGTAACAATTGTAATATTATTTTATTTTTCAGATACGTTAAAAATTAGTTTGAAATCTTATATGTTTTTATTAATACATATAATCTTTATTATATTTAATTATATGTAAGTGTAGACTTTGTAATTCATGGTTATATTTATTACTTGATGTAAAAAAAACACATTAATAACACCAACATATTAATTCTTTTGCATTGAAAAAAAATTATTCAATTTTTAGCTAGATGAGTTGAATAAATACATTAATATTTTATTTTTTATATTTATTAATACAAATAGTTTTTATAGACTTTTGATTTATAATTAGAATTTTAAAAAAAATTAAAAAGATTACATATTTATTTTTAACAAAAAAATATCTAAAAAAAAAAACACACTGATAAGCATCGGGGCACATAACTAGTTAAAACTACAACTAGTAAATTTGCTAGTTTGATATGTTACTGAAAAGAAGCACTTTTCCTGCCCTGGCCTACATAGGATAAATCTATTACCCTAAGCTAATGCAGCTGGACTGCCTTACGAGTTCCGCAGAAAAGACTGGTAATCTAAAAATATCTAGAGTCCATGGATAAGTTTCAAATCGAAAAACTCTGAGGCAGCAAGCTACCTGCAACGAAAACTCCTACTCTTCATGCTTGATTTCTAGCCCCTTGAGTTTTGATTCTAATTCATCTTCATCTTCAGCATCCTCGTCCTCTTCTCTTGCATCCTCATCAAGATCTTCTCCTTCTGGATCATTCTCGTCCAATTTTCCAAGCACATCAGGCAAACTCTTAAATATATCCTTCACCTCATCAATCCCTTCATCAGATATGTAATTACCATTGATATTTAACGATTTAAATCCAGGCTTATGCACAACAGCCTGTGCCAAGAGCCTTGCCCCAGCACGTCTAATTGCATTAGTGCTCAAATCAACTTCATTTAGCTGGTCGTGACCGACTTCAATTGCCTTGGCAATCAAAATAGCACCTTCATCCTTCAGTTCATTTTCAGCAAGATTTAATTTGGTGAGAAATTGTTTTGCCACAATACAGGCAGCCAAAGAAGAAGCACCCTTGGCTGTAATGTCATTCCCAGCCATATCCAGAACTTCCAGTGAAGGTGCAGATTCTTTTAACGCATTAGCAAGTGCTTCTGCCCCCTCATCCTCCAAATTCAGATAACTGAGGTAAACTTCAGTAAGATCTGCAAATGCAAATAAAGACTTGCTCAGAGCTATACCAGCTTCAACACCAAACATATTATCACGCAGATCAAGCTTCCTCAAATGGCTACATGATCCAAGAGCTTCTGCTAAGGCAACACCCCCTTCCAAGCCCACCCTTGTTGAAGAACATCGAAAATCCTCTAACAAATTGGATTGTTTCAGCATCTCAGCAATAGCAGCTGCACCTTCATCTCCAGTCATATTATTGTGAAAATGAAGGACCTTAAGCTTCTCAGTTGAAGGAATTAGTTCACAAACTGCACGTGCAGCTTCTTCTGAAATACCATCATTTATTAAATAAAGCTCCTCCAAAATATTCTGGGTTTTGAGAAGCATCCCAAAGGCCCTGACACCCTTTTCGCCTAATGCATTGTTTGAAAGGTTCAGATACCTCAATTTACAACCTTCTAGGGCGGAAGAAAATATACCCATGACTTCAAGAGCTTCTGATTCCGGTCTTCCAGCAACACAGTCTGACAGGTCCACTTCTGTCAATTGACCCTTTATGGACAACAAGATGGATTCTGCGACATGGGCTGCATCCAAGCCAAAGCTTCTATTACTGAAACATATCCTAGTATACAAGTTTCCTGGCACCTTGAGGGGTTTTAAGAGTTCCTCAGCCTCCTCCCCACTAATAAATTCCCGCCGGCCACCAGATATATCAAACAGATTGGCAACAGCAGCAGAAGCTTCATCAACTGTCTTCACCTCTTCATCCTCCTGTGTTTTGGGCCCCCTTTTAAGAACCTCCAACATAAGCCTACTAGATTCTTTAGCATAGATCTGCACTGCAGAACTTCCATCACCATCCGGCTCTTTCTCATGGTGCTGGTTTGCAGCTGCAAAAGCCATCTCTTCGATTTTCTTGGCACCCTCCTCAGCCTCCTCTTTGTTCAATAACCCATACTTTCTGGAGATAAAGGATGGAGTAATGAAGTTCTTGCTCATCCGCTCTACAAGCATTAGCCTGGTACTCTGACTAGGAGGCCACAATTTGACAGACATGCGATGTTGGAAAGTTTGTGTCACAGAATCCATGTTGAAGTATCCTGGAAATGCCCCAGAACTATGATATATAAATCCATACCACAATACAAAAACAAGCAAAACACATAACATTTCACAGAACAAGCAGAAGAAATTCCAATGCAAATATGCTTTCTGCATCATTTCTCATTTTTTTTCCGCTATCTCAAAACGCATAACATTTAAAGCATCAAGTGGATAAAATCTTCACATTGTAAGTTACCACTCTAAGGCTAAATTTCAAATTCCAAATTAGTGAGCGCCGCAATAATTATTCGAAATCCCAACAAATCAAACAAATAAATAAATAAAAACCAGTACACAAATCCCTTTGAGGGGCATTCTTCTCTAGCATTGATTGATGTTCTTCCTCTATGGAGTTAATAAGTATAGTACCAAGAGAAATAATACGGATTAATAAAAGCAATGGCTTGTTAAGACTTAACTAATGAACTCCTAGTTTGTCAACAAATACAGTTCCTAGTCAAAACAACCACATTGAAAATCCACTAAACCTTAATTTAAGACTTAACTGATTAAAAATAGAGATACCGCACGGATCTAAGAATCCAAAACAAATAAAGTTTGTTCTCCTTAATTTCTTTCGAGGAAGGAAAAGAAATGTCGAGGGAGTACCTGAGACGAAGCGAGCACAAGTCGAAACCCTAGATTTTCTGGAGAAACGAACAAGAAGTGAGAAACTGAGAATTGAGTAACTGACTTTTTATTTATTTATTGGAGATGAGAAAAATCGGGGGTTAAAAATTTAAAATAAGTGGAGGGAATCGAGGGATACCGGAACTGTAATCATCAAACTGTACCGTATAAGGAGAATAAAATAAATAAATAAATAAAAAAGTGAGCGTGCGGGAGTTGGAGGGAAATCATGCTTCGCTTAAAAATTAATATCGGGAAAGGCAGAGCGTGGTAGGTTTTCCGTACTCTTCCTTGATTGTAAGATGACGATAATATCCTCTGTTTTTTATTTATTGACGGCCTTATCAGTTAAGGTCCAAGGAGCTGTTTGAAATTGATGGGCTTGGGCCTTCTAATTTCATTTCTGCTTCGGCTCTTTTTTATTCACTCGGCCCCTTTTGCATTCTGTAGTTTGCTAGGCTTGAGCAGCCGAGCCTGTTTCTTGTACGCGGGCTAAGCCCTGCCACCGTTCCAACCTCAAAGCATTTGGGCTACTATGAAGTAAATGACTCTTTGTTAAATGGGCTCTTATGAAGTGAAAATCTTTATTTTGAAAGGCAAAACGCATTCCTCATGATGAATTCAGGTTGGATTTTGGTTAATCTATCTGCGAAGATTCATCTATTGCCACAGATCACACAGAGAAATGCTGGGTAGCATGAGACAACATAAATTTGAAATTTTAATATTAGCATCTTCAAATCTGATCATTGGAAGGATGAGAGTGTAGGTTATTGGAAAAATTGCCTTCAATGTGAAGTTGTGGAATCAGCCAAATCTTCTGATAAATGTAGCCTAAATAAGATGCAAGGCAAAAAGAGCCATGTCTCCTGCGGGTGAAGAGAACCTCGAGTTTTCTAAGCGACTTGAAAGAAATAACGTTGGATCTCGGAAAACAATCGTTCAATGTATGGACATGGGACTAATACACTGTATTTCTGCCCGAAATCATGTTGGACTGTTGGTTTAGAGGTAGCTGGTGGGTACATTTTCCTGCAGAATTCAATGATTTGTTGAAGTTTAATATTACCGTCGGAACCGACGTCACTTTAGCAACAGTGAACAGTATGGTCTGGTTGCGTTATACCCACGCCATGCCTAGAGAACTTCGGCTGGTGGGTGACATGGACATGCCAACAATTCTATTTCTCATTCGGGATGTACATGGCTAATTCAAGATCAAGAAAGGGCGTTGCAACTTGCAGTGCATGAAGAAGCTGACGCTTGCGATATTCGTCTTGTGGTATCTGGTACGTAAAATGAGAATTTTCGTAGCACGAGGAAATTTCAAAAACACGATGAAGTGTTGCTTTGCATCTACGGGGTAGCTGCCTGCAGCCCAAATCACATTCGTTGTTCCTGTCATGTGAAGGAACATTTTGTCTCTTGTGGATGGAGAAATAAGGTGATCATGAAAGTTGAGAACCATCAAGAATTTTGACTCGTGATCGTGACTCCACTTTTACTGGTGGCATCTGGTCCAATTATACTGCTGTGATGGCCATGTTAGCATGGATATTGAACGGTGAGCATGATCCGTTTAGTCGGGAATATATGGATAGATTTTAGGCACGAAAGGACTGTCTGCGTTCGAGAGTTTCAGCTTTTTACTACTTTTCACGCCAAATTTATAGAGACCCGCAAAGAAAATGGATTGAGCATTTGGATTTTGAAAGTTTTTGTCCAATCAAGTTGCAGATGTGAAAGCACTCCTCCAGCTGAATTGCAATGGTGGAGTCCAGTCAGGAGGGAAAGCAACCCCACCTAGTCACCATACCACAAAAATCAGTCTCATCTTTTGTCACACCACACAATCAAATACTATCGAGGGAAATGGAATTCATTCACTAATGGTGGGATTACAGGCCCCACCCTTGTTAAAACTAAATGCTTAAAAGATATATATATATATATATATATATATATATATATATATATATATATATATATATATATATATATATTTTTTTATTAAAAAAAACTAACGGTCCGGGAACTACTACTGTTAACCCATTGCTTTCCTTCTTTTTTTATTTTTTGATGTGATTTATTTTTAAATTTATTTTCATTTAAATGGGTTGTACCCAAGTTATCTTGATTTGTAAATTTTGTAGAATGTTTAACTTTTTTATGGTTTATTTTTTTGTTATATGGTTAAAAAAATAATTTAAGAGAGAAATTATGTTATTATAAAGTAATAAAAACTAAAAATTATGTGAAAACAACTGTTAATCTGTACACATTGCACTATGGATTAGAGTGTTTTGGTTCTTTTTCTTTTTGTTTTTTTTTTGTTTTATTGATTTTTTGTTATGATTTTTTAAAAAAAGTTTGTTATTGTCGATTTTATCTTTTAATATTGGAGTGATTGATAATTTAACTTCATAATCTGTTTATTTTTATTTGTCATTCTGTAGATTTAACATGGTTTGCGGATTTACTAAAATAACCCAAGTCCCTGGTTTACAGGTTTGATGGAGTGTCTTTTTTATTGTATATTTTTTCTCATATAGTTAAAAAAATAGTTTATGAGAAAAATCATGTTATTAAACTTTATAGAGTTCATGGACCTATTCATGACTTTGGATGATTGACCTAGTTCACGACAAATTTAATTTTTTAATTTATTTTATTTCATCCTTGAATATTAGGTTAATTGATAATTCAGTTTTGTAACTAGTTTTGTTTCACTTTATCCAAAGTTATCATAGTCTAGAAAAAATCTTGGTATTGTGTTAGTGTTTGATTTTACAATCGTCTATTTTTATTATCACATAATTAAATAAAAATAGATTAAAATAACAAATTATAATCTTTGTGGAGTTCATAATACAGTTCATAGGTTTGACATGCTAACTTGGATTACCTGATTCACGAGTTTGTCGAGTTTACCCACCAACTGAATATTTTTTTTTTCTTTTAATTGTTTTTAATTTATTTTTTTATTTTGTCATTTAATATTTGATTGGTTGAGAAATAAATTGCATGATTTATTTTTGCTTACTTTCTACATGATTGTTGCTTATCTTAAATAAATATATATTTTGAGGTCGATACTCAATTTTATAAGCATCTATTTTTATAGTATAATTAAATAAAAAAACTATAACAAAATTATTAAATCCAATAAAATCTATGATCCTGATCGTGTGAGGATCAAGATCGATCCAATTTATCATTATCTCAATATTTTTTTAAATAAAAATATCATTTTAAAGTATTTTTAAAATCAAGTATTATTTTTACCGGTTATAATATCATATTTAAATCTATAAAATTAATCAATTTAAATTGACTTAATTTTAATATAATTTAATTACAAACTTGAATAGGTAAAGAGTTGAGCTATAGATTTTAAAATGTATTTACTTGGCCATATTTAATTATATTATAAGAAGAATCTTTGTCTTTTTAGTTTCTTTTTATACTAAAAAAAAAAATCGGATCCGCGCGAGATAATGACTGCCATGTCATTATAATATTTCGTCGTGATTTAATAAAATAAACAAACAACCTTTCATTTACAAAAGAAAAGAAATCAAAGAAGCAAGAGTATACACATGTATAAGATACGAGGAGTTGACAAATAAACCCTCATTATCATCTCCCGTGCTTACCTCCTTTAAATTAAAAAAAATAAATAAATAAATAAAATTATGGTGCTTGGTGTAGGTTGAAGGGACAAGTTTGCAAAATATATTTTAATTACAAAAACAGTAGGGATAAAAAAAATAAAATATAAAAAAATTATAAAATAGAATTGTATATAATAGTAGTATAAATAATTGACTCTGTATTTTATTTTATTATAACATATATCATATAAAAAAATATATTTTATTTTTAATATTTATTATTGTCAAATTTATTTATTTAAAAAATATTATTAATGTTTTACTTTAGTTTATATTAAGTGTTTAAATTAATAATATTATAATAACTTAAACTGGCTTAGTGAATTGAATCGACACCTCGACTAGTTTGGGTTTAAGAAAAAATAAAGAGAAGATTGACCAGACATAATTCGATCAAAAACTCAAATCAACTCGAGATAAAATACTTGTAAAAAATCTATTGATTTGTTTTTTTTAAATAGTAAAACCAAGATTGCTTTGATTTTTTTAAAAAAAAATTGGGTTTTTCGACCCATGACCCGAGGCTTGTCTTGATTCGACCATTGAGTTAGGTTTTAAGACAATGACAATAATCATTTTTATCCTTATGTTAACCGGGTTAATGATCAAACCAACTTGTGACTCGTGTCTTGTTCCGGATCAACCCCTTCATAAGATTTTTAAAAATATTAGGTAAATTCAAATTGACCTTCTTGACATAACCTGAGTTTTGTTCCGGATCGATCACAAGTTGAGTTATTTAAAAAAACTGGGTTAACCCAGTTTCACCCTTTCGACCTGTGACCCAGGTCTTGTTCCGGATCGACTCTCAAGTCAAGTTTTAAAACTACGATAATAATCAATTTTATTCATGCATTAACTCGAGTCATCTCAGGTTGATCATGCTGCCCTGTGACTCTGGTCTTGCCTTTGATCGACCCCTAAATTTGATTTTAAAACCATTATAATAACTATTTTGATCATTGTGTTAACTAAGATCAATGATCAAACATGCATGTGACCTGTGTCTTATCCCGAATAGATCCCTTGATTGAGTTTTAAAAATATGTTAATGATCACTTTATTTTTTACATTGATCTGGATTAATCCAAATTGACCTTATTAACTTATGACACGAGTCTTATTCCGAATTGATCTTTGAGTTGGATTTTTAAATTACGATAATAATTTTTTATCATTGTACGTCTTAGTTTGATGATTTTTAAATATAAAATTTTATACAATGATGTTTTAAGAAAAATAAATTTATCTCCTGAAAAATGTTTTTTTACACTTTCTGTTTTGAAAATATATAAATTCACTTAAGAATTTTCTTATAACAAATTTACTTTCATATCTTTATCTTTATCTTTATTTTTTTAACCGAATATACTTGTATCTCTATTATTTTTATTTTTTTAATCTCGGACAACAACCTAATATTATCTAAATACAAAATTAATTTAGTTAATTACTGTGGTATGACATAATATTAAAAAAACAACTATTTGAATTTCAAATCATTTTTTTACTAAAGATTTGAACCTTCAACGTGACCTGTTTAAGTAGATCACTTTATAATCTACATTAATTGAATGCTATAAAAATTTAAATTTAAGCGTCCATCTTCTCTCAATTGTTAATTTCTTTTTAATTCCACTCCTATCAATGCTATTATTTTCGAGCCTCGGGAGGCTTTTGCACTTATGAAAAGCTTTTCATGATTTGTTTTTTTATATTCATAAAATTGAAAGTAAACCCATTTATTACATAACATAAAAAAACAAAAAAAAAGTATTAATTTTAAAAACAATCACCATTTATTTTATTTTATTTTTGCATTTCAAAAATACTTTTAAAAAAATTTAATTTTTTTTTCTTCGCTTCAAATTAATTTTTTTTGGTATTTTTAGATTATTTTGATACATTGATATCAAAAATAATTTAAAAAAATAAAAAAATATTATTTTAATATATTTCTGAGTGAAAAATATTTTAAAAAGTAACCGTAATTATATTTCTAAATAGGCTCATAAACTAAAATCATATATATATATATATATATATATATATATATATATATATATATATATATATTCTCAAAATAAGTGGAAAGTGAATTGTATTCCACAAAATTTAGAACGTAAATTCTCAATGGATAGTCTTCCACATTTAAATCTTTTTGTCTGCACAATCAGCAATCCCTATCTACTAACTTCTTAGATTGATAATCAATATTTTTTTAACAGCATAAAATAATTAGCTAATAAAAGATAATCAATCTTGATAAGCACTAATCTTTCAAGAAAATACCTTTTTTAACACAGAGAGGGAAAAAAAAAAGGCAAAGAGAGAGATGTCTGATTTCTATACTTGTAAAAGAAATCTAAGTGAAAAACGGCTGGTCCCCCTGCCTTAAACCTGAGTAGAAGGGCAGAGAATCCAAGAAGGGCTTTTCTTTCCCCTGGCAAACCTTTACCCACCTGCCACCTTAACAATGGCGACTCACTTCCATTCAATATTATAGCATAGCATATATAGTTTTTACACAGAGAAAGAGAGGGAAAGAGCTACTTGTCTCCTTTCCATGTGAAGAGAGAGAAAAGAGCGAGCCTCACTTGCTTGTAAAGAATACTCTAAATATATTAAACAAATACAATAAAAAGCTATCTTTTTCCCTGGTTAAGGAGAGGGAGAGATGGCGGAGAGAAAGGGAGAGGATGGCCAAACTTGATGAAACAAGATTCACAGTAATCTCTCTATTTCTTTCTCTCTTCTGTGTTCAGTGTATCTTCTTCGTCCTCCAGGCTTTTGTAGTTCTACAGAGAAACATCTACTCAAGAATTCTGTAAGGTTTCTATTTGATTTCTTTCTCTTCTCTTTCTGCTTTGATTTTATTTCTTGTTTTCTGATTTGGGCATTCGATGAATATGTTTTTCTTCTCTGTTGCTTTATTTGACTACACACAAGTGCTTAACTTTATCTGTTAATTAATTGTAACGGTTCTTTCTGATTAAGTACTTAAATCAAGGTATCAGGCATAAAGTTTTTTCCTTTACCGCCAAAAAAAAGTGTTCATATTCCATATCCTGGGAAAAAGGTGTACTGGGTGGCCCTGAGATCTGGACTTGGTTCATGAAGTATTGATCTGGCTTGCACCCAACCATAAATTATGGTCTCAACTTGTGTAAAAATTGGGATTTTCTAAATGTTAGAAAATCATTTTGCTATGTTTAATACTTGCAATTCCAAAATATTTTAGTGTCGTAGTATGTAGATTTCTGGACTGAATATAGGTTGCTTGCCTCTGATTGAGAGGAGTACAAAGTAGAGATGGTAATGAACTATAATTATCTTATCCTGTTTGGTCGCCAGGAGAAGAATTGAGGGGAAATGCACACATGGGATGCAAGGGATTAATTGGTTTCTCTACTAGAAATCCTGAAAGCTCAAGAGCTGTTGTCTTTACTTTACATGACAATCAAATGATTATGAATTCCTTCACTTATCTTATTTTCCGTCCCTTTCCTTTTGTTCTTCTGTACCTGCTTCTTCAAAAAGTAAATTGAAAGACTCCTAAGTTTGATGCATCTGGTAATTTCAATGATAATGAACTCATGGTCTTAATTCAATGCAGTTCATTTCAGACATGGAAACTCTTTCACCTGATAGTGGAAGCATGGACTCGGATATCTATCGAACCTTGGGACTTGAGGAATTAAGAAAAGGAGTTTTAAGATCTCCTAGGGTTTTAATGCTTCTTTCTTCTCTTCTTGATAGATCTGTTCAAAAAAATGAAATGCTACTGGAGACAACGCAGATCAAAGATGTTGTTACCATATTTCATGGCTTAAGACCACCTACTGTAAGTATCCGGAACTATGTTGATCGAATCTTCAAGTACTCTGCCTGCAGCCCGTCTTGCTTTGTTGTTGCACACATTTATATGGATAGATTTCTCCAGCAAACAGATATTCATTTAACTGCCCTTAATGTTCACCGTCTCCTGATTACAAGTGTAATGATAGCAGCAAAGTTTGTAGATGATGCGTAAGTTCCATTTCCCTAAATTTATTTTTGTTAGATTAGACTCCAACAGGCTGTGTACATCCTGCCACGTTATAGCAAGTACACATGACTTTCGAGTCGGGTACTGTATATACGAAATTTCTGTGGTGTTTAGAATGATGTCGATTATCTGCTAACATTTGTAAGGTAGTCTGATAGCAAACCTGTTAGTCAACAAGGAAAATATTCGTTACATGGGAATGGGGCTCGATTTGCATCTTTTGTTGCTTTGGGTTCTTAAACCTAATGTTCCCTTTGCTTTTGCAGATTCTTTAACAATGCCTACTATGCCAAAGTTGGAGGAGTAAGCACAGAAGAATTGAACAGGTTGGAGATGAAGTTTTTGTTTAGTATAGATTTCAGACTTCAAGTAAATGTCAATACATTTGGAAAACACTGTTATCAGCTGGAAAAAGAATCTGCCGGTGGGCTTCAGATTGAACGCCCAATCCAAGCATGTAGAATTAAAGAAAATTGGTCAAGCAAAGATGATTCAACTGCTTGTTCTTCCACGATTGCAAGATGAAGATGCCAAATCATCTCGATGTATCATTGTAATCTCACTCATGTCTGAATACAGTCAAGTCAGAAATTCTGGATATTGAATTTCGGTGTAGGTGCTTTAATTGATTATTAGAGAGACAGCATTCTTGCGTGCTCGTTTTCAGATTGCCATTACCTCGTGAAAGTTGTCCCATATTCTCAATATTGGGATTTATGATAACATAGTTTTTTCCTCTACAGTTTGTAGGCATTTGCCTGCAAAAGTTCCCCTGTACATATCAAACAACTTTTTTTTCCAGTAAGGAGTTTTGTCCACAAAGCTCGCACAGGAGCTTCGAGGCTGCTGTGCACCCTCAAGCAGCAACTCAGAGCAGCATGTCAGCCAGCCTGTCTCAAAGAAAATGTCGAGCACTGTGTCGTCACATCATTCAAAGTTCACGCTGCAGTCCCTCGACTTCTGAACCAGAAAAGGCAAATAAGCAACGAAGAACAGCTAGAAATACAACAAACAGAAAGATGCATTAGTATTAACTGCCATGTGTCATGTACACTAAAATGGCTCTTTGAGATTGAAATCCCAAAAACTAGAAATTACTACTACATGCTATTGCCAAGTTTAGCTGCTTGGCAAGCCTTTTAATCAGGGTGCAATTTATAAGCACTTGCAATATTTTAATTTTGATTCACAACCTAATGCTGCAAAAGGTTTAAATAGCACGTTGTCTGCAGACAACAATTGTCAAGCATTAGATATAACCAAGTAGATTACAACACAAGGCTGGAGATTTTCCTTTTCTATACAACTCCAGTTTTTTTTTTTTCTCTGCCAAATATTCTGAGTTGTGCTATTTGATTTCCGCAGAAGAGATTTACAGTAAATCTTTAGTTATCCCTTCACTCAAAGTCGAGATCAATTTCCACAATATCCGAGTGCTGCTCAAGCTACCTTTTGGCACTCTCGAGGCATTAGCCACAGACTGAAGTATTAGCGGACATTCAAAACAAAGCTACCATCATCATCACCTGGGAGGCCTCTCCAGAGCCACCCAACCAAACTTCCCTTTTCGAAAATCAGACAAGATGCGAAAAGCTGCTTGATGGGTGTCCCCATTGAACAAGTGAACTGAAAGCTTCTGGACAAATCTGCATTCAAAAATTTACAGCAACAAAACCGATCAGGAATATTTATGCAATGGAATGCCCGGCTACTTGCCTTGGCAACCAGCAAATAAAAAACTGCACTGTTTATGGGATATGAGTAGAGTTTCATCTGCCTAAATTGCAATTGGTTTGTGGTGTTTCGGGTTATTTGTAAGTACGCAATAAAAAGGTCTGGTAATTTAAGTTTCCTAACTGAGCTTTCTAGGCCCTTCGAGTCTCTTAGCTGCGCACTTAGGTCATATCGCAAATATAGAAAAGGATGGGCTGTGTAAGACATACATTTTACCACAGAAGTCATCAGCATCCATCTTGTAGCGGTTATTAAGAGCTTTTGCACCTGACAGGCAACAAAAGATCGTATTAGAAGCCATCGTTTCTTTTCTTTTCTTTCTTTTTGTAGGCGTTTATAGCAAGCAGGAAGTTGGAACTGTGAACAATGCAATCATACCCACTGTTGGGAGCTTTATCAGAATTTGGACAAGAATTGCAGCAACATCAGTGACATTATAGGATCTCTCTCCAATATCATCACAAATAGCAAGCTTTATAGCAGCTGATTGATCACTGATCCGCATTGGGATTATTCCAGGAGAGTCTAGCAGCTCAAGGTCATTCCCGAATCGAACCCATCTTCCAAGGAGCAAGGAAGAAATACAAAGAGAACATAACATGTCAAGCATATAACTACAGCCATTATTTCTTTTTCATGTCACACCCAAAAGAGCAGGTAAATTATAAGCTTGAAGGTCTCTTTTCTGTTAGATTTATAAAATCTTCAAACCTTGCAATGCTAAATCTGTTGTCATCAAGGATGCTGAGGTTCTAATTTTCCAAACACTATTATGTCTACAAGATTCTCAGTACATTAGAGATCTGTAAATTCCTCAAGGACTGCATCTGATTCAGGACTTATAAGTTTAGACTTTCCCTTGAGTCTGCCGTTTTAGTTTATGTTTGCTTCTATTTCACATTTTCCACAATACTGATGCAAATTAAATGAATATGTAGTCACATACTTAAACTTGTTTATAACTCCAGGTTAAAACTTATGCTTTTGATGGTTCCATTTTAAATACCTTTTATTTATAATTTAACATCCTTCATGATATTTAAGCAAAATAAATAAATGCATACCTTAACTCTCTTGTAACTCCAGGTCTGGGAGCTGCTGGACACATTCGACGCTTCAGTAAACGGTTGATCAAGGAAGACTTCCCAACATTTGGGTACCCGACTATTCCAGCTCGAACCTGTACAATAGTGAAATAAATTTCATCAAAGTTAATGATATTCTTTTGCCAGGCTTCAGAAAATTAGGTTTCATGGATACTAAGAAGATAGCTATGACTGACAACAATGGTAATAAAGGATCAATGTCTCCCAAAAAATATTGTTTTTTACACTGACTACGATCTATTCCTCTAGAGAGCATCCGCAAATACAAAGTTTACCTCTACAATACAACGGGATGAAAACAAATCCTTACTATGACATTTCAACTATATTTGTCAAGATTTGCTTTGGAAATCAAAGAATCAAAAAGAAGGTGGTCAAATGGCATGTTCCTTTTTGGATAGTAGTTTTAATGATATAGTTAAAATGATTTCACGACATCTATAATGGTCATACATTATATGACATGGGCCTAACAGCATTTTTCTAATTCAAGTGAAAAGAACAGCAATGAGACTGACATTTCAAACTAAAGCTGGCAAGGGGTCCAATTCATATAACAAGCACGTGAACTTAGCAGCAAATTTAAGAACAAAAGATTGGTACTGGCTTGACTGAGCTAGGAAACCCACGGGACGAGGAAGGAGTCCTTTTTCTCTGCGTTTGACATTTACACTTGCTGCTAATGACTTTGCAAACCTGCTCAGCTTCATAGTACCCTGTATTTCCCACATAAAAAATTACTCTATGACAAAATGTTAAGACTAAAGAAGCTGAACGAGAATTTCTAGCTTATACATACCATTCCAAGTTGGCCATTGGAAAGGACTACTTTTATTCCCTGTCTTGCAAAATAAGCAGCCCAGGCATTCCGGTCTGCCTTAGATATCATATCTTCTCTATTCAAGACCAAAATCCTTTTCCTATTTCCAAGCCACACGTCCATCTACCCACACACACAAATGAAAAAAAGGAAAGGAAAAGGGAAGAAAGAAAATTCAGAGCCAAGAACTACACAGTCCTAAAGCATCAGCGTACTGGATCGTTGAGAAACATCAAAAGCAAGGAAGGGAATTGAATAAAACTATCTTCAGTGATGATATATATATATATATACATGTATAAAAATATTACTTCATGTATCACAAGGACCAAAATCTCAAAAACCATCTAGCACAATTACTTTCAATTGGACCAAACAAAACAAAAACATGATACTTGAAGAAAAACACGATAAACCCAACAAACAAATGACACAAGCAGACTTAAAACTTGGTTTTGTATTACAGCATTGGCTTGTAAGTGGTTAGCCTAACCTGTGGATGGGTAGTGGACAAGGGAATTCTGGCATCTCGAACTTCAATGACAACATCCATCAACTTGAGTTGCTCTTTAAGTTCTTTTTCCGTTTTCGCTATATGACCTGGATACCACTGCCCCCATTTCCAGCATTCATTTTTCTTTTCTCTTAAAAAAACTAAGCACTTAATTAACACAATACTCCATGGCTAAAATTGAAAAAAAAACCCTGTACCTGAACAGGACGCAGTGGTTTGGTCCAATGATAAAGATCAGTTTCAAAATCGTACCAGTCGGTCTCTTCTCCTCCTCCTCCACAAACATCATTTCCACTTCCTTGCCAACTTGGAGTACTTTTTCCACCAACAATCTGCTCCAAGTCTTTTAATTAATAAAAAGAAAGGAAAAACTTTAAATAGAAGAGGAAAAGACGGGAAGGTGAGTTAAGAGATTGTTGCCTGGATGGTGGGGGGTGGAGAAGAGAGAGAAGCTGGTGTAACAAGTGATGCTCTAGTTGGAGGTGATAAGTGAAGAAATGGCGGCCTGTTGAACCGGACTGCTGGATTAGGTAACCATAGTCCCAGGACCTCTACACCCATGCCTGCCTCCCTTGTCTTCTGCTACTAATAAAATGAACCTCTGTGTTTGTTTCTTATCTTGTCCTTTCTTTTTTAGTTATCCTCCTCTGCTTTCTTTCCTCGAGACGAGTTATCGTGGATTGGACTGGGCTTTCTTTTTTAACTTGACTGGTCCATAATTTTAATTCCAACAGACAATGGGCCGCGTTAACGAGCATAGTACAATCTTAAGCACAGCAGTGGTGTGTTAGGTTTTGTTTTTAAGAGTTTTATTTATTTAAAAAAATAAAAAATAATAATTTAAAATAAAAAAATAATTTTTTTAAAAAATACTTCGGCATCGCCAAACACATTTGTAAGCTTGATTGAGTGAGTAACAATCCAAAACCCTTTTGATTTCCATTACGGTTGAAAACTAATGTCCATTATGGTTGTCGTAGTGACCAAATTAACCGAAAGGTCCAAGTGTAACAGACGCACTCGAAGGTCAGGGGCCAAGGACTTGTCGTGAGACCGAAGCGGCACGAAACTGGAGATTCAAAAGAAAGAAGGTAGAAGTTACATAAATTGAGAGAAAATATTAAAACTAGAAACCATGAACTACAAGGTATTTTCATCAGTATATTCATTTTTTTCCAATGCTTTCTAAACCATTCACGTTAATATTACATGTTGTGATAACCGCATGATTTATTATAAAATAATTTATTTTCACATTAATAAAAAAAAATTATAACAAAAAAAAATATGAGTTAAAAGTAAAGTAATAATTAGGATTGTTAATTTAATTCTATAAGTATTCCAAATAATACAATTAAATTCAATTATATGATTTAGTAATTTATTTTAAGCATAAAACTGTAATAAATTATTAATTTAATTTTATATATGATTTGATTTCAAACAAAATCATTTGATATTGTAGTAGCTTTACTTTTTATTAAACCATAGCAGAAAAACCTATTTATTTAGTAAAATAGTTTATATTTTTTACACTAGATTCTATATGTAATTGCATTTTAAACTAGAATAATTTATTTTTTACATATAAAAATCTATCTCATAAAAGTTTATAACAAACATGTATTTTTTAAAATCATTTCTTAAAACAACATTTTTTAAAATCATAATTAAATCTATTTCTTAAAACTACCTCTTTTTTTTTTGTTTGTTTTAAAACAATTCTGCACACAAATTTCTTGGTCATTTATTGTTCAGTGATAGAAAATCCACACGAATAAGTTGCCATTCAAAATGTAAACAGTAAGGAGTGAAAACTGAAAAAAAGACCTTTCGAGGCAAATAAATGCTACCGATAAAAGAGACATGACTACGCCTACAGATACAATTGCTATGTGTGGGCACATCATAGACGCCTGATTTAATGCCAAATTAGGCTGACAGAAGATCTACGTGTGACCCAAACCACCGATTATTTCATGATGAATGAATGATCAAAGGAAACGTAATAGAACGAAAAGGAGGGATTTGCAAGAACATGGGACTTCACTGACTGCTTATGCAAAGAAGACAATAGCCAACTTTCCCCACATTAGCTCGACAATTTGAAGATTTATGTACACTCGTTGCCTTCCATCTTAATGGTTAGTTGAGATATCAAAACCCAAGCTGAATCAATCTACAGTTGGTCCCCTCAGGATAGATTGGTAGGCTTGCTTAGTGCTTTCTCAAAGTAATTGCGTATCTCAGGCATAATGCGTTGGATCAAACTAGATGACCTGCATGTTTCACAATCGAACCTGCCCATTAACCTTTCGAAAAAGATGGCCTTATTTGTAGGAAAAGAAGAAACTTAGAAACTTATTTATAACTTAACCGGGATATGTTTGAAATATATGTTGAAAAGATACTCAAGACACCACTTCAGATGTCAAAATACGCATTTTAAAGAGGTGTGAATTCCAAATCAGAGCATTTTGTTCTTAAGAATGCTTTTCACAATTGCTCTCCATTTGCTTGCCCGATCCAATTAAAACAAACCCAAGACCTCAGTCTGCTTAACACCATGCAAATTCCCAAATACTAGAAACTCGTAACAAATCTTGGGGAAGGATGTGCATTGAGAAGATAACATACCATGGCTTGGTACATAACTTGTCGAATTGTTCCAGTATGAACAGAATGCATGCTTCCCTTAATGACATAGCATTGAAGCCCTCGGACAACTCGTACATGAGAGAGACGTTTTCCACAGAAATATCCTATTGTGAGACAATAAGAATTCGTCAGAGAACCTCTCAAGCCATCATGTGCTAATAGTGTTTACTCATAGCAACCATTGACATAGTAAATCAGTTAACCTGTGCAATGGTACATTCACAGAGACGCTTGAGGCCATCCAAAAGATATTGGTCAGCAGCTCTAAGCAGATCCTGAGCAATATTTACATTGACTTCCACTGATCCTGTATATATGAACCTAGAAGTGCACGAGGAAGCTATCAGAATTCTAAAGCACCTTTGCTTTAACATCGAAGAAAGAAAGCTTAGAATTCACACCTCATCATCAATTCAAAAACATCCCATCTAATATTTGGGATCTCCACATCTTTAGCATTCCTTTCCTGTGATTAAATCAAACATCCGTTTACCATCTTCTACTACAAAATTCTTTTCAACTGGAATATATTAACTGAATACAAAAGTGCAAAATATTGCACGGATCAGTTTAATCAGTCTAATGATAGTCCTTAACAACCTGAGCAGCTCATCAATAACAAAGAAACACTTCTGTGAAGAAATCTGATGAATTACGAACTCTCAGAGATAATACATGACAGTTGGGTAAAGGTGAATAGAGCATGCGTCAGTGGAGAAGGCAAAATGACAGAGGGGAGCAAAGCTATTTGTAACTAAAAGCCAAAAGAAAGTTCTTAAATAAGTCAATTCTCACTCTATAACCCCCGTCAAACATCGCACGGAAAGCATCCGAAGAAGCAAGCAGACAAATTCGGTGAGCATAGAACCGTTTGCCTGATAACAGCAAAATTACACTCAATATTAATGTTAGCAAAAATCCATAAACATACAAACCATAATTTATCATGACATAAAAAGACATTTTATCAAACATAAACTTGCTGCACAAGAGAAAATTTTGGTACCTTCAACTAAGAATGTAACATCAGACAATGTAGGATTGTTAACGTATTGCTCACCCAAATACACCTAAGGAAAAATAATAAGTAAGAACATTATTTTGCTGCTGTTGTTTATAACCTCAAAATATGGGCTTAACAATGTACTCAAAGAACAGGCTAATAACTGTCAAACTGAATTATAAAAATTTAACAATTGCTCACGAAGAGATTAAAAAATGTTTTTGAATTAATGGGATTAAAATAAAAACAGAAAGTGGCATGGACCAAAGCTCAGTGAAATGGAATTCCAAGTCAGAACCAACAATCTATAAAATGATGAATAATTAGAGGTCGACCACACAATCTGTTGCTGGAGATGTACATCCTGCTGGTCAAACCTTACAAACATGGTAGAGGAGTCCATACATGTGGAAAGAAATCAACATGAAAAGGAGTTTTACCAGTGGGGTAGGAGATAGAGGAGCTGAATCCACAGGAGAGACTGATGTGGCTTTGGTAGCCAGCTTGTACAAGGCCACTGAGCCCTCACGTTGCTGCTTCAAGCTTCCAGACTCGAGAAGCCCCAACAGCAAATCTAACCCTGTAGGACGCATTTAGAAACAAACCATGAGAAACTTGTCCCGTATAAATATAACCATTACATATAGAAAGACCATACAATTTGGCAGATCGAAAAGCTGTACCATTTTTATGAAGAAAAATTACTTTTCGGTCATTAGGAGTACAAAGATGAGCAAGAGCCAAAGCAATTCGTCTTTGAACATTCCTTTCTGAAACCCGCATCAAATATAAGAGATGGTTCAATACCTGTTCATAAAACCACAATCAGTGCACTGCTTGTACTCGGAACTTCTTTCTAAGTTAACATATCGGGCAAGAAAGACAATTTTAAGAACTAACATAGGAAAACAGTGATGAAAAATATCATTTACATATATGAGAACTTACTCGTCCATGAATCTTCTCCTCTAGCCTTTTCATTGTTTTCGCAACACAGTCCTTTGTTTGCTGCAAAGTATCAGATTATAACAATAAGAGCTGGAAAAGAGTACTGCAATAAACTGAATAAGATTGGGAAGAAAGTAATAATCTACCAGCTCCATCAGTGTGAGAGGTTATTCAATTTTTTAGCACAAAAAAGAGTAGCCAAGGAAGATCAGATATAACACCATGAAACATACTTGTACAATGAATTCTCCATCTTGGAGTTTCTGGAAACCCCCGACCTTGATAAGATCTGCAACGTTATCCTACGGAAGAATCCAAATAAGTTTCAGTAGATTCCAGTGTTGGATAAGGACGTAGGGACTAGCAGTACCAGACTATTCTTTAAGCAATGAAGACACAAACTTAATCATACCTCATTATCAACAAGACCATATAGGGTAAATGCAGCATTATGTTGGAGTGGTCCACTTTTCGAATCAAGGAGCCTAAGTAATGGGACGATACCACCATTATGGGCAATGCCTGCTTGGTTGTGCGTTTCCTGATATTGAGAGGAAATAAGGTAGCTGAGAATATGTTTTTAGAAAGCCCAGAAAGTAAATAACCCTTGCAAATCATACTGCATTGTTTATGATATTCAATCATACACAAGCAGTTACCATTCCATGGAGACAAAAGTTTGTCTTCCAGTTGATTAGGGTGTCATTATTTTTACTTCTAGACTTCCTTTTCTTTACCTAGGGACTACAGAGGTGCATTGAGGATCAAATTCTAAACCAAAATTTCCTGTTTGTGTATTATGGTTTGCACAAAGCCTGTTTCAGGATAGAAGCAAGCAGTCAAAAACAGGAAGAGGATGTGTCAAAAAGAGTGAAGAAGTCCATTTCTTGATAAAATAAAACAGAAATGTCGGCCAAAATAATGAGTCCCTTAGCTGATTTGATGCTTAGAGCTGCTTTTTGTGCAGTCTATACTACAAGCACACATGCACACGCAGCATGCTCAACAGACAACAAGAGGTATATGTATGCATGTTTTAAATAAAGCATGACTCCACGGACAGGATCAAACAATAACCTGTGCCAACCTCCCAAGTGCAAAGGCTGACATTTCTTTGAGCTGCACATCTGAGGACTCAAGCATATCAATCAATGGCTTCACAGCTCCTCTCTGAACAATGTGCACCTGCATGAACCTTGTTCTAGTTAACTTTTAAAAAGAAATGAGTATCAAACACATAGATGCACACGTAAGGTCAAATCCTTTAGGCCTTGAAACAAGAATGGTATTCAGTCTACCTTGCAATCTGAATCAGCAGCTGCAAATTGACCCAATAACAAAGCTGCTTCTCTTTGGCTTTCTGAACAGGAAGAACTGCACAATATATAAATTAAGAGGGATATCCGGAGGACCTTCCAGCAGACAATTATATTATGAAAAGAGTGACTGAGCAAGAACAGGCAACAATGTCCAGGTCAGCAATACCTTAGCAATCCAATTACAGGTTGTAAAGCACCAGCAAGAAGAACTGCTTTCTTTATGTGTGGGGAAGAGTGAACTAGGTTTCCGATCACACCAACCTGACAACGAGCCCTTGCACGGTCAGTTAGCACATAAAACTATACAATCAGAATGCAAATCCAGCTAAAAAGTTGAGTTGAGAATTAACCGCTTCATAATGTATAGCAGTATCCTCTGATCGAAGCATTATTACAAGAGTGGGTAAGGCATTACATTCTACAATCTGCAAATTTGCTCTTCAAGTCAACAATAGAACCCATAACACGAAATAATACTAGTGGATGAAGAAAAAAAGAATCCCCTCTACCAGATTTTTGTTCTCGTCATTTTTAAACGCAAGGGTCCGCAAGGCACCTGCAGCTGCTCTCTGTACCTTATTATCAGCATGCTCAAGCAATTCAACAAGAAAGGGAATGGCACCTTCAATCCTGAATACATAACCAAAGATGCCATAAAATATGTATAATAACAATTGAAACCATACCCAGGAAAAAAAGAGAGCTATCCATATAAGCAAACCTGACACGTGTTTTAATGCCACTATTCTCATGGGCAAGGTTAGTGATTGCATCAGCTGCTCTCTTAACAACACCATTGACTGCTCGAGAGTTATCAGCACTCTTATGTCTCTTCAACAATTCCACGAGGTGGGTCAGAGCTCCAGCATCTACTATTAGTTGTTGATGCTCCGACTGATGAACGGCAGATAAAGGAATCATAAAATCAGGAACAAATTAAGGAAAGGGTAACATTTCATGTAGTAAACAGAAAGTCTGTATCTGTAATCATGTTCAAGCAGAATAAAGTTAATGATATACATTGTAAAAGAAAATATGATTTGCTAATTACAATAAATTTTATTATTATATTCTATTCATTGCAAATTTATTTGTTTTATTCACCATTGTGTGTTCCGCTAGCTGATTGCCTGATTAATGCGTAAGAAATAAACAGCAAGCTCAAGAAACCTTTGAAATCATGCGGCACTAAACAATGAGAATAAGAAAAGATCTAGCGGTAAAACAATCAAGTTAACTTTACTTTTACTGCAAGAAGTCCAAGAGCGTAAGCACTTCCTTTCTCCACTTCATGTTCATACAGTTTTGGGCCATTTTCTCCTCTCAAAGGCGGTGGTGTTTGAAGGTGCACCACCAACGCAGGTACCGCACCACAATCCACTATCGTATCCACTACTTCCTCTACGAAAAAAGCACCCAATAGTTTCATATTAAATATGGAAAAAGAAAATGATAATGATAATAATAAGAATAATTCACTATATTGAACAATTGTTTTATAAAAAAATCCAAAAAAATAAACAAGGTACCGTTCTTGGCAATTTGAGAGAGGGCGCTAGTGGCGCGCTTGGCGGCGGCGCGATCGGCTTCAAGAGAAGAGAAGGTGGAATTGAGGATATCAACTAGCGATTGAATACTGGACGTAAGTTTTTGGTGAGTCTCAAAGCCGTCGGTGGCGGGAATCTTGTGGCGGCTTTGATTTTCGTGCTCGAAATCCTGCTCTAATTTTCGCTTCGAGCTTTTCCTTGTCGGGCGATCCATGGAGAGAAATGGATGGTGGTTTGGGGATGAAAAGAAAGGCGTGTTTGCTAGGGTTCTATGATTCTTTGTTGAGACGAAGAAAGGAATGGGGAAATGGGGATGGATTAAATAAAATAAATATAATTCTGTTTATTTATTCGGTGAGGTGTAATGAAGACAGGACCCGCGAAAT
>Ga0325403_1000332_pt1 | contig 31090 bp, 22 predicted proteins | sample PopdelMetagenome_19_FD_205665 | JGI IMG/M metagenome (GOLD analysis project Ga0325403, IMG submission 205665) | Populus deltoides microbial communities from Bellville, Georgia, United States - Xylem-PdKOR-R4 | ecosystem: Host-associated > Plants > Phyllosphere > Stem > Wood/Secondary xylem... | reverse complement strand
TATTGTCCATAAAAACATACCTATAAAATAAAAATTTTTAATGTTCTGTCATATAATAAATAATTTTTTAGTTTTTCAAAAAAGTTTAAGAAAGATTAAATTTTTTTATCGATTAAAAAAATTATAGATACAAGCGCTGATGGAGCTCATGCTAACTAAACAAAAGAATATACAATGATAAGCATAATAATTGAAAATTTTGAATTGCTGTAAAATCGATATTCAAATCGTTACATGATTTTGAATATAAATTGAAATGTAAAATTATATGATTTAATGTTGATGCTGTCCTTCATGACAGCAATTAATACGGGGAAGGGGTAATTTTTTCCCTTTCGGACAAGGGAATTTGGAAGCGACATGAATAAACTGAAAAAGACCCGAACCCACGTGATTGATTGAAATTAGAGCGTAGTTTTCAACTCTTCAGGCAATGTCTTTTTTAAACCCAGACCAAAAGTTATGGTGTCCCTTGTGAAGGACACGTGAATGTTTTCTGATTAGAGATTTGGATAAACACCTTCGTGCCCAGCGTGGGGCAGCTGATTTGATGGTCGGTGGTGTGTTCTGTTGGAGAAGTTCTCTAATCGTACATGCTTACAGGTGCCCAGATTACAATAATGCAAGCTTTCTGAACACTTCCCTGATTTGTTTCCACTAATCACTGAAAAAATCCAACAATAATTTATGTTTTTTCGGTGCAGTTTATTTTTATTTTTGAAATTGTATTTTAAAAATATATTTAAAAGAATATGATATTTTTTTAGTGTTTTTATTTTTATTTTTATTTTTTATGTTCTAATATTATTTCTTTGTTTTTAGGCAACGCAGAGAGCTATAATGCTACATGACTGTTACACAAAACACTAGCCACGTCGCATAGCTGCAGCGCGGAAGGTAGGATTTCTTATGAGCGAGGGCAATAGGTTAAAAAAATTTTATTCACGCAAGAGATATTTTGTAGTGATTGGATTGTGGGGACATTTTATAGATCATGTTAGTAAATCTCCTTTAAATTATAATATTTAATTTCTTAATCAACTTCTTTATAATCATGTAGAATACAACAACTTAAGATACATATATTTAGTTATTTTCAATAATTTTCTATTGAGAAATTAGTTAGTTATTATCTAATTGCAATTAATCATAATAAATAGAAAAAAATAAACTCTAAATAGTAATTATAAATTAATAAAATTAAATTTTAAAATATAAATTTTGAAAATTAATTATTCCTAATACATTGATCCTAAAGTTAATATAATGATTTAAAATTTATAAATAATTGATTCTTTGAAAATTAATCATTGCCTTTTTTAGAACTAAAATGGAACAAGATTTGGGTTTTGGAAAGACTGTTGTGATGGATGGGTTAAAGGACATGGGCTTACAATTAGTGGATGAAAGAAAAAGGAGGCGTATGAGCTTGAAAGAATGTGGGGTTGTGTATGAATTTGAAAACTCATAGGTTTTCAGCTAGGCTTTTTTTCATATATGAGAGGATTGAGGGTCCATACCATGTTTCTATGATATTGACAAAGCTTGTTGAGTGGGCCTGCCATGAATTATGAGTTACTTAAGCTGGAATTGCAGAGGGCTATGCAATCCTCGTGCAGTTCAAGCTTTTAAGGAGCTAGTGTTCTAAAAAAAGTCAAATATTATTTTTCTTTCAGAAAATTTGGTTGATGCTAATAAAATTGATAATTTACATGTTGATATTAAATATGATTGGTGTTTTGTGGTGGATAGAATGGGTAGAGGGAGAGGTTTAGCTGTGTTTTGGAAGAATTTAGAGTTGGTTTCTTTGTTAGGTTATTCTAATAATTATGTGGATTTGTCTGTGGTAGGAGTGGATAAATTCAAATGAAGATTTACGTGTTTCTATGGCTTTCCTGAAAGACACAAAAGGAGGGAGTCTTGGAATTTGCTAGGAGCATTGAGTTGTCGATCAACTCTTTCTTGGGTTTGTATTGGGGATTATAATGACTTGTTATGGGTTGAGGATAAAATAGGGAGTTATCCTCACCTAAATGCTTTATACTAGGTTTTAGATAAGCAATTATGGATTGTAAATCGAAGGACCTGCCCTTAATTAGGTATCCTTACACTCAGGGGAAGGGGTGTGGAACAAAGATATGGGTTCACGAGAGGCTAGATAGAGCTATGTGCATAGATAATTGGCTTTCTTACTTTGACAACGCTGAACTTTACAATTTTACATGCTCCTCGTTTGACTATGATCTAATCTTGCTAGTGGTAAGAAAGCAATAGTTTTTTTTAAAGCACAACAGATTTCGATTTAAGAATACTTGGTTTAGGGAACCAAATTTGAAACAACTTTTGAATTATTCTTGGGACATTACATATGACCGGGATCTCACAGACATGTTTTAATTTTGTGTGAGTCAGGTTTTAGAACGGGGAAAGAATTTGGGTAAGAATTTCAAAAAAAAAATTCAGCTTTTTATATTAAACTTGATACACTTTGATTGCTATAGGATAATTAGTCTGTGTTAAAGTATGCATCTTGTAGAGAAAGGTTGGCTAAATTATTGGCTTAGAAAGATGATTATTGGAGGCAACAAGTTAAGTCTTTTTGGCTAGCAGATTGTGATCTGCACACCAAGTATTTTCACTCGGTTAAATCAAGTACAAAATGAATGAACAAAGTAACTAGATTAGTGGATGAAGAATGAACTATTATAAAGGATGATAAAGGAATGCACAATCTAATCCACGATTACTTCACAAAGTTGTTAGTAAAAAATCTTGAATGAGATCCTTATCTTCTAGATTATGTAATACCATGTGTTACCTCGGGTATGAATAATTCCTTACTTGCCCCTTTTCAAGATGACGAGTTCAAAATAACAATATTTCAGATGGCTCTAGATAAATCCCTAGGTCTACATGGATTACCCAAAGTTTTTTCAGAACTTTTGATCTTTAATTGGTTCTGATATATGTAATGCTTGTTGAAGTTGGTTAATTAAAAAGGAATTCCCTATAACTCTATCTAACACTTTCATGGTCCTAATTCCTAAGTGTGATAATCCATAAAGTATGAAGGAACTTATACCTATTGCTATTTGTAATGTATTGTATAAATTAATATCCAAAGTCCTAGCTAGTAGGATGAAAGAGATTCTAACTTTCATTATCTATTTGAATTAAGCAGTATTCGTGCCACAAACAGTCATTACAGATAATGTAGTGATTACATTTAAGACCATTAATTTCATGAAAAGCCACAATCAAGGGAATCATGGGTGGGTAGCTTTAAAAACATATATTAGCATGGCTTATGATTGGATTCATTGGAATTTCTTGCATACTATTATGTTAAATTTAGGATTTGTGGTTGATTGGGTGGACTTAATAATGTTATGTGTCATTGCAGTGAGATGTTTTGTATGTTTTAATGGTAGTGAAGTTGGTCCTATACAATCATACTCGGGGATTCTCTCTTGCCTTATTTGTTTATTTTATGTATTGAGGGGTTTTCAACACTATTTTATATGGTTGAACAACAACAATTAATTCACGGTTGCAAGGTTGCTAGAGGTGCTCTATTAGTTTCGCACTTACTCATTACATATGACAACTTTTTCCTCTTTAAGGCCGCAACTTCAGGAGATTTATGTTGTGAAATAATTGTTGCACCAATATGAGCTAATTTCTGAATAGCGTGTCAATTTCCAAAAATCATGAATCTATTTTAGTAAGAATATCAAAGAACCATGCAAACAACATATTTCACATCTTCTTCATATGTTTTCTCTTTTGAATCATGAAAAATATTTGGGTTTGCCCTTTTTTATTGAATGTAACAAACATTCAGTATTTGCTTACTTGATATATCGAATATGAAAGAAAGTTCATGGGTGGAGAGGTAGATTATTGTCTAGGCTAGAAAAACTATGTTGACTAACTAAGTGGCTGAAGCTTTACCAATATATATTATAAATGTTTTCTTATTGCCTGTTTCTTTATGTGATGAGTTGCTAAAAATGACGAGTAACTATTGGTGGGGTAGTGATCAAAGAAATGGTTGTGGGATAATTTGATAGAGATGTGACAGATTGTGTAAAAGAAAAGAAGATGACGGTCTTGGTTTTAAGAATTTACATTACTTTAACTTGGCTTTTCTTGGTAAGTTAGGATGGAAATTAATTATTGAACCTCATTTGTTAGTGAAGAGGATTCTTAAAGTAACATGCTACCCTAAAATGGACTTTATGAATGCTAGTTTGAGGCATATACCTAGTTTTGTTTGGCGAAGCATCCATAACTCGTAAGAAGTGGTTAGGAAAGGTAGTAGATGACGGGTTGGTAGGGGTAATAGTGTTAAAGTTTAGTTTGATGTATAGTTAATGTATGATGCAAATGGATTCATTGAAACACCTATAATAAAAGGGCTAGAATCTTTACGTGTTTGTGATTTTATTTCGGGTATTGGTTTTGATTAAGATCTGCAAATGATTAACTTACTATTTAAGCTAAAGGAAGAACTCGCTATACAGGCTATTTCTCTATCGAATAGAAATGTTGATGATAAGATTATTTGACACTTCAATAAGGAAATGATTTTTAGTATGAAGCTAGCCTATTAGGTGGCCATTGAGGTTAAGGTTCCTAATTTGGGGGAAGCAGTACCAGAGGTATGAATGAAACTTTGGAACCTTAGGATACCACCTAAGATTAAGTATTTTATTTGGAGAATATGTCATGATTGTTTGCCTCCTAGATCTAGGCTGTCATAAAAAGGAGTTGAGGTTCATAATTGTTGTATTTTTTGTATTACATTAGGCAAACACAAGGAAGCAACTATTTCTTGATTGTGACTTTGTTACTGATGTTTTATCATGAATTTGGTCACTGTTTTTTCAGTTTAGTTCAACTATTAGATGAGTAGTAGTTGTCAAAGTTGGTTGTATCTATATGGGCGATCTAGAGTTAAAGGAATGTGTAGATTTGGAATGAGTATGTGTCTAATACGAACTAGTTAGTTAAACATGAGATAAAAATTGGCAACAATGGAAGACTGCTAGACAAGCCTCAAAAAGGTTAAGCTTAGTTCATCATCCTAATCACAGATAGGTTAAACCTGCTGTAGGCTTTGTGAAGCGCAATGTGGATGCAAGTATTTGAACTTGAAAAGGTGCAACAGAGGGTTAACTTTATTATGCGAAATATAAAGGACTTGTGGAGTTATGTGGTTGCTAGAAGGTTTCAGGTTATTTCTCTCTAACAATGGTTGAACCATCGAGGCTCAAGGGTGTCTTAGAGTTCTTGATCTATAAAGGCATAGTTTTTAGACTCGGCCCGGTGTCCAGCCTGATCCAAGGCCCGAGTTTCGGGTTTTGACAGGGTCAATTGTTTAAAAAAAATCAAAACGACGTCGTTTTAGTAAAAAAACACAAGTTAACGGGTTGCAACCAAGTTTTTGACCCGGTCAACCGGGTCGCTGGGTCATCCGGGTCACACCGGGTTTTTTCTTCAATCCGACCTAGTTCTAGCCCTGGATCGGCCGGGCTGACCCGCTAAACAGGGCTAAGTTTTAAAACTATGTATAGAGGTATGCATGATGTGGGTATAAAATTGGATGCAAAGATTGTTGTTGATGGAATGTTTAAGCCGTGCACCAATATTTCTAAACTTAATATTGTGTTTTAGGATTGCAAAAATTTATTACGAAGGCAATTAAATTTCAGTCTCAATTATATTTTTAGAAATGCTAATAAAACAGCTCATGTTATATTAAGACATGTTGCTATTGCGTTCCATTTTATTTGTTGGAGCCAGTCTCTAATTTTAAGTTTAAGTTTAATGAAGTTCTTTTTTAATAATAAAAAAAAAACAAAACCTAAGTTTTACCTTAACCTATAAATTTAAACCTTTTTTTGGATCCAAGTAATATAAATGCTTGGATTTTAGTGCTTGATTGTTGATATCTATATATATATAAAATAATTTGTTAAGTATATGTAATAGTAATGAAAATAAAATAAAAATTAACTAAGATTTTGAAAATTGGAGTGTGTTATCCCTTATTTTTTTTTGAAACAAATGATTTTAATATATTTAGAAAAAGAAGAATTTTTTTAATTTATTAGTACTTATAAACTTGATTAATTCTATCGAAACATATATATTTTTTAATAATTTAACATAGATACAAAAACAAAATCCCAAATTTCACACCAAAAAGAAATCAGAAAAAGCAAGCTAATTTAACAAAAAAAAAAATCCATTTATATTTAGTGTTTTCACTATCTAAGAATGAGAATAATTCATAAACCAATAATTCTCTCGAAATTTAGAATATTTCTTGCCACAATTTTTTCATGAAATGTAGAATATATATATATATATATACATACCCCCAAATTCTAACCCATTACAAAAACTGGCCGAAGCCCTAATTGGAGATAAAAGCCCATCAAAAAGTCCAATACCACACTAATTGGGCCAGCACAAAAACAAAGAGTATCGACAGTCGCCTCCGACAAATAAATACTCTACGTCTTTACTACCACTGCCTCCAATGTTTGCGAAACTTAAAAAGAAAAGCAGGGCAGCACAGCCCACGCCTCTCTTAAACCCTCTCTAAGCCCTTCCCTTAAAAAAACTTCATCGGCGCCGTCTTTTCTCGCCTCTCCGTCACTCTATCACCTCCCCCTCTGTTGCGGCCGCTGCAAGAATACTTCCATGGCTGCCCTAGAGGTTTGTTTATTTGTCTTTTTTTCTTGTCAGCTTCTTGCATTCTTGTCCTTTTTGTTTTACTAATTTAAATTTGAAAGGAATTAATTTCAGTAAGCTAATGATTTTTTATTATTAATCAGGTTAATTAAGTGGAATTTATTTATAGTTATTGTACACTTATCCAATTTAAAAAGGTGAAATCAAGACTGGAAAATAATTGCTTAGTGTTGCTGAAAGTAATTTGAAATTTTTTATCCGGGGTTTTTTGGAAGGTTTTGGCAAAGTAATTTAAAATATGAAATTATTTAAATCGTAGTTTTTTTCCTTGAAAGTTTTATTGATTTTTTTTTTGGATTTTGCAGGGTGCAACTGTGTCAGTTGATTCGGTAGCGTTTAGCTTCTTAACGGATGAAGAGGTTCATAAGCATAGTTTTGTAAAGATTACCAGCGCGAGATTGCTTGATACTTTGGACAAACCTGTGCCTAGTGGATTATATGACCCAGCAATGGGGCCTCTAGGGGATGAGCCGTACGTATCAGAAACCCATTTGTTCATTGATATTGCATTGAATGCTCAATTTTGTTGACATCAAGGGTTATGTTGCCTGTGCATGTATTGAGATGTCAATTTTTTTGTATGTGCTTGAACATGGGGTTGCTTTCTTTGTTATGCACCAGCACTTACTACCATTGCTCGCTTGTTGATTAATTTCTCAATATAAAGCTCAATAATTTTTTTCTATGCTAAAATGATTTCATAGTGAAGAATTCTCCGTTTAGAGTTCCATGATTAGTGATCGGTAAATGATAACCCTACCCTTACCTGTCACTTCATGACTTGTTTTTATTAAGGTTTTGAAGAGGTGTTGTATTCAACGTGGAACTTCCTAGAGGGCTTGTATTTAGTGGATAAAACTCTTATTTTTCTTAAAAAATGCAATAAAATGGGTTCTGGTGGACTTTTCTATTGGTTCTTTTGAAGTTTTTCTTGGGATTAGAGAAGCATTTACAGTATGATTTCCTTAGCACAATTTGGAATAGGAAATCCTTGAATAATAAAAGAGAAAAGTAGAAGGAAAGAGAGGGAAAAGTGAAGTGATCTGGCAAGGAGATGAACTTGATATCAACCTTAAGGAGTAGCATCGAAGGTGTGTTAATTCAACCACCAGAAATGATAGTATGGTTTTGTGAATTCTATGTAAAGGAGCGTTCCAATTCCTCTTATAACTAGCCAGAGCAACAACCATTCACCATAAAGGCCTTTTCAGCATTACCCAATAAAGGTTCAAGATACAAGGTCCTTGAAACAGCGTTTAAGCATTCTGTTCTCAAAGATTTTAGCATTCTTCTCTATTCAAAAAATAACTGAAACAGCTTAATGCCGCTAGATTCTATGGTCTCCATTTTCTTTAAAGCCATAAAGGAAAACATCAATAGATCTGATCCTATTTGGACTAACCATGACTTGCCTCCAATGGCAAACAATCCATGCAATCTATATAAAACAACTGGACACTTTTGTTTCCTCACCACATCATTCTTATAAACTTATCTTACATCAATCCTTTTGATCTAAAAAAAATAAATAAATTTCACAATGATCTTCTGCACTCTAGTACTCGGAAGGTGACCTTTTCTTCTTTATTCTTTCTTTTTGTGCACGAGACTTTTGAATTTTCATATTAATTTGGGGTAGCATCTGTTTTGGATCGCAGTAAATAATAGACAGAAAAAGAGATCGCACCAAGTTATTTAAATTTTCTGATGATAGCTGATATAAACTTGGCCTTTGCAGTATCTTTTTCATATCTTTGTTACATTGTTGATACAGTTTGTCAATCATTTTATTGCAGTTGCAAAACATGCGGACAACGTTCAACTAATTGCACAGGTCATTGTGGCCATATAGATCTGATTAGTCCAGTTTACAATCCTCTGCTCTTTAATTTTCTTCACAAACTTCTGCAAAGAACCTGTTTCTTCTGCTTTCATTTTAGAGCAGACAGCAACCAGGTATATTTGTGTCATTCAGTCAATGTTGATGCTTTGATAAATTGCATGGTTTTGATCCCTAATGCTTCCTCATGCTTCTTCTTCTTCTTCCCTCTTGTTTAACCAGTCTTCTGTATCTGAGGGTTTTTTATTTGAATTTTTTTATTTCTACAAAGGTTGAGAAATTTGTTTCTCAATTGGAACTCATCATAAAAGGTGATGTTGTTGGGGCTAAAAGGTTGGATTCTTTCTCGCCAACTGAAGCCTCATTGCCAGAAGACAGTGATGGCAGCAGTGAATCTTGTTCTACAATTCATTCAGGAGCACAGCATCCAAACAATGAGCAGTCAAAGCAGAGCGAATGGACCTCCCTTCAGTTATCTGAAGCAATGTCTATCTTAAATAATTTTCTGAAGTTGGAATCAAAGAAGTGCAAGAACTGTTCAGCATCAAATCCTAATATTCGGAAACCTACTTTTGGTTGGTTTCATTGGGTATATTTTCACATTCTCTGCTTGAATTTCTCATTTCTTTTTGGGAAATCTTAGATCTTATCACATACATTTCTGCTTTCTTAGATGCATGTTAAGTCCTAATACAAATGATTTAACTTGTTTTTGTGTGTTCTTGTACAAGTGCTTCAACTTGTTTCTTTGTGCTTATGCAAAACTGCAGAAATGATACGCATGTATCAAATGTACGAAGATTAAGATTGAATTGGAGTTTTGTGAAAAAATATATTTATAGAAAGAAATAATCGATTCTGATGTGATAAGCACTCTACACCATACACTTAGTTGAGATAAATTCGTTGGTGTTCATCCTCAAAATTTGGAGAACAATTTCCTTTCTGCTCAAAGATGGTTCCTAGGCACCTGGGCTTTTTGGTTATGAGAGTTGTTGATATTGTATGGTGTGTATTGTTTCAGGTTTTATGTTGAAATTTATATACACTATATGAGGAATTTTTTTCCTATGATTTTTTTTTGAAATTTGCAGTGATACAATAGGAGTTGAAGAATAAACAATCTATAAGCAAAATAAGAGATTTTTAATGTTCATATCTGGCCTTCAGAATAAAGTTTATCAACTTCAGCAGATGCCTAGTAATGGTGTGGTTGGATTTTCTTAAACTTAGCAAATATTTAACATTTCTTAAAATACAAATGATTGGTTAACTTGTGGTGAGTGTAATTCTTTAGAGGTTTTTCTAGTTATAAAATCTGATTGCATGGACACTCTTTTCCATGGGTCTTTTTTGTTTGTAAACTTATTTTCCCTTGATGATGTTTTTTTTTTTTGATACTTGTGTTACTTCTCTCACTTTCCTTAATAGAAACCTTTTTATTCTAACAATTTATACAGTGGATGTTGGTTATAGATTTGTCTCCTGGTTATGTTATGTTGGGCATGTTTTTACAGAACTTCTTTTCCTATTGCAATGCTCTTGCTTTATGACACTTTTTTTTTCTCTAACTTTTTTCTCAGATTGTTATTAATAGATGTTTCCTAACCATATTGTCAAACCTCGTTAACTCCTAAGGCTACAAGAAAATCAGTTGTACTTGAATAATGGCATTAAGGAACTTTAAACAATTTATGTCTTCTTTTCAGTATCTTAAAAGGTTTTGGTTTTTAGCTGCAATGCTGTAACATTTGCATTTGTATCTGCTAAAATTTGATTTATTCTAATTCACTTGATGTCGTTTTTTTATTATTGCTGTTGCTGTTGTCATTCCTATCTCCATTTCCTAAGTATGTAAATGGAACTTCAAACATAGATTTGGTGATTAGCATTCCAATTTTTTACCTTTTTATTTTGTGTTATCTTTGTAATGAGGCATGATGCAATTGTTTATTTTGTTTTTCTTGTCATTGTGCTTGTTTGTTGTTCCTCTTCGGTTCCCCTTGTTATGCTGATGAATACTATACATTTCACATGTGTCAACATTCCCTGATCTCTTTTCATCTTTGGGGGGGGTCTTTAAGAAATATCCTAGTTTTCTTTATTTTTTTTCATTGGAGCACTTGGTCCAATTATGATTTTCTACTTTGTACCAAAAGCTTATTTCCCCTGCCGGTAATCACTTTTCCCAGCTGATTGATGGTTGCAGGCAGGTTTATCAAATGCGGCTATTAGATCAAATCTGATTAAGCAGCAGACAATTGAAGGGCCATTTGGGGGTGCATTTGAAGAGTTGATAGATGCAGAAGATGCAACCAAATCTCCTAGTAACAAAGAGTCTGCCGCAAACAGGAATTTGAAAGAACACCAGAAATTGCAACATCAGTTCACTAGCCAGAAAGATGCTTTGTCCTCGCAGTTATTACCATCAGAAGTATGCTTCTTGCACTGTCAAACTTGTTTTGTTGTTTGTCTTTGGTGGTTGTTAATTTGTCATTTTGGTTATATTGTGTGATGAAACCTTTTAAATTGGAAAGCATTTTGAAAATTTTATTTAATTTCAGGCGATGGATATTTTAAAGCTTTTGTGGAAAAATGAAGCTCGACTCTGCTCATTGATGAGTGACATTCAGCAGCAAGGAGTTGGAAAGAAAAAGGCAGGATATTCTATGTTCTTTCTGAACACTGTTTTAGTGCCTCCAATCAAATTCAGGCCTCCGACCAAGGGAGGCGACTCTGTAAGTACCTGATAGATTGTTTATTTATTTATTTATTCTTTGTGTGTTGGAGGTCGAGGAGGGAAGGTGTGGGGGGCCGGGGGGGGGGGTTGAAGGACTGTTTAAATATATGGTATGGGAGTTTGGTAAGATATGGTGCACTTTCTGGATTCTGTTTAGGACTGTTCCACTTTAGTTTTTGTTCCTAAGCATTACTTGGAGGGAGAGTCTGATAAACTTGTAGATGCATGCTCTTATCTTTCTCACTGACCTGTATTTGTTAGGTTTTAATTTTTCCCTCCTCTTTAGGTAACCACTTGTGCTGGCATTTCTTGCAGGTGATGGAACATCCTCTATCTGTTTTGCTGAGCAAGGTGCTGGAATTGAATGGATCTTTGGCAGATGCGCATAGAAGCAATGATTTCCCATTAATAGCTAGGCGGTGGTTGGAACTTCAGCAATCTATAAATGTCTTGTTTGATTCCAATACTGCCAAGGGTAATTTCATCTCCTTTTCTTTGTTGCTGTCTTTATCTCCCTTTATTTGAGATTCAGTTTGTGTTAGGCTTTAGAGCATTGCCTCAATACCTCTCAACTGATCTCTAAAACCAAAAGTAATTAGCAAAAGACTTTTCCAGAATTCGTAGGGAAGCAGGGGTTATCCCCTTTAAACTTTTGTTTGGTGATGATGGATTAAAGGAAAGAAAATGAGGGAATGAAGGAAAAAAGATATTTTGATGCTCACATTTTTAGATGAGAGGTTGAAATGGGAGGGAAAAAAAAGCAGAAAGTAGATTTTAATTGTTCCGAAAAAAAAAGTGGATCATTTGGACAACTGGCATGCTTTCATGCCTCTTATGCATGTAAACGTCCTTTTTTTTTTGAAAAAGTGGGGGCAAAAATATAGTTCTAAAACATTCCTCTCCCATTTTCTCTGCTATTGGAGAGTGGGCTTGGTGTGTCTGGGAGGATAATTATATCCCCATATTCATTCCTGGAATTTCCTATTTGGATCCAAACAAAGGAAAAAATGGCTTTTGCCACTGTCCTCTCAACCTCTTCCTTTCCCTTCGCATTTTATCCTCCCAAGACCCAAGCAGTTTTAGTGTCTTCTTATTCTCAGCCTTGCAATAGAAGGAAAAACTTAGACAAATGTTGTCTCCCAAAAGTTCATGAAGTCGAACAATGAGAAATTTCTATAGGCTGTTGATCATAACAAAAACCAATATGCTTGGTGACTGTAATGCTTTTTTAGCAAATTAAATTTAGTTGTTTTTTGTGGTTTTGTTAGGCTGTGATCAAGTTGAATTTAGTTGCTTGTTACATGGTGGAGGAACTTCTTCTTCCAATCCAGCATCAAGTCACGTATGACTGCTATATTAGACTGGATTTTTATTAGGTGGTGTTTGATTCATGGATTAGTACTTTCCCCTCTCGAACTCTTTGGGAGTTTAGAATTTGTTTTTTGTTTTGTTTTACAATATAGGATTCGTAGGTAAGCATCATTTTTTGTTTGTTGTTTCTTTGAAAATTTTAAAGATATTTGAAGTAAATTCTTGTCTCTTATGCTTTATTATTGTCATACAATAAATTATTATTAATGTCTTATTAGTTGTATGAATAAATGTTTTTTAAAAATAAAAAAATGTGTACTAGCAGAAGGGATCTCAGAAAATATTATCGTACAAACTAATATAATAATGTAATACTAAAAATTAGTAATTTAAAACCATAAAATAAATTTGATTCATTATAAAAAAAAATTAACGAAACTTTTTCTAGTAGAATTTTGTTTATCATCCTTTTAAATTTAGTTTCTAGTATTAATAATTTAGGTTAAAGAAATGAATATTTGTTTAACTAGTGTGTAAATTAATTTTAGGGTATTTTTAACTTATGTTGTTAGCAAGGAGGATATATCGGCCGTAATATTAAATTTCACTTTCTAGCACTTGAGAAAGTGAGATTCCTTAGGTTAAGCTAAGAAATCACTGCCCCCCAAAGACGGGAGAGTGGACTTAGGAACTTGGATTCCTAAGGCATACCAAACACAACAATGCGTGGAATCCCACTTTCCTTGCTCACTTTCCCTTCTGATTCCATGGACCAAATGCCATGTTAATGTAAGTGTATATTTTAGGGCATGAGCTTTTTTTGGGTTTTCTTAACTTTTACTATGTCAATTCTAGGATTATTCCTGCTCCTCGTGAGCCTTGAGGGAACTTAGCAATGCATCAACTTTCTTGTTTTGTGGGTTCAAGGCTGTCAAACGCCGCCACCCCCCCCCCCCCCCCGGCTTCTATGAATTTATGGATAGTGACGAGGATAATTATGTTGAAATCCATGATGGAAAATAATGCTGGTGGCATGTGTTTTTTAGGATTTGGTTAAAAATTATGGTTGCATGGTTGTATATTACACTAGTTGATATCCGATGCTCTTATCTTTCTTAAAAATCATGCATTGAAACTTTCCTTACCATGTTTAAAGCTCCTACATAATCCTGGGATAGTGGTAGACAGAAGGGTAAGCAGAACATTATGCAACAGTGTTACTTGCTGTTCCTGCTATGTTTGTATTGTCTATGCCCACATCAAATTGTTTTATGTCCACTGTTTCAAATGTTACTTATAAAGCTATCAACTCCAACTAAGCAGTGGATTCCTTTTATTAATTGTGGGTCCAGGTCAGAAGGATGTGATTTCTGGGATATGCCAGATACTTGAGAAAAAGGAGGGTATGTTTCGGCAGAAAATGATGGGAAAGAGGGTTAATTATGCATGCCGGTCTGTTATTTCCCCAGATCCTTATTTAGATGTTAACGAAATTGGAATTCCTCCGTGCTTTGCAGTGAAGTTAACATATCCTGAGGTTAGGTCTTTTATGTATAAATTTGACCTATTTGTTTTGTTTTGTCATTTTAATTTAAGGTTAGCCATGCCAAGACATGGGTGACCGTGTCTCTGTAATTGTGAACTAGTTGTTAATTTTATATTTTATTTGTACCATATGGTTTTGATTCCATCTAGAACTGTCCACGATTTAAAGTCATATACTTAGACACATGCTGATTAATGTGTCCCTGATGATATCTATTCCATCAGTTTGTGTGAATATGCATTCCCTGTCTAAAGCATCGTTTGTTTTTGTGTTTGAAATTGCATTTGAGTGCATTTCAAAATGGGTGCGTTTGGCTTGAAAAAGAATCAAATTAATGCTTTTTTAGTGTTTTCTGATATTTTGATGTGCTGATGTCAAAAATAAAAACAAAACTGAAAAAAATCATTTTAATGCATGTTCAAGCTAAAAACACTTTTGAAAAGTGCCTTGCACTGCAATAACAAACAAAAAATTTACTCCATTATGTAACAGATAGGATTTGTTTGATTTCTGTTCTATTTAAGCTTCCTAGAGGCACACAAACTCTTTTGATGGAGATTTTAATTGTTCTTTTAATCACTTATCATCTTTGGTTACTTTGTTCCTTTCTTTTCCCTGCATTTATTGATGTTATGTACTTGCAGAGAGTGACACCCTGGAATGTTGCCAAATTGAGAAATGCTGTAATCAATGGTGCTGAAAGTCACCCTGGAGCTACACACTATGTGGATAAGCTGTCTACTACTAAGCTTCCACCGAATCGAAAAATGCGTGTTTCTGTAGCAAGGAAATTATCCGGGAGGAGTGTTGATTATGAATATGAAGGGAAAATTGTATATCGCCATTTGCAAGATGGAGATATTGTGCTTGTCAATCGACAGGTGAATAACCATCCAACTTGATTTCTCTCATTCAGTATGCATATATATGATGAAACATGGAAGATTTGTCTTTGTGATTCTTAATATTTAGAATTACAGGATTTGTTTGAGTTGAAGCATTATCTGTTGTTTTGTTAATTAATACTTGGCTTATATTCAGTGTTATGTTTTCACTTGCTGACTGTTTCAAAAATCTGTGCTTCTGGGTGAATAAAGATTCTAAATTTTGAAGAAGAAAGTTGTTTGTGAGAATGGATAACTCTGGAGATATTCTCACATGGAAGTGATGCCTGGATGACTCCTTGTTCAATCATCCTTTTACCATTTTTCTCCAGCTTGTTTAAATTTCTTTGCATCTCACTGAATGTCATAATTCTTTAAGTTCCCATAATTATGAGTTAAAAAAAGTGTTCTTTAGCCTGTTAGATCTAATTTGACATGAAGATTCTGTTTCTGGTGATAGCTCTTATTTATGCTCGTACATGCTGGTATTGGTAACTATACTTCATATATTTTGATCATCTTCTACTAGCATGGCTTGCAATATTGTTTGCAGCATTGGATTCAATTGCATGCCTAGGACCCTGTTTCATTATGTCAATGGTAGGCATACAAGTTGCAGTCTTGATCTTTAACAGGGTGTGGCACACAACAAGCATATTTGAGCTTTATCTCTTAAGATTTGGCTTTTAGAAGAGATAATGAAGGAAGATAATGGCAGCCAAGTTTCCATCAGTAAAGGGCGGGATGCCTAGGTGGAAGACTTATGAAGTGTCCTTTTATAGCTGAATTGAATAGCTGAAGGGAAATGTTTGGGCAGAGCATTCTTTCAAGAAGTGTCTTTTTATAGCTTTGAATGCTTTTTTTCCCTAAAAACATTCTTAACCCTGCTTGATTATGCAAATTGGTTTCTATCACAAGAAGAGTATTAATTTATCCAGGCTGTGAAGTTGTGCTTACTGCTTTCTGTTGCTTTCAAGAAAACACTAAAACTTGTTCTGCATAATGTTTCACATCTGTTTCTTTGTTATTGCTTTTATCTGATTTGAATTTTTCATTGCAGCCTACACTTCACAAACCAAGTATAATGGCACATGTAGTTCGTGTATTGAAGGGGGAGAAGACACTACGCATGCACTATGCAAATTGCAGGTTGATATTATACATATAATATATGCATGCTCATACCCAATGTGCAGTGCATGAACATATGCATAAATGTACTTGCATGTGTGCCTGTACCATTTTTTAGATAAATTAGGAGATTTTCCTTGCAATCCTAATTTCAATCATTGTTCTGAATACAGTACATACAATGCTGATTTTGATGGTGATGAAATGAATGTTCATTTCCCACAAGATGAAGTTTCTCGAGCTGAAGGTTACAACATTGTTAATGCAAATAATCAATATGTCAGGCCTTCCAATGGCGAACCAATTAGATCCTTGATTCAGGTTTCATATGATGATTACCCTTAACCATGGCCTTTATTCCCCTTGTCTTGCTCGATACACTTGGTGTACATGTCACTGAACTATCATATTTCTTTCTCGAATGTACCAGGATCATATTATTAGTGCTGTGCTTTTAACAAAGAAGGACACTTTTTTGACTGAGGATGAAGTTTATCAACTGCTTTATAGTTCTGGTGTGTCAAATGCTCGTCCAACATCTTTCAGTGGCAAAGCTGGCCGGAAAGTTATATTCTTAAGTTATGAAGATGAGATTGAAACTCTTGATCCTGCAATAAGGAAACCCATTTATCTGTGGTCAGGAAAACAGGTTAGCATTTTATGACAATACCAGCTGGATTTATTAATAGTTTTTTGTACTCTTTAAATAGTTTTAAATGTGAAAGAAATACGTGACATTTTTATTTGGGATTCTGAAGCATGAATATGATGATCAAAGACTTCTTTGACTTTTCAGCATGGGTCATGCTTCTGTCAATTTTTTTGGTTGCTTAGCAGTTTGATGTGGTCATTTAGTCGTGCACAATTTTAGTGCAATGCAATATCACTGCCTATGATGCAGTAACCAACAACAAAAACCAGAATATAGCAGTGCAAGGATGGAAGTGCTCCGCATATAATTAATGGGAACTATATTTTTAACTTAATTAAATCTACCTTGCCCTTTTCAGTTGATTACTGCTGTGTTGAATCACATTACAAGGGGCCATCCACCATTCACTGTTGAGAAAGGTGGGAAGCTCTCGTATGATTTTTTTAAGAGTAAAATTAAGAATGGCAAATCTAGCAATGGAGAAAAAGTTCGTGTAAGCAAACCAATGAAGGAAAAAGAGTCTGGCAAAGTCAATCCAAAAGAAAATCAGCTTGAAGATGATAAGATGATTATCTTTAGGAATGTATTGGTCCAAGGGGTGATTGACAAGGCCCAGTTTGGTGAGTATGGTTTGGTGCACACAGTTCAAGAATTGTTTGGTGCAAAAGCAGCTGGCACCCTGCTCTCTGTTTTCAGTCGTTTATTCACTGCTTATTTGCAGGTCAGGGAGCTTAAATATAAAATCTTTGCTTTAAGTGCTAATTTTGTGTCAAGTTTGTTATCATGCATTATCATATTTTTAGTGGTTTATTTAATGGTTCAGATGCATGGATTCACATGTGGAGTTGATGATCTTTTGATAACGAAAATTAAAGATGATGAAAGGAAGAAGCAACTTGAAAACTGTGAAAAGTGTGGGGAGCAAATTCATCGTAAATTTATCGGAATCAAGGATGAGAACATTAAGATAGGTATGCCTTTTCTTAAATGACTGCTCTTTAGCTCAGAAAAATTTCCATCAAGGTCATAGGTTAATGTCATCCTTCGTGATTTAGGTGAATAGCTTTTCATGAACTGAGTGATACTGTTTATTTTTGGATTTGCCAAGGATGGTTCAACTGGATATGGCAATATTTTTCTACTTTCCTCTGCAAAATTAGATGAATTGCTGGAAAGGATATATGAAAGCGAGAACATGCATTTTTGAATTTGCAAAGAATGATTCCAATGGTTTGCCTGTATTTTTCAACTTTCCTCCTCAAATTTAAATGAATTGTTGGAAAAGACTTGTGAGAGAGTGAGAGATTGCTTGATTGGTTCTGGACCTGGTTGATTAATAACAATACAGGTGCACGAGTTCATTTGTTTTCTAACTTGAAGATTTGCCTGCTTAGGTTATGGAGTTTGTTTATGTTGAGCTCAATTGTCTTACTACTCCTTCTAGACTTGCACTGACAGGAGTTTGACGTTTCATTGACATCATATTTGGTGTCATCGCCAGACTCTTTGGCTTCAAAGAATATTGTAGCCAGGCTATTTTTTGTAATCCAGATAACTGGTTTAATAAAATTTAATGGATTTAGTAGCACCTTAATTTCTCCATGCCCTTGCTTTTTAACATTTCTGCAATAATGTATTGTTATGGCCCTTTTCCAAGGATTGTGTTTTTTATGTTTTTGTTTGTTTGGTTTGCAGATCCATTGGAATTACAATCAAATATCGAGAAAACTATACGCAGTGATGGTGAGTCTGCCTTGACATATCTGGATAGGCAGATGACAAATGAACTAAATTCCAAAACAAGCTCAGGAGTCATCAATGAGCTGTTGTCTGAAGGGTTGCTAAAACCCTCTGGAAAGAATTGCATATCGCTTATGACTACATCTGGGGCTAAAGGTAGCAAGGTAAGTTTTTTTTGCATTACGGCGATGCTTGAATAATCCTTCTCATATGCAATAGCTGTAGTAATTGATGACTTTTACTCTTTTAGATCTGTGGTTATCTCTCATGGTTTTGATACAAGGTTATAATAAGTTGAATTCCTTATAGAACATAGGGTAGGCTCGAATACAATAATTTGAACTTGTTTAAGAAGTGTGTTGATAGATTAAAATTCAGCAATTAAATATTCACTACAACTTTGACTTGAATCTTGAGTTTTGTAAATTATAATGCAACCCCTGATATTGAAATTTTATTTTGAAAGCTATGATTATTCGACCAAATAGCTAACCTAATTGTCCACAGCCTTGTGACCTGATTTTTGTTTTATCCACTATTATAGAATGGCCAAAGCATCTGGTTTTGGGCTTTTACCCTAAAGCACATGCACAAGCACAATCTAACGATCTAATGCCCTCTGGAGTTCTCAAATTATATATTTTGCCCAAAATTGCCAGTTGCAATCTATTGACTTATTGACATCCAACTTAAAACAGTAATCTTTGATGTAGTCCCGGAGTTCTTGGAGTTACTTCCATAATAATTCCTGCTACTAAAAATGATAGTATAAAGGTTCATGGGGAAGCAAACATAGCAAGGGAGGAAATAAAAGGAAATGGAAAAGGAGTGCTGGAGTAGGGAAAGTGATGGAAGAAAAGAAGCTTGCAAATACTGGCTGAATGATAACTGCTTAGAGAAAGCTGTGCTGAGTGACCATTGATACAGAATATAGCTTTAATTCTGATGTTAACAACAGGGTTAGAGATCTCCTCTTCCCAATTGGTGAGGACGTTACTTAGGCCTTTATGGGGTCTTACAACCTCATTGGGTTAGAGAATAGTTGAATTGAGAATTAAGGAATCTTGAACCATGTGCTATTTGAAGAGAAGAAAATCAAGATTATGATTTTTATAAAATCAAAGTTCTTTCTTCCTTTTGAGATTGAATCAGATTCTGAAAAGTATGTTGCTCTGCAGTAAATTTTGGTTTCATTTTCTGTTGCATTAATCAACTTATTGTGCATGTTTATTCAACAGATACTACCTTTTGAAATAGCCTGTCTTTGTGAACTATAAGAATTACCTTTTTTTTTTTTTTGAAATTACATCAGTCCAGATGATTATGGTGCCCAATTCAGTTATGCTATATTGGGTTGGATCTCAGTTTCTATGTAACACGTTATGACTTCAATTCCGTATTGTTTTACATTATTTATTGATGTTGAAGTCCTATTTGCTAATTGCAATATTCCTTGGGCAGGTCAATTTCCAACAGATATCTTCTTTTCTAGGCCAACAGGAGTTGGAAGGTAAAAGAGTTCCTCGAATGGTTTCTGGAAAGACCTTGCCCTGCTTTCATCCATGGGATTGGGCAGCCCGTGCTGGAGGCTATATTATTGATCGTTTTCTTACTGGTCTGCGTCCTCAAGAATATTATTTCCATTGTATGGCTGGTCGTGAAGGGTAAATGGAAATTCAATCTCAACCACTTTTGACTCCTTTTTTGAATCTCTGTTAAGTAATATTAGATAGGTGGCCTGTGTTATGCTACGGGTTGGGTGAATTTTTTTCTAATATAAAAAAAAATATCCAAACAATTATAACCCGAGTTAACTTGTAATAACCTAAAAAAATGAGATTGAGATAAAAAAAGTATATATTTTTTTATAAAAAAATATCAAAGTTAAATCAATAAAAAAAGGCTAAACAAACTTGAGTCAACCCATATTAATTTGACTACCCACACTCACGTTACCCTACAGAAAGTAAAGTGGAAAAATCACAAAGCTCAAAGGTGCAATAATGTAATGCCAAATGATGAAAGTTGAAAAAAAAAATCATTGAGAAAAATCCAAGTTAACTCAGGTTAACTCGACTAATCTGCTGCCCTAGATATGAGATCAAAATAGCCCAATAAAAGAAGTAGAAAAAATCACGAAACTTAAGGGCACATAACCCAATGTTTAATGATGAAATTGAAAAACAAATTAATTTCTTAAAAAAAACTTGAAAAAAAAATTGCACTTAAATTGTGCTACTATTCAAAATCAGTAACCTAAGTTATAAGATGAAGATTACCTTAGAAAACAAACAAAAAAATAATGAAACAAAATTCTCAAGCATAAAACAAAAACATCATTACATCCATGGTGCTATGAGTCTAGCTTCTACCTAGTACTCTTAGTTTTTTTTTATAATGTTGCGGCCTGCGATAGGATTCTTCTCATGGTTCATGACTTTTCAAAATGTTTTGCTTTGACATCAGAATTAATACCTGTTCTTGGGCTACCTGTTGTATAATACTTCAGTGATGTTGCTTCTGTTTTTTATCAATGTTAAAAATACAAGATGCGGTCTCTAGATATTGGTCGAATTGATATTTCATGGTTAATCATTTGATTGACTGTCTATTGATTATAGGACTTCTTGTTTTTTTATAGGTTGGTTGATACAGCTGTCAAAACATCTCGCAGTGGATACCTCCAAAGATGCCTGATTAAAAATCTTGAGTGCCTCAGAATCGGCTATGATCATACAGTTCGTGATGCTGATGGCTCAATTGTTCAATTTTACTATGGAGAAGATGGTGTGGATGTTCATCAAACGGGCTTTATTGCTAAATTTGAAGCCTTGGCAGCGGTGAGGTTTTTACAGTATGCAGAATCTGAATATTCTGCTGTTTTCTTGTCTCTGAACTGTAAAATGATTTCCATATTCCAAATTTGATTTTTCTTATTAATTTTCTATGTTCAGAATCGAGAAATAATATACGAAAAAAGTGATGAGCTTGGCACATTTAATGCTTATATTTCGGAATTGCCTAAAGCTCTTAAAGAGAAAGCAGAAACATTCCTACGTAAAATCACAAAGGAGCAGAGTTCTTTACATGATCCCACAAAGGATCGGAATCCTAATTTAGTGGAACGTGATTTCTATAAGTTACTGAAGCAAAAGTTTTTCATGAGTCTTGCACAACCAGGAGAACCAGTTGGTGTCCTTGCTGCTCAGTCTGTAGGAGAACCATCAACACAGATGACGTAAGGTTCCTTTTTTTTATGTCTATTCTTCTATTAATAAATGCTTCTGTTTTTTCTTTATCCAAGAAAAGATGCTTTGTATGCTTTTTCATATTATGAGTGCGTGAGCATGGTTACAGTTGTTAAATGGGTTGCTTCTGTTCCTGATATAGGGCCATGTTGGTTTTCAGATATCCATAGTTGTAGAGACGACGTTGTAATTAAGTGTGAGATTTTTCTCCTTGTAGAGTTGCAGCTAATAGCATTAATATATTTCGATGTTGAAGATCTTTTACTTGAATCAATCAAAGAGCAAACCTACTAAAAATTCATCTTTATTTTTTATAATAATTTAAGCTTTGTTCGAGGTTTAGTGGCTGATCATCCACCACAAGGGTTGCATATAAAATCTCTATTGTCTACTCAGCTCTCAATATCTATTTTTATCCCACCCAGGTTTTCTGCTAAAGTGAATCTAAATTGTTAAGAAAAAGGAAAGCTGACAGTTCTGGTTAAGCTTTCTGACCCAGGACAGCACAGGGGCTGTTCTGGGTTTGAATATTTGTGGGCCGTGAACAGTGGTTTAGGGGATATGAAGCTGAATATTTGATGGTAATTGCTGTGAGGTTGGTTCGGTGTGTGTGAGAAGTTGATTAGGGATAACTGATGAGTGTTTCAAAAACAAATTGCTGGAAAATTCTTGGATAATATTGCATTGAAGAACTAGAAAGACTACGTCAAAATTCTAGGTTTTAAAATCCTATAATAGAAAATACCAAGTCCTATTTAGAATAGGAAAAAAATCTAATTACTCTGAATAGTAATATCCTAAACAGAAAATAAAACCTATGTGCAGACATTTTTCCATATTTTCCAGCAAATCTGGAAATTACATAAACACCCTTGCCTACGAATATCACACAGAAATAAGATAATTTTGTTTCTTTTGTTGTCTGCTTCTCTGTTAGATTTAAATTTCAAATGTATGTAGGAGTTCGTGGTTATATGGGTTTGTTTTTGGTGATAGAGATGGCTGATGGAGATAGAGACCATGGGCTGTTCATTTGAGTAGAGAAAGCAACACAAAACAAGATTTTCTAGTAAAATATCCCTTGATAACCTATTTATAATGGTCTAAAGCCCTCCTAATACTTGTTGGAAAAGAAATAACTGATTGGAAGTCTCGTGCCAATATCATGACAAGAAGAAAATGCAAATATCAAAATGATTCATACACCACATAAGAACACTGAAACTAAAAGGGAAAGCAAAGGGACTTCATAAGTCTTGCATCAACCTGATAGCTTGTTGTGGCAGATGAAACTGATAAAATAATTCAATGCCAGTGATGATCACAGCAACTGGTTCAATGGTGGATTCTCATTTTGTGCAGATTCTATTCAATTTGGTTGAAAGTTGCTTGTTGGTCGGTTATTTGACCTTTACACATCCCTAGTCTCTGTATCTCTGTCTTTTGTGCCCTTTAGAATAGGCAAATTCACCAATCATTTTGGGAAACCAGCTATACCTTAATCATTACCCATGTAAGAATTTCTCCACCAACAATTAATCCCCTATTTTCAAAACAACCACTTCGAAATATGTATTTAATATGTGTATGGTTGAGATGAAATGGTTCATTTTTCTCCTTTTGCTTTGTAAATACAATGCACCCATTGATAGGGCGGCTCCAAATCTGGCATTACTATGCAGAGTTAATATTTATTTTTGTAGGGTAGAGTTTATAATTTTCTTTTATTTGTTTAAGCAAAACATCGATTATCAATATGTGCTCTTCATTTTCCCCAGGTTATTTAATATTGCTCCTAATTTTCAGGCTGAACACTTTCCATCTAGCCGGGCGTGGTGAAATGAATGTAACACTTGGAATTCCACGTCTCCAAGAGATTTTGATGACTGCTTCAGCTGATATCAAGACTCCGATTATGACCTGCCCCTTGCAGGAAGGGAGAACTAAGTAAGTTTGTTAAATCTTTACTGACATCTGTTATTTCTGTTTATTTTACTGTAAACAAATTTGGCCAGTCTCTTATAAGAGTAACATATACTTGTCTGTTGCTTTCATTTAATGTCATCAAAGCATCTCGTACGTCATTTCACAGAAATATTGGTTTTGATAATCAATTTAGGACTGCAGTGACATTATGTAAACCGAAGCTACCCATAAATCCCCAATGCTAGCAACTTTATATGGGATGTTTATTCTAACAGTGGAACTTTTGTGATATGAGATTATGATGCAGCTTCAGGACTATCATATTAATTTAGAGATCATAAGATGGTAAAGTACACAGTGTCAATAATGAAGCTATATCTGTACTCAAGCATTTGTCAGATTAAATATTTCATTCCAACCCAGATACACAAGCTGAAAACTGTCTAAACAGCAAGCTAGTCTGAACGTAGTTAAACAAAACCAATCTGTCTATTTTTAAAGTGAACTAAGGATAGGATGAAAGCAAGTTGAGAAAGTCAATGCGTGTAAGAGTGATATAGTCTTGTCTTTAAACTGAGGCATCAAGACTGATGTAGACTGTAGCTGATTGGAAGGGAAAGCTAAGCAACTAGCTGAGAGCCCGAGACAACTTTTTTGTGCTTCAATTTACTGATACAGTAAGGAATTAGGGAAAGAACCTGAAACTATACAGAAAGTAAAGGGGAAAGGGGAGGGAGAAAGCTGCAATAGAGGTAGAGGAAATGAAATGGGAAAGGAGGGGAAGAAAAGGGGAAATAAGGACAGCATCCACCAGGTCCTAAAACTCCAGAAATAGATCAAGAAGATGCTTCATCATTTGCCCCAGATAAGACCTAGATACTGTTGTCTATTCCCCTTGCAAGCGTTACCATGCTACCAACTAAAATAATATGTATTCAAGTCTTAAGTGCTTGGCATGTGCCATTTGTTTTAGTGGACGGTCCCAGATCATGTCTAAACCAAACTAACTTCAAATACACTAACACAAATGCAACGACCACTAAATTGAAATTGATCTAACTAAAAAATTTCACATCTGTTTAAATATAACTCCTCAAGATTATTACATATTAACCCAGAACTTTTGACAATGATGAGAATTATTTCAAATTGTTAGTATTGCAAGTGGTAATTTGTTTCAACTGGCTATGGAAATTGTTATGTATAGTTACCATTTAACTGCTGTTACTTGTGATCCGTGTTCTTGGTAACATTGGTGGAGACATGCATCAACCATCTTCTGCTTGAAGGTTTTCTTTTACCAATTATTGTCTTTATTTATTAAGAGTAGTTATGAGGGGTATCGGAAAAGAGCTGGCATTAGCTTTTAGTTTGCTTTGTTTAGTGGCATACTGCAGCTTGTTTAATTACATATGATGAATAAATCAGAAGATTAATTGTGTAAGGAATTAATAAAAACAAAAAAGAAGAGGCCGATGGAGATTATGGTTTCATCATCAGCACCTAAATTCTACAGAAGTTCGCATTTTGATGCATTATCCAAACATGTAAATTTTCTGTCTCTGAAGTTCTTTAAATTGCTGCACAAACTTTTATGACTGCCAATGTTTTCTGTTTAGTAATTGGTCATTGAACATGTCTCTAGACAGCCAGGCATTATCTTCTTATAAAATCAACATTTAGATTGCCAAGAGCTGTATTCTATTGTATTTTCAAATTCATTTTTTTCTTAGAACTTATCTGTACAGGTTTTTCTGTCATTTCCTTTTTTTTAAGTATAGACATCTAGGCCACACCCCTGTACAGATGAGAGAATTTGTTGATTGAGTACTTGATATATTGTATTCTGCAGAGAGGATGCTGAGCGCCTTTCTGATAAGTTGAAGAAGGTCACCGTAGCCGATATAGTAGAGAGCATGGAAGTATCTGTCATGCCATTTGCAGTTCAGAATGATGACATTTGCAGAATTTATAAGCTTAAAATGAAGCTTTATACACCAGCGCACTACCCACAACATGCTGATATATCAGTAGAAAATTGGGAAGAAACCCTTGAGGTGTTGTTTGTGAGAGAGTTGGAGGATGCTATACAAAATCATCTGGTTTTGCTTTCTAAAATTAGCGGCATTAAGAATTTTTTGAAGGAATCACATTCAGGGACGCCAATTGAAGCAGAAGAAGATGTTTCTGGCAACATCTCACGCGAGGGTGAAAACGATGATGATAGTGATGATGAAGAAGGGGAAGAGGCTGATGATCTAGGTTTAGATGTGCAGAAAAGAAAACAGCAAGTTACAGATGAGATGGATTATGATGATGGCTCTGAGGGGGTACTGAATGAAGATGAAGGGGATTTATCAGGAAGCCAGGCTCCATCTGGATCTGAAAGTGATACTGAACCGGCTGATAAAGAAAGTGAGATCAGTAATACTGATACGGTTGACTATGACAGTGAATATTTTGAAAAGCCAACACATCTTGGAAATTACTCTAAGCCAAAGTCAAGGAAGAAAACCTCAGAAAGTTCATCACAAGTCGAAATGCATTCTAAGCTAAAGTCAACAGAAAAGAAGAAACAAAAGGCCAAGGGAAAGAAAGTTAGATCGAAATTAGTTAAAAAGGACTTTGATAGATCAATCTTTGTGGAAGCCAAGGGATTGCACTTTGAAATCCATCTTAAATTCACCAATGAACCTCATATTTTACTGGCCGAGGTATGTTATCGTATAGAGTTTAGAGCTTCCATTGTAGAATCTATTTATATGACTATTTGTTTGTGGTCACTCAATCTACTAGCCAAGTATGTTCTCTGTGATAGGTTGCAATTTTCTGTTTTTTTATGTTCTTGTCTTTGTTGCCTATTTATGGAAATTGACCTTGAAAACATTAGTTTTTGGTATCTCTTTCTGTTTACTCTCTGGTTGGTGCTGAAATTTACTTTTATGTTTTCTTCTTCAAAGTGGGATTTCCTCCCCTCAGCCAAGAAACTTTAAAAATATGCAGGCACTTGTATACATGCTTATGCAATTTTTTTGTTCTTAGCATTTGTTGAGATAAATAGGAAGCTATGTTCAATATTCCTTGCAACTTGGGTCACAAATTACACGTTTATGGCTTGCTTTTTTCTCAGGGCTACAATTTATCATTTGTTTTGATCTCTGTACTTTTGCGGGAATAACATCATACGTAAAGCAGATAGAACACTTGGAAATATAAGTTGGATGATCTTCTAGCATGCTTTGAATACAAGTTAGATTGACCTTCAAAATTTCTTAACATAAATGCCTAAATAAGAAAGGTAATTTTAGCATCATTTCTATCATCTTATTTCAACAACTAGCTGGATTAGAACATCCCCCGGGGGGAGAATCATGCTGGTACATGCTTGTGTGCATTTATTGCTTTGTTTGTTCAACATTCAAGCATTTTTTATATTTTGTTAATCACTTTGTCCAAAGATGAAATTAAAGTTTTTCATTTAATTTTATATAGATTGCTCAGAAGACAGCCAAGAAGGTCTGTATCCAGAATCCTGGGAAGGTTCAACGGTGTCAAGTGACTGATTGCAAAGAAAATCAAGTGATTTACTATGGGAAAGACCCCAAGAGAAGAATTGATATTGAACCTGGGGAAAAACAAAAAATCCCAGCGCTTCATACAATTGGAGTGGACTTCAATACATTTTGGAAAATGCAAGATCACCTTGATGTTAGGTATATGTATTCAAATAGCATTCATGGTATGTTGAAAGCTTATGGAGTAGAGGCCGCAAGAGAGACAATCATTAGGGAGATAAAGCACGTGTTCAATTCTTATGGAATATCTGTTAATACACGACATTTGTCTCTTATTGCTGATTATATGACCCATACCGGTGAGTACCGCCCGATGAGCCGTATTGGGGGCATATCAGAGTCGATATCACCTTTAAGTAAAATGTCTTTTGAGACAGCGTCCAAATTCATAGTTGAAGCAGCATTGCACGGGGAGGTCGATAATTTGGAAGCTCCATCTGCTAGGGTTTGTCTTGGATTGCCAGTGAAAATGGGTACTGGATCTTTTGATTTGATGCAGAAATTGGAAATTTGATCCCCTGTAATTTTTAATTTTTTTTCACCTGTTAAATCATACTGAAGGGGGGCTCTGAGGTGCTTCCTGGTTAATTATTCTGATGAACGTTTCTAGTCCATCACGCGCCTTATTTTTTCTTTTTCTTGGAAATTCCTTTTTTTTCAAGTTATCTTTTTCCTTGTAATATAGGTGTAAGCAAATCATATTTTTGTTTAGATAAGAGGGGATAAGAGATGTTTCTTTTCCGAATTAATTATTATCGTTTTGAATTTATAGTTTTCATGTAAGACTTATTTTTTTCCTTTCCAAGACAATTTGAATTCCTAACATGCAGTTTTGATGATGGATCTGTCGTGGGAAAAATGTATTTCACAAGGTATTTGAATGACAAAAATTCTTGTATGTTAGCAGTTAAAATTTTATTTACCAGGGGAATTCGAGTTCCCGTTTATAAATTCATAAATACGCCGAATAATTTGGAGCCGTGCTTTGAGGTGCAGACCGGTCTGTGTTAAAAGTTTTTGCTCAAGGCAAGGAGAGGAAACATTTCATTTGGTCCACGGTTACCGTTAAGACATGTGATAAAGAGTAATTATATATATACAAAAATATTTCTGTAACCACTTTAAGTCTTAAATGTAGCATGAAAGAGAGCTATATGGTAAGAAATATCACCCCCAGCACGTTACAGAGAAGAAAACATTCAAAGAAAACCAAAGGGTAGGGAGAATATGCTACAGCTTTGATGCATGCCAAGAAAATTATTCGACATATGCTTTACTGAGGCGTTATCCTCGTGCTCTATTCATTAAGCGATGAAACTCCGAACAAGCATAAGATATTCAAATTAAAAAAATTCACAAGTTATATTTTTTTTTTTATGATCTATGCTTTAAACTAAAGGGAAGCAAAACCCATTACCCAATCCCACAAGCAATCCTTTCTATTATTTGCTTTGAATCTTCGAGAATTATTCCTCCCATGTTTTGTTTTTTTTGTCTCAAATTCCTTGCTTGCTCTCTCAAGTTTCTGTCTTCTGTGGCAACTCACTCAAAGAGTTCGAGGTCCTGCTTTTACATGTGTACTTTGTCCATTGAGATTCTCAGACACGCAACGCAACGCAACAGATCCCGTTACCACAAGTCATTAGATTCTTGTGGACCCATGTAGAATCCCCATCAACAAATAACGGTTAACCATATTCACGAAAAATATAGCATTTTTTTTTCTTAAGAAAATATAGTAATTAATTAGCCTTCCCTTCATTAAAAAAAGCAACATTAAAAAAAAAAAAACATATTTTTCTTAAGAAAGAGAAACCATGGAATCTCTGTTTCTAAATCTTGAACTCTCACCAATCTCAACAAAATCTCCAAAACCCACATCCTTTTTACTCTCTTCACCTCGATTCTCGAGCTTAAAATCACGCGTTATAACGAAAAAATGGAGTGTGTCCGTGCCTTGTGTTTGTTCATCGTCTCCATCGGTGAAAAAAACAGAGTCCAAATTACATTCCAACGGTCAAGATTTTATCAAATCTGTCGGAAAAGGTGTGATTGGCTTTGCCGCCGCCGCTACAACTTTGGCTTCGGTTTGTTATGATGCTCCAGCTTTTGCAGAGTCTCTAACGGTCGCTTTTCCTGTTTCCCGCGCTCCCGAGGTGCCTTTTCTTCTTCTTTATATTAATTTGTTGTACAGAAGTGCTACTGTTAGTGGTGACTTTGATATCTGATCATGGGCTAAGCATATGTGACCCATCAAATACACGTATGGTTTTGATGCCCCAGTTAGTACTGGAGGTGTTAGCAAGGTTAATTGCTGAGTGAGGATGGTTTCTTTGTTAGGTGAATACAGTGCAAAGAACACTTGTGGAGGCATGGGGTTTGATTAGAGAAACATTTGTAGACCCAACATTTAATCATCAAGGTATTTTTGGATATTTTTACTCTGATCTTGTTAATCTAACTAGTGGAATATCATTTTGCTTTTGCTTGATAGAGTAGAAACTAAGGCAGAGAAGGATATGAAAGTTTCTAATGAGTTTTATTGGTTATTATTGATATAGATTGGGACCTAAAGTTGCAACAAACAATGGTGGAGATGTTTCCTCTAAATTCAGCGGATGTGGCATATACAAAAATTAGTGGGATGCTTTCTACTCTCGGGGATCCTTTTACCCGGATTATCAGTCCAAAGGTCTTATAAAGTTGCAATTTTTTGTCTTTGCTGTATTAGTTGTCATTTGTCACTGTTGTGCATTAGGTTTGAGAATCATCGCCTATTTTGTTTAATTGAAGTTCAGCTTAAAATTGCTTGGTTTTGGATTTACAGGAGTACCAAAGTTTTAGAATTGGTAGTGATGGAAATTTGCAAGGAGTTGGGATCTTCATAAACATTGAACCAAGGACAGGCCATTTGGTTAGTGATGTGTGAGAGACTTTTCTTCATTTTAATGGCTTGTGACTTGTGAAATATTGATTGCTAGTTACTTAATTTTAGGATATTTAAGGTGCTGGGCCTTTATGCTGTGGCAGTCTTTCCCTTGACTAAACTAATGTTTTCCTTGTTGACATTGCAGGTTGTTTTGTCTTGTGTAAAGGGTAGCCCAGCTGCTCGTGCTGGTATACATGAAGGAGATGAATTGATTGAGATTAACGGTATTTTCCTGGTTAATATATCATATTTTTCTCTTTATGGCTCTAATATTTTTTTTTCTTGTAATTCAATTGGATGAGACTACATTGCACAATTAGATATTTCACTGCAATTATGACGGAGCCTTACGCTCCAAGTTCACTCGAGGGAGAGTCATCAAAGAATTCTTTTTTTGTCGATTATGAATTTCTGTTATCCTTTTTTCACTTTCTAGTTTTCCTATTCAAATTAAACCATCTTAACCATTGAATTTCTTTCACACAATTTTAGGGGAGAGGCTTGATGGTGTTACTAGTGAAGCTGCAGCACAGAAGCTTAGAGGGACTGCTGGAACATCTGTCAAAGTAAAAGTCCACAGTGTAATCATCTATGCTCTTTCCTTGACTGTCAGCATTGGGTTTCACTATATTTACATGATTCGATAGATGTACCGTTACTGAAAGGGCATCTGCATTTATTTAGAATCATGAGAATTTGCTTGTTATATTGATGTTCTATCCAAACTGCTGTATCTGTCCAGATGCATAGCAAGGAACTTTGATTTATGCTTACTTTTGAAAATCTGTGCTCCTTGATAGTCC
>Ga0325403_1000328_pt1 | contig 31171 bp, 15 predicted proteins | sample PopdelMetagenome_19_FD_205665 | JGI IMG/M metagenome (GOLD analysis project Ga0325403, IMG submission 205665) | Populus deltoides microbial communities from Bellville, Georgia, United States - Xylem-PdKOR-R4 | ecosystem: Host-associated > Plants > Phyllosphere > Stem > Wood/Secondary xylem... | reverse complement strand
AAAAAAAAGTATTTTCATCACTGAAAACAGTGTTCGGTTGAGAAAACCATGAAAATATGGATACATGTCCAGATTTGATGCTAGAATAACATAAATTTGATTAATGAATAGGAAATTAAAGGATGAGGACTCAATTAGAACGCAAATAAGAAGTTGGAGGATTTGTTTTCAACAAATTAATTGATGGAATTGCCACACTTTCAACTCAGTCGCTAAAATGAAACGGGTCAAATCAAAATCAGGGCGCTTTTTTCTTTTTGCAGTTTTCCCTCGGTTTTAATTTACCATGTAGCCAATGGAAACACGACAAGGAATTGACTTCATTCACGAGGAGAAAAGGAGTGCAAGAAATATATACCGAAGCTATGAACTTCCATCTGCCTTGTCGGTGGAGATTAAGACACCTTTCCTTTTTCTTTTTCTTTTTCCTTTTAATTTTTTTCTGTTACAGATTAATAAGTAATTTTTTTTATAGTATAATTAATACATTTCTGATAAATCATAACTTGAACATTGTTTTAATCGACCATACTTATTCCAATTAAGCACGAAAATCATCACTTAAATATGGAATTTTGCATGTGTATTTTATCCGTGTTTCCAAGCACGAGGCATATGCTTGGCCTGGATATCACGTGCCATTGTTTTTACTCGTATGTTTTTAAGTAGTGACTTTGCGCGCAGAAAACAAGCATAGAGATTAATATTGGTTTTTTTATATTACTCTTGAAATCAAATTTTGTTCAACCGGAGTCCATGAGATTTTTAGTATTTTTATATTGGTTTTTTTAATAATCATCAAGGTGATGGAGAGACAATTTGATATTTTAATTAATATAAAACATGTACTAGTTGTCACATTTAGACGGGATATCAAACCACGCATAGTATGTGAAGGTAAACTTTATTTATATAGTTAGAATCATCTTGATATCTTTTTCCTTTCTATGCAGCATGTGTGACGTTCTAATTTTTGGTGTGGCACCAAAATTTTTATTTTTTTCTATTCTTTTTAATTTTCACGCAAGATCATTTCTCATATTTTCAAAGCAACTTTTTAATTTGTTTTTCCTTTAAGCCTGGTGTATGCTCTTTTTATTACTATTTATTTTATTCAAAATAATTTATAAAATAAGATTTTGTTTTCAATTTCATCCCCCATCAACTTGTTCACCTATCAAATTTGTGCCTTATACTTTTGATCGATATTTATTTTATTTAAAATAATTTATAAAATTTGAATTATTTTCAATCTCATCATCTTTCAATTTTTTTTATTTATCAGGTTTGATCTCCATTCTCTTAATAATCTTAAAAAAAATTAAAATATTAATAAGTTATTTTTCATGGCATAACTAAACACTAAAAAGTGTTTTCCAACTTATTTTTCATGACACTATTAAACATAAAAAATAATTTATTTTTCAGGAATCTATTCTCCGTATAAATCACTTTCCAAATCAAAAAAATATTTTACACCGAGCTTTAGTTTGGTACACTGCATATTTAGTAATGCGGTTGAGAGATACTTTTGTCTTAAAAAAAGATATTAGAATATTTTTTAAATACTTTTAATTTTGACAATTTTGAAACAAAGATATCAAAATTAAAAAAAAAAAAAACATCCAAATCAGTATCAAATTAATATTTTTCTAATTCAAGTATATTCTGAAAAATATTGAATAACAACATCGAACAATGCCACGTATCTAAATAATTTATTTTCCATATTGATAAGGTTTTACTCTATCCCAAAGCCAATGAGGCACCTCATAAAAGTGAATGAAGATCCCGTATATGCAACTCTTATCCCAAGATGTACCACACCACATCGTGAAACGTTTTTTTTTATCTTGATTAATTTACCATCCAAATCCACTTTCTCGTTCTCCATTTCCTGCCATATAAAATAGAAATAAAAAAATAAATTCCAAATAAAACAAAAATGAGAAATAAAAAGCGACAAAAACTAAAATACGACCTCCTTTAAAACCCTGCAAAAAAAAACCCATAAGAAAACGTGGCAGCCAATCGCTCTCCACACGTGTACCCAAAATCATGGGCACACGGGACTACTTGCCCGCTCTCACCTTCACTCTTCTGGCAGTCTATCGTTTTTTGAATGTTCAAAAAAATCACACCCCCCACACACGCACTCTCTTCGACAGTTCTAACGGAACACACTCTCTCTCTTTGTTATCCGCTGTTTTCTCTCTAGGTTTTTTTTGTTCTTTCTAGAAAATATTTCTTTTTTTATCTTTCTTTTTTTTTTTTCAAGATCTGGGAACACTACCTGTCTTTGGAAATAAAGAAGCTGAAAAAAATTAATTCGAGTTTTTTTTTTATTATTTCTTAAGTTCAGTTATATGATTTTCTTGGATCCTTCCTCTCTATTTCTCGCTTGCTTCTTTGCGGGATTTCCGATCTAGATTTCTGCTGCTGCTGCTGCTGCTGCTACATTGCATTGCACTGCATGTTTTTTTTTTTGAGTGATAATAATGGAGAGATTTCAGCTCAGAAGGTCCAATTCCTCGCCTTTTTCTCCTCTTCATAGTCATAATCTTAGCAGAGAAGGTAATTGTTTTTGCAATTTCAAGCTTAGAAATGTTGAAGTGGTTGTTTTCTTTCATTTTTCTCCTACACTTTTCTCAGCATCCAAACAAAGTCTTCTTTTATTTTTTTTTCCTTTGCTGGCCTTTTTTATATTGTTTTTTAGAAACAAAAGTAATGCAAAAGAAAATCAGTCTGTTTTTACTTGTTTTTTTCTTAAGATTTTGCAGGCAGTTAAGCTAAATAATAGTCGAAATTTCGCTCATTTGAATGCATTTTTGGTCTTTGATTGAAAAAAAATAAAAATTATAGCATTTATTCTTCGGTTTTTTGCTCATCATTTTGGCTCCTGCACTAAATAACAACTAGATTGAGCTTTGGCTTTGTTTCTTTGGTTTAGTTAAAGTAAGTTTTTGATTGAATTACTTTATGACCTTTTATTTATTTATTTATTTATTCTATGGTGGTATTGGCATGATTATTTTGCTTGTTTCTTTTACTAACTCAATGGCTGTAACAAGATATGATTGCAATTCTTTAAAGTGTTTTCTTTTCAATTTAGACTAATTATTATTCATATTCTATTTTGGAACTTTTATTATTATTATTAAAAAATAATCTTGGTCCTGCGCTTGCTATTTCAAGTTTGAGGACAATACCTTCTGTATATTGTGGAAATTCACAGGACGTTCTTTAACTTCGCATGCTCAGAACGACACTTCTTCGATGATTTCTTGATTGGATTAGTTAACTCTTGCAATTTTTGTGTCTTGACTCTTGCTATCCCCCCTTCCCTTTTACTTGCAACAGCAAACCTAATGTTGTACTAGGAATTCATTTCCAGGAAACGGGCTGGTTGGAAAACCGAGAAACTTCCCAAATTTGGCCTCTGATTCTAGTTCTCAGAGCGACGACGATCTGGTGTGTGTTGATTGATCCGCTTCTATTTATTATTTCTCCCTTTACAAAATTGTTTCAAAAGCAATCCTGCCCAGCTATATGAATTAGGAATTTCATCTATGCCAGCTTTCTCTTGTATCTATTTAATTTATTACTTGCATTCATAGTTGTGATTTGAATCATTTGGCTTCTGTAGTTCACTTGTGAGTTGGGGTGGAGATCTCCAAAACAAGCAGCTGGAACACCAATAAAGAAGTTATTAGAAGAAGAGATGTCGAGAAAATCTGATTCCAAAAGAAGGTCACCGAGTGTTATTGCCAGATTGATGGGCCTTGATGGGTTACCACCGCAGCAATCTTCTCATAAACAACAAAAGAAGTCCTTGGAGAACTACACACAAAGGGTGGTATTGACAGAGAAAGCTCAAAGAAACAATGCCTCATATGGTCGGCGGTCATCCAGAAAAAGCTCGAAGGATGAGCAAGAATTTAAAGATGTATTTGAAGTTTTAGACCCATCAAAGATGGATAGCAGTAGTTACTCGTCACGGGGAACTGCACACTCAAAGCTCACAGCGGCAGAGATGGCATTCATTCAGCAGAAATTCATGGATGCTAAACGGCTTTCAACTGATGAAAAGCTTCAGAATTCAAGGGAATTTCATGATGCTATTGAGGATCTGGACTCCAACAAGGATCTTTTGCTGAAATACCTTCAGCAGCCAGATTCCCTGTTCACAAAGCATCTGCATGATCTACAAGGTATCCCTTCACAATCCCATTGTGGTCAGACTCGCATATCAGCTATGAAGCCATCACATCCTCCACACTGTGGGAGCAGTGGCCTAGGCTCCAACATAGAGAGGCAAACTGCATTGAAGAATCGAAGAAAATCCCATGTTGATCCTGCTAGCCACTCTCATGGCAAGCATGGAGCTCAAAACCCAGTCGAGTTGTCAAAAATTCAACTGGATCAAAAAGACGAGTCCGCCATTCTCCCTACAAGGATTGTTGTTCTGAAACCAAATCTTGGGAGAACGCAGAATTCTACAAAAAATACTTCATCGCCTCAATATTCTCGTGCTTCACCTTTAGATTGTAGGCAACACACCGAACCTCCTGGTATCAAGAACAGGGAGGTGGTGTCATATGGAAAGAAAAAGTTTCCTGATGATGCAGGGCCCTCAAGGTATAAGTCTAGAGAATCTAGAGAAATCGCAAAGGAAATAACTAGGCAAATGAGAGAAAGTTTTGGCAACGGCTCCATGAGTTTTTCAACACCTGCTTTTATAGGGTATGCAAGGGATGAGAGATCGCCAGACATGTCTGAAAATGAGTCTGCAAATGAATCAGAGGAGACAACAGTGACTTCCAGAAATTCCGTTGATTGGAGCAACCGATACAGACCTTCATCATCATGCTCTACCGAGTCATCAGTGAGCAGAGAGGCCAGGAAGAGACTTTCAGAGAGGTGGAAAATGACTCATAAATCTGTGGACATGGGAATCGTTAGTCGTAGCAACACACTAGGTGAAATGCTTGCTATCCCCGATTTGGAAACAAGGTCGGGAAATTCAGATGCAATGATCTGCAAAGAAGTATTTAGTGATAAAGGTGATCGCAAACATGGAGCAGTTAGGAGGGATGAACCTTTGGGTATTAGCAGCAGGGAAGGCTGGAAGGATGTTGGTACCGGAAATCTATCTAGATCAAGGTCTGTGCCTGCTACATCTACTGTTATCAGCAGTCCTAGACTAGGCATGCGCCATGAAAATGTATGCCATGACAGATATATAATCCCAAAGCAATTGATCCAGCAGGAAAGAAACAGAACAATAAAAGGCAATTTCAGTAAGAGAGAATGTTCACCTTCTAGAAATTCCAGATCCCCTACTAAGAATTCTCACATGTCTAGCTGTTCATATAGAGATCACAGTGACACTTTCCGGGACGTTAATTTTGGTTTGGATCAAGTGCAGAGCGAGATCGCAGAAGATGATTCACTTGAACAAATTTGTACAGTTTCTGAGACACCAGATTCTATTGTCACAGATACAAGTTTAGTTGTTGAAAATGTGATGGATGTGGCAATTGAGAACAAAGCCATGCCTTCGATGCCTATTAAACAAGAATCATCAACTTATATGTTGGTAAAAGGCGATTCCTCTACTAGTGATCTGGAAGTTTTAAGTTCACAGGTACGGTTCTTATCTTTAATGGATGACCTTTGTGCATGCTGGCATATTATGAGCACTGTAGATAGAAACTTCGAGCTATAGGGTGTTCTTCCTATCAAATCCCAATGTTAAGGAAAGGAGAATTTTGCCTGTTTATCTTCTTCTCTTTCCTAATAATTTTCTACTGCAGTTCAGAAAATCAGTCAGTCAGATGCGTATGGTTTTTGACTCGCGACTTCTGACTTAAACGTTTTGCTTTTTCCCTTAGATTGGAGTTTCAGTTCGTGGAAATATATCAATATTAGTTTTAAAAGTAGATTTTTAAATATTCGAACAGCTATGTGTTTCTTTTCTTTTATTATACTCATGCCAAGATTGTAATCTTTAATATTCTGTTTCAGAAAAAAAATTTCATTTTTTCTCCTACTATCTGTTTCCTTGAGCAATACCAATCATTTGCTATGACCAATAATCTAATTTAGCTGCAAGCTCAATATAGAACCTACCTGGCTTCTCATTTCAGTAAATTTTCTTGTTTGATGATTTGGACACCTTTATGTCAGATAACTTTCTCGCTCAATTGTGGTTAAGCGCATGTGTAGTGTCACAAAGTGCTCTTTGAACAATTCAAATATGATTCTGTCTTTGAGATATCTTTAAATTAGTTGACAGAATCCTGGTGCTCTTGCGTTAGTATATATCTATAGAGATACAAACACTCAAGCATGCACATCTCTTCCCTACTTTCTAGGATATATATGTTTAACATTTGCTTCTTTCCTGAAAGCTCTAAGTATATTTTCTTGTAAGTGTGTGTCTTTAGTTGAATGATCCAAAACAATTTGGTGCTGGTTTAATTGAACTACTCTGTTGTCTCTATATACTGAAATGGATACTTCAATTCTACATAGTGAACAGTTAATCTCAGCACTTGTTGGTGTTTCAGAAACCATCAAATGGGCCATCCGATAAAGGTTCAGTTTCCATGCAGCACCCTGCAGCCAAAGTAGAATCTCCAGCATGCTCGAAGGAGGCTGATCAACCCAGTCCTGTCTCGGTTCTTGAAACTCCTTTTCCAGATGACCTGTCATCTGGTTCTGAGTGCTTTGAGAGTCTCAGCGCTGACCTGAATGGTAATCTTGAAAAATTGTTTAGCTTGTTAATTCTTCATTCATTGGTTGGTCTCCACTTGGGATTTGAATCATTGCATTTGAATTGTTCAGTTTGTGTTTTCGTTGTAATTTATATTTGTTTGCTTTTTTCATTACTCCACTTGGAGTTTTTGAGCACAAGTTTTCATTTAGTATGTTGTTGCTGAAAGAATAACAATGAGGGGACAAAATTATTCTATTGCGCGGAGTATAAATGTTTTGAAATCTTAAATAATGAGGTTTTGGTTGATTTAATATGCAAGACCAGTCAATCTTTCTCGTAAATACATGGCCGATGCATTCTTGAGTGAGACCAAAAATGGTGTTGATTTTGAGAGAAAAATCTTCTGCTGCAAAAATTCTCCCATTGATGGGAATTTTCATTTTCATTCCTATTATTGCTGTCTTGTTTAAATTTTTTCCCCTTCCTGTAGGACTTCGGACGCAGCTTCAACTACTTAGGTTGGAGTCAGAAGCATATGAGGAAGGACCCATGCTCATCTCAAGTGATGAAGATACCGAGGAGGGCCCTGTTGGATTTACAGAAGAGAGACAAATAGCTGCCGAGAGCAAGGAATTTTCCTACATAGTAGATGTATGTTTAGACTCCGGTATTAATGATGCCGACCCTGATACTTTTCTGAGAACATTGCACTCCCCAGAATGCCCTGTCAACCCCTTGATATTTGAAGAACTTGAGAAGAAGTACTGTAATCATGCATCCTGGCCAAGGTCTGAAAGGAAGCTGCTGTTTGACCGTCTAAATATAGCCCTTCTGATGATTTACCAGCAATATGCAAATTCACACCCGTGGGTAAGGTCTGCAAGTATGAGTAGTCCCAAGTGGATAAAAAATGGACTCAAGGATTGTCTTCGCAAAGTGATCGGTAGCCAAGTTACGACAGCTAACGAGGACGTCGCAGCGGACAAGATACTGGAAGGGGAATCCCCGTGGTTGGATTTGAGGGAGGACGTTGATGTAATAGGTAGGGAAATTGAGAGGCTATTGACAGAAGAGTTAGTAAGAGAGCTAGTAGCAGTGTAGGCACACAAGTTCCTTTTGATTTAGGAGGGTAAAGTATACTACGGAAACGTAGGAATGAAATCATCATTTCCTTAGATGGTGAATAAATTGATGAACTCCTCTTTGCATAGAAAACAAAACCCTCATCGCAGATTTAGAGAAGTAAAACAAAATGAACTGAAGTCCTGAGTTTCCATGATTGCTTAGCCGCTCGGCATCGACCATAGGAGCCCAAACGTAATCGTCGTTTTAACTGCGTGGGCTCAAGCCTGCTAAAAAATTCTAGTTCTTTTGATTTTGTAAAGGTAATTTTTAAAATGTGTTTTATTTAAAAATATATTGAAATAATATTTTTTATTTTTTAAAATTTATTTCTGACACTAAAACATCAAAAGTTAATTTTGATATGTTAATTTTTCAATTACGTTTGAGCAAATATTATTCAAGAGAGCAAAAAAATTAAATAAATGTAAATATTATTTTAAAATAACGATTGGATCTCAATTTTTGATTGATAGAATCATCTCTAGCACTTCATTTTGTGTGTGTGTTTTATATTATCTTTTGCACCAATAGTGCATGATAAAATATTTCTTTTTAATAAAAAAAATATTTAAAATTTTATTTTATGCTTATGAGTACTGAGTTTTCATAGATCACTTCCTATTTGCTTAAACAGTACTTAAATCTTGATTTGATTTGTTATGATTCATCATAATCTAACTCTCTGTAGAAAAGAATTATAAAACTGTCGTGCAATTTTCTTTGTTATTGAATAAATAAGATTACAATGCGCGCGCGCATATATATATATATATATATATATATATATATATATATATATAACTTCCAAGGCTCAAAGTCGATGGACAAATCCAGCGTGTGCGTTAGAGCATCATTTTCAATTTCATAAAACGCATCTTGCCATAGGTATTTTACCAGCCCATTGGCCCATCCTATTATTTTTTTAAAAACATAAAAAAATTCTAAATATTGTTAATGTGTCTCCTAAAAAAAATTAAATCATGAATTTAAAATTTATTGCATCTTAAATAATATTTTTATCTAATATTGAGATGGAAACACAATGAATTTACCTAGATCAATCCAGGATATTCTTGAAAAAAACAAACTGAAAAGTTAAATATCTAACCAACTCAATATTGAGGGATACGATTGATAGAAAAAAAAATCAAACCCAATTTTAAAAAGAAAAACCATGTGAACTCGAGTTAACCAACCACAATGTAAGTCATGCACACCATCGAATTCAATAATGTTTTTACCTTTTTTTATTTAATAGATTTACATAATAATAAAACGCATGAAGATTTTTTTGTATTAAATATTTTTTTTAAAAAAATAAAAACCATGACTTGTGCGTAGGACTCAGATAGAAAAGGTATATTATTGATACCAAAAGGTCAAATTGCAATTTTTTTTTAGTTTTAAATAAAAATATATAATCAATAAATAACAAAGAGTGAAGTTATATTTGTTTAAATTAAGGAAAAAAAAATGCATTCAACAAAAAAAGAACAAAATAATAGATCAGATGTTGTGGCTTAACCTATTTAACTTGCGATCCGGGTCAAGGACTCAACTAGATTCTATATATTTTTTTTAAATCTATAGTTAACCAAAACCAACTAAAAAAACCAAAACCAAAAAGGGCCAATAAATAGCCTAACGCCCTGGGATTGTGAAAGGAAGAGCACAAGTGCATGGGCCTCCAAGCCAGGCCCGTGTCTGAGCCTAAGCTTTTTTTATTCATTAAAAGGGGTGGATGGTTTGTCATTTGTCTTTATTTGTTTTTGGAAAAAGGTAGATGATATGTTATATGTGAATACAGAATTCAGCCACCATTATAGTGGACCAAATATCAGGCCTATAATTAGTTTTTCATCAAAAAAACTCGTTTCAACCTGAAAACACCATACAAAACTCTAGAAGCATCAAAAACCAACATATCAATCCAATAAACAAAAAAGATCCAAATCAAAATATTACCCGAATATAATTTCTTATTCTTGACTTGGTTCTAGTTTTTTAGGCAATATTGAAGCTTAAAACAACCACTATAAAACTCCCCTTATCAAATGGATTTTATTAATATCAATTTTAACCATTTTGATGGTCGACATATATGTCAACAACGACTTTCTTTTTTTATGTTCGATTCCTGCGAATGTCTCTCTCTCCTCTAAAAAGAAAGACTAAAAAATAAGGAAAATAAAATTTGGTACCAAGATGAAATTTTTGACAACTAAAAAGACCAACCACTTATTAACTAAAAAGATGGGGGGTCAACTATTTTTTTTTAGATAAAATTTGAAGCTGCCACTTATTTTCTTCATGTTTTTCACTTTAGTCCTCCGTGTTTTAACTTCACATTTGTTTAAAAAAGATGTGATTGACTATTAATTTGGGCTAAGAAAGGCTCAATCATGCAAATAAATAAATAAATAAAATCAAGGAATAAATTAAAAAGTTAGGAAAAATTAACAATTTTAATTCATAGTGATTTGTGAGAGAATGCACAATGCAACTTCAAGAGTAAAATAACCACATGACTTAGTTTATTTTAATCCTAAATCATTTGTCTTTTTATAAATGATTGCGAACTTTCTAAATCATATAACATAGTTTATTTTGCAATTAAAGGAAAAAAGAATACATTGAAGAACTAAAATTTTTTAATTTTCAATCATGAGAACTAAATAATTATTACAAATGGTGTATTTTTGCATTGGATTGCCAATATAATTACCATTATACCATTTTCCAATAATTACAAAATGATTAGATGATTCAACAAGTGAGCCTATTTATTTAGTTTATAATTATGCAAACATATAAAAGCATAATAAGCTTGCAATCATTACAAAAAGATAGCATATGTACTAAGCAAATATATAAACTTGTAAAAGATATAGGAAAAACAATCTAGTATGCAAACTATCATGTGTTGAAATAATACTTAAACAAAACTAATTTAGAGTACGTACTTGTTGAAATCCTTATAAAATATCTAATCTAGAATTTTTTTTTCAATGATTAATAATTTGTCTTTAAGGCTTTATTGCTCGTTACATAGTGTAAAAAGACTAACTTCAATAAGCCTCGTAGCGTTCCAATAAATTCAAAGAAATTATACTCAATATCTCTCCACAAAGATCAAACCTAAGCTCAAGAATGAGAAAAAAGAATGAGTAGAAAAACACATTTAAGAAAAAACCAACAACAAAGGAATAAAATAACTCGAGATTTCTTAATCTTTTTTTACCCACCCAAGACACATTTATTGGACTTGGGAAACATAACATTAATTGCTTATAATTTATGAATCTTTAAAATTAATGAATGTTCATAGTTCATGAATTACTTATAATTTATGAATATTTATTAATTATGATGAATGTTCATAGTTCATAAATTATTCATTAATTCATGAAGTTTCGTAGATTCATTTATTATTTTCACATAATTAATGTATGGTTCAAGTATTAAGATATTTTATGGACTAAAAGAAATTATTAATTAAACATGGACTTAATAACAAAATATTTTTCATTAACCAAACCCAAGCCCAAACTAATGAGCCTACAAGCCCACTACCCAATCTAAAAAGCTATTTTAGGTTTGAAACTTTTGCTATCCAAAGGTTCTTTGAGAACAATTTCTCATTCTTCTTTAATTAGTTTTTAAAAACATGTTAAGATTCCACATTAAAATACTAATGTTGGATTACAAAATCCAACATGGTTTTAACCTTAAATATGAGTGAACCTCACGTTTAATTTTGAGGTAAAAGGCCCATTACATGTTTTTATAAAATAAATTCCAATAATTTTCTAAGTGAATGGAAATTGTTTGACCAATATAAAGACTCAAATAATTCATAAAGACATACTAATTTAATATATCACTACATCAAGAGAGGTAACTTTCAACTTTGAACATTTCTTAGTAAAATACTACTTTATTTACTTGTTAAATAGTGAACATGATATCTTTAACGATTCATATTTTTATGTAAACCAAGACAATAGTACTCATATAGCTCTTCACCTAGTGTTTTTTTTTTGTTCTCATAGTTATGTTCATTTCAGCTCTGAACAACTCTTGGTTTCATGAGTGCTTTAGAGAATTTAATTTTTTTAGTATTCTCAAAGAAACGACTATATTTATCACTCATATAAGTGACATTTCATTAAGAGTATTGTACTATATTATATTTGGTATACCAAAACATGGCAATCATTAAGAGCACAACTTGCCCTTTATCATGCTACTACTATCACCACTTTTATCATATGGATAAACAATAAATAGTAATTTCTAGGTGCTACTGAAAATGTTATATGACTTGATTTTCTTGTTAAACCTAGATATTGATATCTTTAATCAACTAGATATGGTTACAATCGTTATATTTTTTTTATTTTTAAAGGCTTAAGTCCATTCCTCTCATTGAAGTATACACAAACTCTCTTAATTACAAACTTCACATAGTCGATGAAAGTAATTCTATTTGAGAGTAAATGTTTAACTGTACTTTATTTATAATGTATACTAACCATTATATATACTAATTTGTACCTTTATAATTGAAGACTAATTGTTGCAATGCACATAAATTGTTGACACTAGTTTTGACCAACATGAAGTATAAGAGTTTTATTGAGAGTAAATTTATCATGATCTCATATCTCGGATCATGGATTCAATGAGTTTACTAAGACTGACTCATGTCTTTTTTTTACATTGCTTTTTTTTTTAAAGTTTTATTGTTGTTTTTTTTTATTTCGCATCTTTAACACCTGATTCATTTGAGAATTAAGTTTTATGATTTTATTCAATTTGCTTTCGATGAATTTATTTTGATCTCATGACTAAGTTTTAGATTTGGTTTGTTGGCTTGGATAGACTCGGGTTATTTTTTTTTCTTTTACTTTTTCTTTCAATTTCATTGTTCAACATTTTATTTGCTAAGAATTGAAATTTATTTTTTTTTCATTTTACTTTTTATGTGATCATCTCGTTTTTATTTAATTTTTATTTTGTTAACAAATAAGATTATTGAGATCTTTAAAAAATATTGAGAGCATCTATTTCCAAGGTATTACCAAGCATTTCTTTTTGTATGAAACCATTGTTAATTTATTTTTTATTTTATTGTTGATGATATTATTTTGCATTGCTTTAACTTCTTTTTTTATGCTAGAAAAAATTTAGTTTGGCTCGCGGCGAGGCGCAAACTATATATATAGTAAAGTTCTAATAAATAATTTATGTTATTGTTTCATACTATTATAAATCACTTGTCATTCTTATAAACTATTTTCATCTTAAATCATAAAATTAAAAGGAGAGGAAAATAACACATTGGAACACACGGGCATATAATATTCAATCAATGAGAGCAAAAATAATTGCTATAAATAATGTTTGGATTGCTAACACGATTGCCAGGACGTACCCCTGATTCAAAATGATGGCGGTGAAGGTTATATCTCGGAAGGAGACTGTTCTTTAGACTTTAGAGGGTCCAGTACTGGCAAGCTTGGGAGATGGTGGTGGTGGGCTAGCAAAGAAAATGGCACCTTTGGGGATTAGGGGTGGTGGTGGGCTTGCAAAGAAAATAGCACCCTTGGGGATTGGGGGTGGTGGTGGTCTAGAAAAAGCACCGGTAGCCTTGACAGGTTTGGGAGATGGTGGTGGTGGGCTAGCAAAGAAAATGGCACCCTTGGGGATTAGGGGTGGTGGTGGGCTTGCAAAGAAAATAGCACCCTTGGGGATTGGGGGTGGTGGTGGTCTAGAAAAAGCACCGGTAGCCTTGACAGGTTTGGGAGATGGTGGTGGTGGGCTAGCAAAGAAAATGGCACCCTTGGGGATTAGGGGTGGTGGTGGGCTAGAAAAAGCACCAGCGGCCTTGGGAGATGGTGGAGGTGGGCTATATAGATGGTAAACGGGAATTCTGTTGAGGATTGAAGATTGTTGCTGGCTAGAAAGATGACTGGCAGCCTTTAAAGACCGGCTAGCAAAAACATTGGCACCCTTGGCAGGAGGTGGCGGTGGGCCATGTATATGGTAAAAGGGAATTCCGTTTAGGGATTGGGATGTTTGCTGGCTAAGCAGTGGCCTGGCATTCGTGGAAGAGAAGGCAAAGCCCATCATGGCCAGCAAAACCATTGAGGCGATGAGTAATGGTTTCATGGCACCTTCCACCACCAAGTCTACCATTCTTTTCTGTTTCTTTCCGTCGTTCAGTCCTTGATGCATTCTTAAATATGAGTCGGCCACCTAACTAAAGGTGGAAGCATATCTGGTTTTAATACTAAATAACATATAAATCGATAGAACCACAGAATCGACTGGTTTCGAAGATTTGAGATATCTTAGCCTTTAATTTCTCTTTTCAAGTTGCCTTTTATTGTCTTGGATTTTGATCCCATCGCTGCAAAATCTTGATTCGGACATGGAGACCACGCCAAGTGGGATCCAGATACATTCATTTAGAAAGAAATAGTGTGCTCACGTCATATTTTGGGATGGTTCTCGGAATTTATTTTATTTACTTTTACGATAATTAAAATAGGTATTTTTGGACAAGGTAACTATTTAAATTATAGAAAGCAATATTTTGTTAGGCTTTTGTATTCATGTATTTCTTTCTATATAAACATGTTTTTTCATTATACGCATTGTTTTTTAAATAAAAACCTAACCTAGTCTGAAAAAAAAGTTTTAATAAACAAATTTTAAAAAATTATGAAATTAACCTAGTAAAAGAATAATTAATCTAAGAAGATTATGTTCAAATCTTCTAACAGAAAACCAAAGTAAGTGTTTTATTCTTATTGAATATTTATTAACCTACTTTTCAAGAGAAAATTACATATAATGTTCATATCAATTCATAAATTAATTGTTAATAATACCATAAAAGCTATAATTTATTTGAAAATTATGATAAAATGAGAAATTTTTTAAAAATCATTTTAATAATTTTTATTTTAGTGAGTTTTATTCTAAAAAAAAAAACTAAAGGGGCATTTAAAAATAAGACCAGGTGCCTAGACCTGATGGATGTAGAATAATAATAATAATGATAGTACCATCACTACAAGAGGGGGTACTTGGTAGTGGAAAAGGAGCAGTAATGGTGGTGGAGGAATCATAATAATAATAATAATAATAATAATAATAATAAATATTTTATTTATTTTTTTTATAATATGTCATTACCTCTATCAGTGGTGGTTGGTGAAGAGTTTAAATACAGTGATAATGCTAAAATTTAATATGGTTTGTATGTTTTGGATCGTTTTGATGTGCTGATGTCAAAAATAATTTTTTAAAAATAAAAAAAAATCATTGACATGCATTTTAACACGAAAAGTTATTTAAAAAGTACCCGCAACCACACTGCTAAACACGCTCTACATAGTTAATAAACAATGACAAGAAATGTTATGTAATTCTTTTGAGAGAAAACAAAAAAAAAAAAAAGGTTAATGGTTCAATTTGTCCTTATATGATGAGATTTCTAGAGAGATTTCTTTACATTTGCACATGAAATGCAAGTAATTTAGAAACTTAACTTATTTAAAAAAAAAATCCAAGGCGTATCTGGTTTTATGAGTTTTTAAACTCTAAAAAATTATTTTCAAACCCAAAACAAATTTATATATTGTGTTTACTGGAATTTGAGGTGATGATTCACTTCAATTAACTTGCTATAGAGTTTAGTTTTATTGTTAAGAAATAATTGAAACTTCGAGGACCATACTAAACACTCAAACAAAAAAACACATTCTCTTTTTATATTTTTTAATGTGCATAAGGTGTTGCTTTTAATAATCAGGTCCCCATATTCTTTTGTTTTTTGTTTTGATCCCTTTAGTTTTTGCATTTTAAATTTTAGTCCAATAATTTATTTTATTTATGTTTCGGTTTCTAAATTTATGAAAAAATAGAGAATGTTGCTAAAAAACGTCATAATAGAGAAAAAATGATCAATTAACCACAATCTAACAATAAGAAAAATCAATATATGAGTTACTGAGTTCCACTTAATAAGAGAAATTTTCTTGGGGTATTTTTTTTTTTATCTTTTATCCTGCAAAAAAAAAAAAGATTAGAGCTCGAGATTATTTTTTAATTTGGAGTGAATTTTTTATTTTTTAACCAATTAAAGGTTAGTTTAAAGGAGTGTTTGGTAGTGTAACAGGCTGGCAGCGGTTGCTCTTCAAAGTGTTTTTTGCTCGGAAATATGTCAAAATAATATATTTTTTATTTAAAAAAAAATACTTTTGACTTCAGCATATTAAAATAATATGGAAAACACCAAAATTTTTTTATCTTGAAACAAATAAAAAAAATAAAAAAAATACTTTTGAAATATAAAAATAAATTTAGATATGATTTTCTTAGTTTTTTAAGCTATATTTTTTTGATCAAAGAGGTGGAGTTTGACTTTTTCCATCATACCAGTAGAGGAATGTCTTCAACTTTGTTTTAAAAAAGAGTAAATGATGTGTTGTTGGCGCACTTAAAATAAAAAAATAAAAAAGATAGCTAGGAAGTAGGAACACGAGCCTGACCTTTCATGCGCTCCTCTCCTCGCGTCTGGTCTTTTTTTAAAGGTCAGGTGTGCTATCCTCCCATATTTTTTACGCCGTGATTCAAGGCCTCAAGTTCAAAGTACATATTGGGCTGGAGGTGGTATTTCACTGTGCGGTGAGTCTTTCTAGAAGAATTTTTGACAAAATTTAAATTTTGTTTTTTATTTTAAAATAATATGTATTGTTTTGATGTGTTGATGTAAAAATAATTTTTAAAAAATAAAAAAATTATTTTAATATATTTTAAAATGATAAATATTTTAAAAAACAACTCATAATCACTACCACACTTCAAAATACATCTAGAGAATACAAAGTCCTAAATTTGCTCGATTTAAGAAAAGGGCATGGTGGTAGTGGAGTAGAGAGATGGTAAATGAGAGTTTTGTCGGAGGATTAGAGTTTATTTATTCTTGTGTCTAAAAAATATTTTAAAAAAAATTAAAAAAAATTATTTTTTTATTTTAAATTAATTTTCTGGTATTTTCATATTATTTTGATATGCTAATATCAAATTTATTTTTTTAAAATAAAAAAATATTATTTTAAATAAAAAATACTTTAAAAAATAACAACTTCTCCTATTAAAAAAAACAAAAAACGTAATAGCATCTGCGTGGGAGACGGAGGAGCCAATAATGGCAGCAAAACCACTTCAATGCATCTTGAATGGTTTTACGAATGTTTGGGATATGAATATCATTTCCTTTTGTCTCAAGGCTAAAATCTGAATTTAACCACAAAAAGGGCTAAAATCCGAACACTTCAATGGGTCAAAGCCCATAACCATCTTTCTGCTCCGAACAGTCAATTAGCATTAACCAGCAAAAAAATAAAATGTCACTCACTAGCGCTTTAGTGAGCCAAAGCCCATTATACAAACAAGCAAAGGTTCCTAAGCCCAAAGTGTAAAAACCGAGAGATGTAGAGAGTAGAGACTGAACCCGAGCCATTCACGATGAACAGCATCAATTCCTTCGATACCGTTCACGCCTATAAATAACACTGAATAGTTGTGAAATTCCCCGGATTCGAGTCCATTGTCAAGAATCTATAGGAACCGAGCAACAAATTAACTCACTCTATTCTTACTTATTTTTTTCGGGTCTGGGGATGCATACAAATATCTTATGTTCGGTTCATTCGATGGCCAGTACTCCCGATTTTAATTAGCTCTCTTCTCTCGGTATATTACTTTTCGCCAACCAAGTTGCTAATCACTCTATGTTCTAAGGGCGAAAACATTTTACACCTCGAGTTTTTATACATTGCAAGATGCCGAATATTTTGTTTCACAGGACACATTCTTGATTGAAAATGTTCACGAACATCAGTTTCCTTCCATAGGTAACATCAGGCTTATTACAAATTTGTTATTAGACACCGATCAATAAAAACACAATGACTAGGTTACCCTTTTAGCTAACAAATATTAAATCATAGAGAGCTCAAATAATTAGACGGCATCTTCAAACACCATTAGATGCCTTCTCCTTGCCTTTCCTAGTTTCCAAGCATTTTAATACACCCAAGTCCATTATCTTCACTTTATTAGAAAATAATATAAATTATATTTTAAAATCTTACCTAACAGTTTAAATTTTTAAATTAAGATAGTTTTTTAACACAATATTAGAGCTTTAAAGACCAAGCAGTCACGAGTTCGAATCTCACCATTCTATTTATTTGATAAAAATTAAACACAAGATAATATGGAAAAGCTTTCACTTGAGAGGATATGTTAGAAATAATATAAATCATATCTTAAGACCTCATCTAAAAGTTTAAACTTTTGGGTTGAGATTGTTTTATGACATTTTAATACAACCAAATCCACCACCCAAACACCTTTTATATATATATATAAATACTATTTCAAGCAAGCACTACTAAGAAAAATTTTTTCCTAGGAAAATATTTCCTTAAAAAACATATTTTGCGTGAGTTATTTTTCATTATTACGTGTATGAAAAAATATATTTTTTATTGAAGAATTTTTTTTATAATATATTTTTTATTGAAGAATTTTTTTTACAATGTCACTAATAGCTAGAAATAATAATAATAATGATTGTGATAATTGTAATAATACCAATAGCATAATGATGATAGTAAAATGATAATTGTTGTAAAATAATGATAGTGACGATAGTGATAAAATGTTGATTGTTATTATGGATACTTAAATAAAAAGGTGGTAATGTTGGTGATGATGATGTTGATGATTATGGACAGTGATTGTTATTGGCGGTGATATTGGTGATGATGACGTCGATAATTATGGATAGTGATTATTATTGTGATAATAATGACATTAAAATAATGATAAGGTGAAAATAACGATGAAGTATGGTTATATTAATAACTAAGGCTATGTTTGTCTTTGTAATGCAGTTTGTGTTTTGCTTCAACAACAATTTTAAAAATATTTTATTAATCAACACAGTTTATAATTTTTTATAAATCCCACTAAAAACTCTATTTTAAAACTTTAATTAAGAAAAAACTATAATTTATAGTTTTTTAAAAACTAATTTTTTTCAAACCGAAACCGTAGAAACTACCACAATTAAAATAGACACACCAAGTGGTTTTAATGATGGACGTGGTGTTAATTATTATTGTTGCGGTGATGGCAATTGTGATATTAGAGGATTACTATGGAATAATAATAAAATAATAATTATATTTATTAAGATTTAAATATGCTAATCAAGCAACCAACAGTATTAATAAGGATTTTGCCATCAATCAAGCAATGTTCACTTCTTTTTATTTATAATATTTTATAGCATGATCCTCTCCTTAGTCGTAGATATTTTTAATTTTGTATATTCTTCTTCTTTATATTAATACATTCTTATCTTTTTTAGTTCATCTTTCCTTGTACAAATATATGTTCTTGTGTATTTTTATTTAGAAGATTTTTTAATCCAAATTCATATTAATACTGATAAACAGATGGTGTATATAATAACAGCAATGGTGGTGGCTTGCGATGCAATGCAAAGATCTATGAATGATGAAAGAATACAAGAAACAGTTAAAAAAAAACAACCAAACAACAATCTTAAACTAAGAAAAACATCAGACAGGTTGAACAAACATCATTAAAAAAACATTAGATCCTGGAGTAAAAATTAATACAAGATTTATAGCTGGACAAAGAGGATAAAAATAATAAAAACTGTTACCACTTGTAGCAGTGGTTAAGAAAAAACTCAAGATACTCTGAAAATCCCAAAAGAAGAGGAGAAAACGTCAGAAGGATACCCTTGTTATTTACTAATATCATACACTCTTGCCATTAGCAGTTTTTCAAATGAAGAAGCATCCGGCATGTTTTCTTTTGTAATATACTTTTGCCACTAACATCTGAAAATTTTGATGTCATCGTGGCAATTACAAGAAGAAATGTCACCGGGAAGCAATAGAAACAAGATCACGGGAAACTGGATCTAAAAATGGGCCTGTGCTTGCTTTACTTTGAAAAAAAAAAAAAACAGAGGGCAACGATTGTGATTTGTGAGCATAGCTGAGAAGTTTTTTTTAGTTTATTCCAATATTGCCATAAAAACTCCATTTTTTTTTCCTGACCATGCAGGGACAAATCAGGCCCGAGAATATATCTTGAAATGTGAACCAGATGACCACTCCTGATTTGATCTTCACTAACTTCAAAGAAAAAAAAGATTCGGGTCCAGCTACTCATGCTAAGTCTTGCATTTACACTAAATTAAGCATCTAATCACACTTAGATAGCCAATTTTCGCTCACACACACTAGCGAGTGTATTATTTCTTGCTCACTTCTGTGTTATTTGAGGCAGCGGCTGGGGCTGTAGAGGTCCAGAACTGAGCGCTCTTTATCTTTGACACACTCGCCAGGACACCTAATGGGGTTACATCTCCAACAATTGTCACCTTCTTGGCTGCAAAATCTATGCTGAAAGACGTCACACCTGTGTGTGCACACATGATCAATGCCGATGTAAATCAAAACACCTTAATCTGAATAAACTATCACTTGGTTCTAATTTAACGATCCAAAAGCGCCATCTTTCAGAGTAAAAACCATAATTGATATTGGAATCCAAACGAAGACATGACTGTTGAATTGACTGAACGAAACGCACAGTCCAGGGCTAGTAATTTGATCCCATATGTAACATGTTGGCTAGTACATGATCTCATATAAAATTTCTTTGAAACAGAGTACTACTAATAAGTTAAATCAAGTTAATGACCTCCCTCCCCCCTTTCTTTCTCTCTGATTGGTGTTTGCCACGAATACATAAAAGAAAACAAATTAGGGTGTTTTTGGAATAGAAGACAGAGAGAGTATAGAGACACTTTCTGTCAAATAATAACGTCTGAAAGAGAAAGAGACAAAGATGAGATAAAATTGAATGTCAAGTCATTAATTCATGTCACATGGGCATACCTTCCATCCTGGATAGATGTTTCCTCACTTTTCCTTCGCAGCCTCTGCAGTGTAGTGACACTCTCAAAACCACAACCTGAAATCCAATCCATTCAGGATACAACTAATTAAAACTCGAAGGGTTTTACCACTAATTGATGTTATAAGAACATAATAAGCTTAATCAAAGTTTAGTGCAAACCTGATTCGGGTTTGAAGATGAAGAAGAAGATGGTTTTGAAGCAGTAGATTCGTCTTTACTTAAAGCTTGAGTATTCCTGTTGGATTCCACAGGAGCTAGCTGTGCTAAAACCGGATCATAATCTGCTAAGCCATCAAAGAAAGCTGTGTCACCCAAAAGATATCTAGACGAGCCAGGAGGGGTAATAAAATCACCAGGCTTAGCCCAGCCCCTTCTAACTATATCTTTTGGGGCATTGAGATAAGTGGTTCTCTTCTTATCATCATCAATATCAGTTGGCTTGAATGAGATTTTCTTGGTCTTTTGATCATTTGGTTTTGGTTTTGGTTTTGTAGAGTTCGACTTCTTGCTGCTACTTGGATCACTGGCTTTATTCTTTGAAGTGCTTTTTTTGCTCTTGTGAAGTAGCTGGTAGGGGACGGGGTTGATCGGGGGTTGTTGAGAAGTACAAGGAGCTAAAGGGAGAGTTCTTGGGATTCTTTTTTGGTCTCTGATGATGGGGTTGTAGCGATCAAGGGTCCGGCCACCAAGTTGATTGGTGGAGGAGGAAGAAGGTTGATCCATGCTCATGCATATGGCTGTTGAAGCTTGAGACGCACAGAACACATCTATTTTCTTCATCCTTGGTTGTTGATAAGATTGTATGACCTAGTTAGTGGTTTAGAGAATCTGCATTTTTGAGAGAGAAAGAGAGAGAGAGATCGCGAAGAACTTCTTAAAGAAGGTTGTTTGTTCTGCTTTTATGCTTGAACAACTTGAACGATGTGGACAGAGAGGGAGAGTAACAAAAGAATCACAATTTTACTAGCTAGATTGTACAGGATTAATTATATAATACTAAAGCAGTATGGAATATGGATCAAGTAGAGAAGTTCTACACTTGCTGCAACTCTCGTGTACTAATAACCAATTGCCACATCATGAAGTGTCAAATGATTTGTATGCGATGAGTTTTTTATTTTTATTTTTGTGATAAACATGAGAACTCTTAATCAAACAGAAATCCTTACAGAAAGTTCACCCCATAACATATCGAGAGGAGAAAAATGATCCATGCAGCAGAAACAGACACTACTAGTTTGAAATTGATCCATCACACACATGCCCTCAACACAGGGTTGTATCTCCAGTAGTTTTGAGAATGACATGAAGGACCCACGACACAGCCATAAGAGCTCGACTCCAATCTTAACGATATTACAGGACTGCTTTAATTTACTAGACAATTAACCATACTGTAAACTGTAAAAGGAACGAGGAAAATAAAAGGATCAATACAATATGGGCTGCTGCTGCTGCAACATTTCTATTCCTTGGAGGACAGAACAGAAAATAAGTGATCTTTAATGGATGAAAATGAGATGTAACCACCTCTTTTCTGTGGTTCTAATGGATGAAAAAGAGGCATCTTTTTTTTTTTTTTTTTGTAGTAATATATTTTAGGTTCTACAATGGCAGTGCAATTTCCCTCTCACAAAATCACTCTTCTTGGTTATTGTGTTTACATCAAGTACTTTTACGGTTTAAGCAGAAGATTAACAAGGCCAGGAGATCCCAGATCCATTTTTAATCCCAGAAGAATCTTGTCTGTGACGTCAATGGAGCCGACAGAATCTCTGAGCTTGATTAGCAGAGAGCTCAGAGGAAATGTACATAAAATGTGTTGTCTTCATTATAACACTATGATTTAAACAAAACTATTTTATTAGTGTAAATCAATGTATAGTCTGTTGGCCTGCTGGGGCATGGCCTACAGTTTTAATGGCTAATTAATAAATTGTTCGCGGGAAGTTGCCTATGAATTCAATTTTCGGAAAGGAACAATTAAAAGGGTCGAATGGGTCAGAGCAACGGCAGAATACTGAGCAACAGCTAAGAACTGGGCTAAAAATTTATTGAAGGAATATTTTCTTAAAAAGAAAAGAAAAGAGAAGGCCCGCTTGATCAGTGTTAATTATAAATCCTAGTTCTTAAACTATTTACAGATAAAACGATTTGTACTTTCATCCACTCTATCAAAATGCTTGGACATGGTGATAAAAAGAAAAGATGGATGGTAGCCAAGAGGATGACTTAGCAGACAATTCAAATCTTGGATTTTATGAGGCGGTGTATCTGTAAAGATCAAATGAATGGCAGGAATATATAAACTACACGAGCAATTATTATTTTTTAAAATGTTTTTTTATTTAAAAATATATTAAAATATTATATTTTTATACTTTTTTTTAAAATTTATTTTTAATATAGCATATCAAAACAATTTAACAATGTATAAAAAATTAATTTTAAATAAAATTTTTTAAATTTTTATAAAAATACTTTTCAACTACAAAAACAAACAATTTATAAATCAATAAATATGAATGGAAATACTAGCAGAAACATCATTCTTATTAAATGCCTCATTGGTTGTTTAGACTTCGGATAATCTCCAAATGTCATGTTCAAAATTTACATTCTAGTCAATTGAGTAGTTCAAACCATTTTTTTGAAAACATCCTGATTTACTATGATTACTTTGATGCAATTAATTGCATGGTAAACTTATCATATTTGTTTTATTAAAACATGTTTTTTTTTGTTATTTTTATTAAATGGACTAAGATGAACAAGGAAGAGAAATTAAAAAAAAAAAACTAAAACTGAAGGAGGAATTACTGTACATCTATTTATTATTCAGTGTGAATTACAACAATAATCCAATCAAAGATATTTTTTTTTGGTCCTTTGATTATTTCATTTTGACCCTTTATTTTTTATTTTTTGTCCCTCTAGCATTGCAATTATGTGGGTAATAGCTTTTGGGGGTTGTTTTGTCTTGTCTATTTATGGATATAAACCTTGAGATGTTGAGGAAATATTTCAATGCTTGCTTGTTACTTAATTTTGTAAAATAAAATTTATTTTTATTAGTTTTTGACAATTAAAGTTTTGAGGACTAAATTTGAGACATTGACAAATTTTGAATCCCTTTAATTTTATACCTTTAAGGGTTGGGTATTTTTGTCCTTTTTATTTTCTGGTGCATTTTATTTTTAAAAATAATCCTCCCATGTTTTTTTAGAATTGACTTAATTATTTATTTTAGATGCCTAGATATAAGTGTCTCGCAATGTCGGGGAAAGAACTAGTGCTCGATTGATGCTTGAATTATGAAAATATATTTGAATTCTGTTGATTTAGAATAATTAGAGATCCATGGACCAAATTGGATTCTGAAACAAATACGAGAGGGTTGACAGTTTAATCTTGGTTGGCGCGTATAAAGAGTGACGATGGTCACAACGCATGTGGCCTTCTCTGATTGCCAAATTTGGCCTTCTGTGGTGTCTCTTACCGGAGTTGTGGTAGCTGATTGGTATAAATCAAAATTGTGAGACAATCCTCATAAATCTTAGGAGAACAAATTAAAATCTATGGTAATTGATATGTGCTTGTTTCTGTGTATGTTTATTATAAGCCCTATAAATGTTAAGACTTTGAATCGGTCTCTATCTGCATCAAGAATTGTTGGGCGAGTAATCTACAACGTACCTAGTTAACTTGATCTACCATATGCAGCAACAAGTTTACTTCTTAGTTTGCTGCTCACAAAATCAACACAGCAGTGAATAAAGCCTAATGTGCACGAACATTAGTAGAAGTTACCGGCGAAAGACAGCTAGCCAGGCTCAGGTGTGTCCCATTGGAACAAAGATATCGAGGGAAAAAAAAAAGGCTTCGAATAATCATGATGGGAACATTATTAAGATTCTGATGGAACATATGCTGCCAGATAGAGTAAACCATTTCGAATTTTCTTTCCTGTGGATGGATGAGACACAAAGTAACTTTCTTTATCCTCCATTAACTCAAATTCTCCTTCCCAGCCTCATGGAATCGGATGCTTGTGTATGGCTTTTATCATGTTTTTCCCTCTCCTTTATATCCCTGCCCGACTCCCCCTGCACAGTTTAAGAGTTCCGACTCAAAGACAAATTTTTATTCTTTATATTTTATATTTTATTAGGGAATAATTTAAATTATATTTTAAAATTTTATTTAATAACTTATGTTCTTAGAGATAAGTGATCTCGAATTTAAATTTTATTATTTTTATTTATTTAATAAAAAATAAACACAAAATAATATCTGTTTATATAAATTTTAAGTTTTAAAAATTTTTATTTAAGAAATTATATTAAAAAATAATATAAATTATATTTTAAATCTTAATGATGATTTAAATTGATTATTGGACATGTATACGACAACCTACCCTATTCTAATTGCCCACCTCTTTTGTCACCGAGTGCCTGAAGATGTAGGGCGTTTTAATTTTTCTAGTGGAAAATAGTAGGGGGCCCCCTTCAACACCTTTTGTTAACTTCCCTTTTCTTCATCTTTAATTCCCAACTCCTCAGTAGCTGCTACTATACAAAAGAGTACACGAAGAACGTTCTGAAAGGTCAAATGGTTTGGGGCCTTGGGGCTTCGATGATCAAGCTAAGCCGTCACCAGATTAGAGAAAGCGAGAGGGACTCCGATGGCTCTGACATTGGGACACCCTCCGAGCTCTGGGTCCAATGTTGTACCTAAGCAATAATTGTACATGGCTTGAAGCTTGCGCAGATGGATAATATTTGAGGGAGGCCTTCAAGCTTCTTAGATAAAAATCTACTACTTACTACTCATGAATGAATGATTTGATTCGATGGAAGAAAGAAAGATGGAAAGAAAAAAAATAGTTGAAAAGCTGGGCACGGTCACCTTTACTCGTTCTTTCTATCTCATGGCCATTGGTCCCCGACCCGAGTGTCCCGAGTTATGACCATGACTACGGACTCCGATCCCATATTTTTTTATCTTCCGAAAAGAAGAGCACTAGCCAACAGATCTTTTGTAGATTTCACAATTTGGGTCGGCAAAAAAGTTGTTGAGAAAAGATGCGTTTGCGTCTGGAAAACGAGTCTCGAAGATGCAGTAATCATGTTGTCAATTAGTGGGGGTGTCATGATTCCCACAGATAAAACAAGTCCGATGCTGTCAATGGTGAGGCTGACCTTATCGCAGAGTTTAGATTTTTTTATGATGGATAATTTTTATTTAAAAATATATTAAAATAATTTTTTTATTAGTATATTAAATTAATAAAATAATATTAAAAATATTAATTTGAAGTTTTTGAAAAAAAATTCTAAAATTTAAAAATGACCGTGGCAAGGAACAAAAAGTGATGTATAAAATGAAGGTGATTTCTATGACTATTTAAAAGCATTACAATTATAAATTAAGTACTTTTATTTATTGTACTGTAATAACTCTTTTTATCCGTCATTCTTTTAATTAATTATTTCATAATTATGCTAGTTATTAATATTATAATGAAATTACATATCTTAAAGAAAAATAAATATTATTATTCACTTGTAATAACTAGATAATTACAAGCTATTAAGGGATCCACGAACCTGACAGAATATGACTGGACAGTGTTGCAATGGTCGGGACAGACGCCATATACTGACTGGCTCAGCCAGAGACCAGCATTTTGACGTGAACAGAGAACAGGATGGCCGAATCACGACACAATATTCCTTCATCGCTGTGTTATTCCGCACCAAAACTTACTATTTAATACAAGCCTTTCAAGAGTGGTCAAGACTAGGAATGCAGTATAAAAACGGTATTCAAAAAATTGCAAATGAAAAACTAAACTAGTATCGATTTTGTGCTAATCAGCATAGGGCATGAGCAACATGCATATATTTTCCTGCTATAGTGGCACCTAGCTATAATTTCCATGCAAACGTGGATTATGGAAGATACCTACTAAATGGATGATATAGATAAGGTCTTCACACTATACATTGTAGTTCTGCCGTCATTTTATTTAAAGCCCTCTCCCTTCATCTCCTTCCAAAATGCGATTCCTGAAGTCATTCACCATGAGAGGCAATCCTTCTCTCAAAGAAATTTTTGGCTCCCAGTTCAGCAACTCCTTTGCTTTGCTGATATCTGGTTTCCTCTTATGTGGATCATCAGCAGTGTTGGGTCTGAATTCTATTGTTGCACTTGAATCAATAGTCTCTTTGACAACCTTCATTATACGGAGGAAAATTGAGTGTGCCAACATAAACTAGGAGTTTCCATCTCTCTCTATATATATATATCTCCTTATGCATGCACGCATACACACACACACACACACACTCTTATGAGTAGACAACAATTCTCCTTGGTTTGAATCTTAGCAAGAACAGAGTGCAGAAATGCAACACACTCGGAAAAGGAACCCATGCCTATCTTTAAAAATAAGATAACTATAAAATTTGAAGACAAACCTCTGCGAGCTCTAGCATAGTGAACTCTCCTGGATTGCCAAGGTTAAAAGGTCCCACATGCTCGCCTTCCATTAGTGCCACCAGCCCATCAACCTGTAAATGGAAAAGGCTTTTAACATACCTTATCACATCAACTTTTTAGAGCTTAAACAGAGCCCCAAAACACATCCAATGTTCAAGATATCCTCTGCATTTGCAGTTATTCTCTGTTTCTCTTAAAAAAAAAAAAAGAATTATCACTTCTGGCATCTTCTTTTTCAAAGCCTTATGCAACCACTTGACTGATTAGTGGCCGTGAATAACAACTACAGAGGTGATTTTAGTAGTTTGCATTGAGATAGAGGAGCTCAAAGGTCATACAGCTTTCAGGCCGCTAGCAAGGGTACAAAGTAACCAGGCATCCAGAGGAGCCTTAAGTGGAAAAGGCAGGATAATGAATTTATGGATAATGATGCCATACCAGATCAGAAACATATTGGAAGCTCCTAGTTTGTTTCCCATCACCATATACAGTCATTGGTTGTTTGCGGATGGCCTGCAAACATAGTTCAAATAGTTAAGGAAGCTTCTAGAAAGTAAACCTCCAATTAGATATCCCAAAATCCAAATGGAAGTCCATTGCCGACATCAATGCCTAAAAATGGAGAATAATACCTGAGCAACAAAATTACTGACAACACGTCCATCATCCAAGCACATGCGAGGCCCGTACGTATTAAAAATGCGAGCAATACGCACCTGCCAACGGCAAGAGCCATCATTAGCCCATTTCCCACAGGTTAACTGAATATATATATGCAAGAGAAGCTATTACAGGATAGAGAACAACAGTAACCTTCATATGAAAAAATCTTTCGAGTTTAATTGACAAAGTTTACATCATATCAACCTAGTATAGCACAGACAACACAAAAAGCTTAAAAATTTTACATTCTATGCATCAAATAATTAGAGAAATTCACCAGCTGATCCGAGAAAAAATGGGTACAAAGCTCGTTTTGAGCCCAAGCTGCTGCAACTGAGACAGCTGAAATAGACTGGCCACTTTTGTGCGTACTGGTTATACAAACAAGGCAATTGTTTTTAATCCACAAGTGACAACAAATTATTTTATAGTGCTGCAATTATTCATCATTTTCTAGAAACTGAATCCATTTATTTAAATTGGTATGATTTTAACCAAAGATCTTAACCAATCTCGCCCACCCCTTTACTGCCTGGGCCACGCCCAAGGGGTAGCTCATAAAATTTACTGATGTTTAAGGAGTTAAAGAAAAATATAATCTCTACACACCAAATTCATTTATTTCAATTGGTATGATATTGAGTATTAACCTAAAACCTGGCCCATACCACCCACCCCTTTACTACATGGAGCAAACCCCAAGGCAGCTAATCAAATCAACTAATCTTTTAAGGAATTAAAAAAGAATTTAAGCAAGTTTGAAGACTTCGCATAAAATAGGAATGGGTAAATCTTGGACCAATAGCTCCACAATGCCAAAATGAAGGGATATGTGATATTACAACTCTCCTACCCTACACAATGTGGCTTTGGCAGTTTCTGCACTTTATGCAACTGTTTAGACATTGTAGAACGTGGACATTAAGCACACAATGTCAAATTAAATTGATAACATTTTGAGCATGCAAATTCAAGTGGATAGGAAGAAACCCCCCCCCCCCCCCAACCTACCCAAACAAATCAACTATTCAACAATAATAATAACGGAAATAACACAGATGGACTGGTAGAATGCTGAAACTGTCAGAAAAAAGAATACCATTCTGCCAGTCAATTCTACAATAAATTTAATTGCTTGTATTCATTCTTTGAATTCCAATATTTTTCAGAAGATAAATGACCAGTATAAGCAGAGTTTAGTACATTTTTGAAGTAGCCATAGCATATACTTTTGCAAAGACATGAGATTCATGTCGAAACTTTCAGTTATTTTTTAGAAGAACAATGAATAAAAACGATTCCTGAAAACCATGTGCAATAGCAGAGACACTTATATTGCCTTCGACACAAGTGCATTACATGATTTCTTTAAAAAGAAAACACTTGCTCCAAACATAACGAAGCTAAACCAAATTATTAATGCCTTCAAAAAGGTAAAAGTCATGCAACAATTCCAGGGCCTGGCCAATTGATCGTGGGCCATTCTCAAACACTATATGCTCAAAAGGAGAGATTAATTAATAATAACCTCCATTTTACCAGATATATAAGGTCTGATCCAACTTAATTCACACTTAAATTGTCTAAAGAATAGGTTGTCTAAAATACACATATATCCACTTATTGGATATACGCACAAAAGCATGACATTTCATCACTGGCATTTTAACTACGACCAGCAATTACTGATCCTCCATTACAGTGTATCTCAAGGAGCATATCCATCAAGAATCACTGAGTAAAGACAACTGAAATTCAAATACTATCAAGCAAATTTCAAATACCCAAAGATCCTAATAACAAAATAAGCAAGCCATGATAGCATGTAATCTAACTATATATCAGAAACAATTACCTCAACATCTGCACCTCGATTATAATCCATGGCTAATGTTTCTGCAGTCCGTTTTCCTTCATCATAGCAACTCCTCTCACCTAAACAATTTCAAAGCATAACCAATCAACAACAAGAACAGAACATTGTTGCGTCAATGAAACAAACAAACAGATGTTTCCAACTAACATCTGACCTATTGGATTCACATTTCCCCAATAAGTCTCCTTTTGCGGATGCTCAAGTGGATCGCCATAAACCTCACTCGTACTCGTTAACAAAAACCTCGCCCCTACCCTCTTTGCCAAACCCAACATATTAAGTGTGCCCATCACATTCGTCTTGTAAGCAAACATTTCACAGTCAAGGATCCAAAAATTCCAAAAACACGAAAACAAATCACATAATTAACAACATTGATGATGATTCAGAAATCATAACAACTTCATTTAAAAAAGAAAAAGGATATAATAGTCTTGACAGGATTGTACTTATAATGAACAGGAGAAGCAGGACAAGCCAAGTGATAGATCTGATCAACTTCTAACAAAATAGGGTCAACAACATCATGTCTAATCAATTCAAACCTCGGATTCCCAAACAAATGAACCAAATTATCTTTCCTCCCAGTAAAAAAATTATCAATCACAATAACCTCATCACCCCGCGAGATCAATTTATCCACCAAGTGACTCCCAACAAATCCAGCCCCACCTGTAACCACAATACGCAGCCTCTTCCTCCCGATCGCAGCTGGGACCCGGCCTGGAAACGATCCCTTCGAGGCAAACCCCGAGGACCCAGATGAGGAATCATGGTGGCGATGATAAATTGAAGTGGGCATAGAAGAATGGGTAGATGGATTAAGGCGGGAGAGAGTGGGCTGGAAAATGAAGAAAGCAGAACCAATTAAAATGCCAACAAGAATGAAAAGAAAGCGTTGTTCTTTGAAGATATAAGGAATGGATCTAGGGTGTTTTAGTGTCTTAGGTGAGTAAGATTGAGTTGAAGTTGGGATTTCATCTTCTCTCCTGTGATTCACGCTGGTTTGTTTGTGTAATTGTTTCATCATTACGGTGTGGGAATTGGAGATGGAAGAAGAGGTGGTGGTGCTGACTGTTGAGTTGTCTTAAGCATTAAGCATTACTGGTTTAATTCTATCACTGGAGAAGCCAGAACAGTTCACGTGATCAGGCTAATACGATTCTTTCCTGTTTGGTTTTTAAAGGTGCTGGAAATGTTGGAGGTAGTTTTTTAAATTGTTTTTTTTT
>Ga0325403_1000326_pt1 | contig 31197 bp, 29 predicted proteins | sample PopdelMetagenome_19_FD_205665 | JGI IMG/M metagenome (GOLD analysis project Ga0325403, IMG submission 205665) | Populus deltoides microbial communities from Bellville, Georgia, United States - Xylem-PdKOR-R4 | ecosystem: Host-associated > Plants > Phyllosphere > Stem > Wood/Secondary xylem... | reverse complement strand
GCCCCGTGCACCGCCTGATCACGAGGGTTGACACGGGCGGGCGTGCCACAGCAGGATTTACCACGTTGTAATCCCTGTCAGCGCCGTCCAACGGAGGACCGCCGTGCCCCGCGCCAGAGCAGCTCTCGACGCCAGCTTCACCACCGCCCCCGTGCCCCGCCGCCTGTTCGGGTCGTTCGTGGAGCACATGGGCCGCTGCGTCTACACCGGCATCTACGAGCCCGAGCACGCCTCGGCCGACGCCGACGGCCTGCGCTCGGACGTCCTCGACCTCGTCCGCGAGGTCGGCCCGACGATCGTGCGCTACCCCGGCGGCAACTTCGTCTCCGGGTACGACTGGGAGGACGGCGTCGGGCCCGTCGCCGACCGGCCCCGCCGGATCGACAGGGCCTGGCGCACGGTCGAGACCAACGCCTTCGGCCTCGACGAGTTCTCGCGCTGGGCCGACAAGGCCGGCACCGAGACCATGTACGCCGTCAACCTGGGCACCCGCGGCCTGCAGGAGGCGTGCGACGTCCTGGAGTACGCCAACCACCCCTCGGGCACGAAGTTCTCCGACCTGCGCCGCTCCCACGGGCGCGAGCAGCCCTACGGCATCGAGTGGTGGTGCCTGGGCAACGAGATGGACGGTCCCTGGCAGACCGGCCACAAGACGGCCTCGGAGTACGCCCGCCTCGCGGGGGAGACCGCCCGCGCCATGAAGCAGGTCGACCCGAGCGTGAAGCTGGTCGCCTGCGGCTCCTCCTCGCGCTCCATGCCCACCTTCGGGGAGTGGGAGCGCGTGGTGCTCGAGGAGTGCTACGACGACGTCGAGCTCATCAGCGCGCACGCCTACTACGAGGAGTCCGAGACGACCCCGCTGGCCGACTTCCTGGCCTCCGCCGTCGACATGGACCTCTTCATCGAGTCGGTCGCCGCCACCGCCGACGCCGTGGGCGCCACCAAGAAGAGCGCCAAGAAGATCGGCATCTCCTTCGACGAGTGGAACGTCTGGAACCAGACCGCCTGGAACACCTCCGAGCGCGCCGCCGGCCGCACCGCGTGGGACGTCGCCCCCCGCGTCATCGAGGACGAGTACTCCGTCACCGACGCCGTCGTCGTCGGCACCCTGCTCAACTCCCTGCTGCGCCACGGCGACCGCGTGCTCGTGGGCTGCCAGGCCCAGCTGGTCAACGTCATCGGCCTGCTGCGCAGCGAGCCGGGCGGCGCCGCCTGGAAGCAGCCGATCGCGCTGCCGTTCCAGGAGATGAGGAACCGCGCGCTGGGCGCCACGATCCTCGACGTCCGCACCACCTCCACCACGTACGAGACCGGGCGCTACGGCGCCGTCGACCTCGTCGACGTCACCGCCGTGACCCACGACGACGGGCGCGTCACCGCCTTCGTGGCCAACCGCTCCCTCGACGAGGCGGCCGACGTCGACGTCGCCCTGGGCGGTTTCGGTCCGCTGGTGCCGGGAGAGGCGCTCGTGCTCGCCGCCGCCGACGGGCAGGACCGCTGGGCCACCAACACCGCCGACGCCCCCGACGCCGTGCGCCTGCGCCCGCTGTCCGGCGTCACCGTCGAGGCACCGGAGCGCCCGGGGGCCGCGGCCGTCGCGCGGTTCCAGCTGCCGCCGCTGTCGTGGGCCGTCGTCGAGCTGGTGCCCGCCGGCTGACGGTGACCTGACCGGTGGCTCGACCGGTCACTTGACCGGCGACCTGACCGGTGGGTCCGCGGGGGGCCGTGTCGCTAGCGTGGCGGCATGGCCTCCCGGGGGATCTTCAGCCAGCTGACCGAGCTCGCCCGCGCGGTGGCCGACGCCGCCCGCTCCACGCCCCCCGCCGACGAGCCCCAGCAGCCGGCCCAGCAGCCGGCCCAGCAGCCGGCCCAGCGCGCACCGCGCCTGCGCCGCGAGCCCACCCCCGCCGAGCGGGCCGAGAGGGTCGAGCCCACCTACGCCCCCGAACGGGACGGCGAGCCCGACCCGGGCGAGGTCGTGTGGGCCTGGGTGCCCTACGAGGAGGACGCCTCCCGCGGCAAGGACCGCCCGGTGCTCGTCCTGTCGGTCGACCCCTCTCGCCGCGGACGGGAGGTCGTGGCCCTGATGCTCACGAGCAAGGAGCACGCCGACGCCGAGCGCGACGGCAGCCGCTGGATGGACGTCGGCACCGGCGGGTGGGACCCCCGGCAGCGCCCGAGCGAGGTGCGCCTCGACCGGCTGCTCCACCTCGACGCGTCCGCGGTGCGTCGCGAGGGAGCTGCGCTGGACGAGCACGTCTTCACGCGCGTCGCCGACGCCGCGGCGCGACTGCACGGCTGGTGACCTGCGCACTCCCGTACTCGCTGCGCGTTCGGCACGACTCGCTGACCAGTACGCGCTGCCCGGCCTGCGAGTAGGACCCGGCGCGCTGCGCGTCGTACCGTGACTGCGCAGACCCCCCGACCTACTCGACCGCCGCGTCGAACGCCCGTCGGACCGGGCGGTCTCGCGTAGACCGGCGCGCTGCCGCGCCGTCCGCCGCTACTCTCGTGCCGTGGACGTCGTCGAGGTGCTGCGCCGGGCTTCGGACGTCGTGGAGCGCGCGGGCGTCCCCGCCGACCTTCGCCCGGTGGCTTTCTCGACCGCCGTCGACCTGCTCCTGAAGGACCCCTCCGCCGCCGCGCGGACCCTCGCCCCCTCGCTCCCGGCTCCCGCTCCCGCGCCCTCCCCGGCGCCGGCTCGCCCGTGGGGCGAGGACCTCGACCTCGAGGACGAGCCCGCCGAGGAGGTGCCCGCCGCCTCCGTGAGCCGGCTCGGCGCCCGCCCGAGCCACAGGCCCCTCGACAGGCCCGCCCTCCAGGGCTTCAGCGCCCGTCCGTCCGGTCGCAGCGACCGCCTCGTCAGCGTCGGCCCGACCCGTGGCCCGGCTCCCGCCGGCGACGACCCCTGGGGCCACATCGCCGACGCCCTCGGGGTCCGCCCCGAGCTGCTCGACAGGGTCTGGGAGGAGCGCGGGGGCCGCCTGCAGCTCGCCGGTGACCCCTCGCGCCTGGGCCGCACCCGCGCCCAGCGGGTCGGCACCGCGGCGGTCCTGCTGCTGGCCGCGCTGCGCTGGAGCGGGCAGGACGGCGGGGAGCCGGTGCCCGACGCCGTCGTCCGCGCCGAGGTGGAGCGCCTGGGGCTGCTCGACACCGGCAACTACACCAAGCACCTCGCGGGGCGGCGCCACCTGCTCTCGGTGAGCGGCTCGGGCCGCACCGCCACGTACAAGCTCCGCTACGACGGCCTCGAGGAGGCCCGCGCGGTCGCGCAGGCGCTCCTCGAGGACTGACCGCGCCTCAGCGCCTCAGCTGGCGCGCCCGCCGGTGATGGGCCGGGTGCGCTGGACGACCGCAGGCGCGCCGTAGGGGTAGTCACCCACCTGGGGCTGGCTGGCGGCGCCCAGCCGGTCCAGCTCGGCGGGCTCGAGCACCAGGTCGGCGGCACCGAGGTTGTCGGTGAGCTGCTCGGTGGTGCGGGCCCCCAGGATCACCGAGGTCACCGACGGCTGCTGGGAGAGCCACGCCAGCGCCACCTGCGCCATGGAGGCGCCGCGGGCGGAGGCCACGGCCTCGACCGCCCCGACGACGTCCCAGGTGCGCTCCTGCGCCGAGCGGGGGCCGTAGGCCTCCATGCCGCGGGCCGGGTCCTCGCCGAGGCGGGTGGCCCCGGTGGGGGCCTGGTCGCGGCGGTACTTGCCGGTGAGCCAGCCGCCGCCCAGCGGCGACCAGGGCAGCAGCCCCAGGCCGGCGTCGAGGCAGGAGGGCACGACCTCCAGCTCGACCTCGCGGGCGAGCAGGTTGTACTGCGGCTGCAGCGTGACCGGGACCGACAGCCCCAGCTCGCGGGCCAGGGCCACCACCTTCTGCACCTGCCAGCCCGTGAAGTTCGACAGGCCGACGTAGTGGACCTTGCCGGCGCGGACCGCGTCGTCCAGGAAGCGCAGGGTCTCCTCCAGCGGCGTCAGCCCGTCCCAGGCGTGCACCTGGTAGAGGTCGACGGCGTCGACGGACGCGCCGAGGCGGCGCAGCGAGGCGTCCAGGGCGCGGGACAGGTGGCGCCGCGACAGGCCGACGTCGTTCGCGCCGGTGCCGGTGGGGAACCGGCCCTTCGTGGCGAGGACCACGCGGTCGGTCACGTCGGCGGGCCGGGAGGCGAACCACCGCCCGACGACCTCCTCGCTGACCCCGTCGTTGTAGACGTCCGCGGTGTCGACGAGCGTGCCGCCCGCCGCGACGAACGCGTCGAGCTGGGCGTGAGCACCCTCCTCGTCGGTCTCCTTGCCGAACGTCATCGTCCCGAGCGCGTACGCCGACACGGCGCACCCGCTGCGTCCCAAGAGCCTGGTCTCCATCCCTCCACCCTGCCCCGGCGAGCCCTCCTCCGCCCGCGCAGGGTGCCACGACCTGCGAGTCTCGACGCGTAAAGACCGAGTCATCACGCGTTGCAGCGCAGTAGCCTCCATGGGTGTGATGCGTGTTCGTGACATGACTGGCACCCGTGTAGCGCGTCCCGCAGACGTGAATGACACGCGCGGTGCGCGTCGGCGGGTCGTGAACCACACGCGGGCGACGCGTACGCAGCGCCTGAACCACACGCGCGTGGGGCGTCGGGGGGCCGTGAACCACACGGCGGTGGTGCGTCCGTCCCGGTCACGGGAGGGGGACGCGCCGACGTCCCCCTTCACGCCCCGCACGAACCCGTCTAGGTTCGCGTCCGTGCCTCGAGCCCAGGCCCCCGCTGCTCACCCCGGCGAGCTGGTCGGTCGCGCCCGGCTGCTCGCGGCGCTGCTCCTGTCCGGCAGCGGTGACCGCTGGCAGCACACGCGGGCCGTGGCCCGCCGGGCCCGCGAGGCCGTCCCCGCCGTGACCCCCACGGGTGGGCAGCGCGCCGGTGAGGTGCTCGTGGCCGCGGCCTGGCTGCACGACATCGGCTACGCGGCGCCGCTCGTCGACCACGGCTTCCACCCCGTCGACGGCGCGCAGCACCTGCGCGCCACCGGGTGGCCCGAGGAGGTGGTGGCGCTCGTCGCCCACCACTCCGGTGCCCGGTACACCGCCGCCGAGCGCGGTCTGGGCCACCTCCTGGACGGCTACGACGCCGAGCTCGGCCACAGCACCCCGGTGGCGCAGGCGCTGGTGTGGGCCGACCAGACCACCGGACCCGCCGGGGAGCTGGTGGGCGTGCAGGAGCGCACCGCCGAGGTGCTGCGCCGCCACGGCCCGGACAGCGCCCAGGCCCGCTGCGCCGCGGAGCGCGTGCCCGCCCTCCTGCGCGACGCCGCCGCCACCGAGGCGCGGCTGGCCGCCCCGGCCGCCCACGAGGGCGCCTGGTACCTCACGGCGTAGGGGGGCCGCCCGGGTCGGCTGCGGCGACGGCCCGCTCCAGCTCGGCCACCACCGCGGCGACGGCGGGCACCCGCTGGGCCTCGGGCCGCAGCAGCACCTCGACCACCCGCACGTCGACGCCCGCCAGCGGGCCGTGCGCCGTCCCCGCCCGCGCACCGGCCAGGAGCGCCCACGACGGCAGGAGCGCCACCCCGAGGCCGGCGGCGACCAGCGCCTGCACCGCGGCGTGGTCGTCGGTCTCGTGCCGGACGTCCGGGGTGAACCCGGCGGCCGCGGCGCAGCGCACCAGGTGCGCCCGGCAGCGCGGGCAGCCGGCGATCCACGGCTCCTCGGCGAGGTCGGCCAGGTGCCGGGGCAGCGGCCGCTGCGCGGGCACGACGGCGTGCACCGCGTGCTGGCCGACGGGACGCCGCAGCAGGTCGCCCGGGGGCGGTCCGGGGTCTCCCGCGTGGCGGAAGACCAGGGCGACGTCGGCCTCGCCCGCGCGCACCGCGACCTCCGCCTCGGGCGGCTCGAGCTCGGTGAACCTCACGGACAGGCCGGGTGCCCGCGCGGCCAGGGCCGCCAGCGCCGGGGGCAGGACGGCGACGGCGGCCGTGGGGAACGCCGCCACCGCCACGCGGCCGCGCACCAGGCCGACGAGGGCGGCGAGGTCGTCCTCGGCGGTGCGCAGCACGGCCACCAGCGACGCCGCGTGGCCGGCGAGCACCCGCCCCGCCTCCGTCAGCGCGCTGCCGCGGCCCCGTCGCACCAGCAGCGGCGCCCCGGCCTCCACCTCCAGGCGGGCCACCTGCTGGCTCACCGCCTGCTGGGTGGTGCCCAGGCGGGCCGCGGCGGCGGTGAGGGAGCCGGTCTCACCGACGGCGTGCAGCACCAGGAGGCGTCGGGGGTCCACCGGGCCACCCTTCCACAAGCAGCGCTTGTGGTCGGCCTGGTGGCCGCGGGTCTGGTGGCGCCGCGCCGGGTGCCCCACGGTGGGGCGATGAGCACCCCCTCGTCCGCGACCGGCTCGACGACGATCGGCGTCCTCGGCGGCATGAGCTGGGAGTCGACGGCCCTCTACTACCGCCTCGCGAACGAGCTCGTCCGCGAGGCCCGCGGGGCCGCCTCGCCGCTCGCCAGCGCCGACCTCCTCGTGCGCAGCCTCGACTTCGCCGGCGTGCGCGAGCTCCAGCTCACCGACCGGTGGGACGAGGCCGCCGAGCTGCTGCGCCGCCAGGGGCTCGCCCTCGCCGACGGGGGAGCGGGCCTCGTGCTGGTCGCCACCAACTACATGCACAAGGCCGCCGGCCCGCTGGAGCGCGCCCTCGCCGAGCGCGGCGCGCGGCTGCTGCACCTGGCCGACGTCGTCGCCGATGCCGCGCTCGCCCGCGGCGCGCGCACCGTGGGCCTGCTCGGCGCCGGCGGCACCATGACCGAGCCCTTCTACGCCGAGCGGCTCGCCGCCCGCGGCGTCGACGTCGTCGTCCCCGACGCCGCGGGGGTCGCCCGCGTCGACGAGGCGGTCTTCGGCGAGCTGTGCGCGGGGGTCTTCTCCGACGGCACGCGCGCGGCGGTCGCGGCGGTGGTCGCCGACCTGGTCGAGCGCGGCGCGCAGGCGGTCGGGCTGTGCTGCACCGAGCTGGAGCTGCTGGTGCGACCGGAGGACTCGTCCGTGCCGCTGCTGCCCTCGGCCCGCCTGCACGTCGAGGCCGCGCTCGCCGCGTCCGGGCAGCTCGGCCAGTAGCCTCCGGCGGTGCGCGCTCTGCAGTACACCGCCTTCCACGGCCCCCTCGAGCTGGTGGACCTGCCCGACCTCGAGGCGGGCCCCGGGTCCGCCGTCGTCGCCGTCGAGGCGACGGGGCTGTGCCGCAGCGACGTGCACGCCTGGGCCGGGCACGACGGCGACGTCACCGCCAGCGCCGACCGGCCGCACGTCGCGGGCCACGAGCTGGTGGGCCGCGTCGTCGCGGTCGGATCCGGCGTCGACCCCTCGTGGGTGGGGCGCCGCGCGACGACGCCGTTCGTGTGCGCCTGCGGCCGCTGCGCCGAGTGCCTGTCGGGTGACGGCCAGGTGTGCAGCGCGCAGACGCAGCCGGGGTTCACCCACCACGGCTCCTGGGCCGAGCAGGTGCTGGTGCACGACGCCGCCACCAACCTCGTCGAGGTCCCCGACGACGTCGACGCCGGTGCCGCCGCCCTCCTGGGCTGCCGCTTCGCCACCGCTCACCGGGCGCTGGCGCAGCTGGCGCGGGTCCGCGCCGGCGAGGTGGTCCTCGTGCTGGGGTGCGGCGGGGTGGGCCTGTCCGCGGTGATGATCGCCGCGGCGCTGGGAGCGGACGTCGTCGCCGCCGACGTCGACCCCGCCGCGCTGGAGCGCGCCGCGGCGCTGGGCGCGGCGGCCGCCGTCGCCACCCGCGGGCTGGCACCCGCCGACGTCGCCGAGGCCGTGCGCGGTGTGCGACCCGCCGGTGCTGCCGTCAGCCTCGACGCCGCCGGACGGCCCGAGACGCTGACCGCCGGCCTGCTGTCGCTGGCCCGCCGCGGGCGGCACGTGCAGGTGGGCCTGCTCACCGCCGACCCGGTGGTGCCGGTGCCGCGGATGGTCAGCCACGAGCTGTCGCTGCTGGGCAGCCACGGCATAGACGCCCGCGCCTACCCCGAGCTGCTGGGCCTGGTGACCAGCGGGCGGCTCGACCCCGCCGCACTGGTCGAGCGGTGGCTGCCGCTGTCCGACGCCCCCGGCGTCGAGGCACTGGTGCGCGCCATGGACGCGGGCACCGCCCCGGCGGGCGTGACGATGCTCCGGCCGTGAGCCACGAGCGGGACCGCGCCGCGGGAGGCGTCGAGGCGGCGCTCCGGGCCGAGCGGGCCGCGGCCCTCGCCACCGTGCGCGACCTGGACCGCGTGATCGCCGGCGTCGTCGAGGCCACCGAGGGCGCCAACACCGACGACGAGCACGACCCCGAGGGCGCCACCATCGCCTTCGAGCGCGCCCAGGCGAGCGCCGTCCGCGACCGACAGCTGGCCCGCGTCCGCGAGGTCGACGACGCGCTCGCCCGCGTCGCGACGGGCACCTTCGGCACCTGCGCCCGCTGCGGCGGCCCGATCGCCCCCGGTCGCCTCCTCGCCCGCCCGACGGCGACGCTGTGCATCACCTGCGCCGCTGTGGGCAGGTGAGCGACGTGCCCCAGGACTTCACCCCTCGCGGCTCGGACCGCCCCTGCGCCTTCTGCGCGATCGTCGAGGGCCGCTCGCCCGCCCACGAGGTGCACCGCAGCGACCGTCTGGTCGCGTTCCTCGACGTCCACCCGCTCTTCCCGGGGCACGTGCTGCTGGTGCCGACCGCGCACGTGCAGACCTACGACGAGCTGCCCCGCGACCTCGCCCAGCAGTGGCTCGACACCAGCCAGGCGCTGCAGCGCGCCGTCGAGAGCGCCACGGGCGCCGAGGGCGCCCTGCTGCTCCTGAACAACGTGGTCAGCCAGTCCGTGCCGCACGTCCACCTGCACCTGGTGCCGCGCTCGCGGGGCGACGGGCTGCGCCTGTTCCTGGGGCCTCGGCAGCGCTACGCGCCCGGGCAGGCCGAGCAGGTCGCCGCCGGGATCCGCGCGGCGCTGGAGCTCGGCTGACGGCCGGGGTCAGCCCTCGACCAGGTCGGTGATCCGGTCGGCGCCGAACAGCTTCAGGGCCGTCAGAGGCTGCTTGCGCGCCCCGACGACCTGGAGGCGGTGCGGGCGCACCAGGCGCGCGACCTGCGCCACCAGCCGCATGCCGGAGGAGTCGAGGAAGGTCACCGCGGTCATGTCGACGACGCGGACGCCGCTCCACCCCGGCAGCTCGGCGAGGGCGTCGTCGCTGAGCGCGACGTCGACCTCACCGGCCATCACGAGCACCTCGGGCCGCTGCGGTGACAGGGCCACCGAGCCGTACGGCTCCAGCGGCCCCTCCGGGGGGCGGGGCTCGAGCGTCGGGGGCTTCCGGGGCTCGTGGGGCACCCCGACATCCTGCCAACCGCTCACCGGGGTCCTGCGGCAGGCTGGTCGCGTGATCGGTGGGGGCGCGCGGTACGAGTTCGACGCCGAGCTGTGGCGCTGGTGGACGACGTCCGTCTTCCCCGAGGGCCGCGACGGCGGTGCGTACGTGCTCCCCGTCAAGAAGGCGGTCAGGACGGCCGAGGGCGTGGGCCTCGGCGACGTGGTGCGCCTGGCCGTGGAGACCCTCGACTGACGTCCCGGCGGCTCAGGTGCGCTTGAGCAGCGCCAGCGGGTAGACCGGGCCGCTGCCCGCCTCGCGCAGCAGCGCGCTCGCGACGGTGAGGGACCACCCCGAGCGGGTGGTCGCGTCGACCAGCAGCAGCGGCGCCCCGCCGGAGGCCGCCACCGCCTCGCGGCCCTCGTCCGAGAGCTCCAGCCGGGCCAGGGCGGTGGCCGCGGCGGCGGACGCCGGGGCCGGGCCGGCGCCGTCGCGGGTCGGCGGCTCCAGGGGCGCCCCGGGGACGGCGGCCAGCGCCGGCACCACGCGCAGCCGCCCCACCTCGCCGAGGTGCTCGGCCAGACCCCGCGCCACGGCCTCCCCGGCGGTGGAGCCCGGCAGCCAGGTCACCCACGCGGGGCGCCCGGCCGGCCAGCCCCAGCGGGAGAGGGTGCGCACGCAGCCGTCGAGGACCTCCTCGCTGAGCGCCCCCGAGCGCAGCACGTCGCCGACGGCCGCGCCCCAGGCCGGGTCCTCACCGATGGCCAGCGCCCGACCGGGCTCGGCGCGGGCCCCCTCGGCGATGCGGCCCCGCCGGCCGAGCGACTGCACGCCCGAGGGCCACATCTTGCGGGGCTCCAGCACGGTGGTCTGGCTGCGCAGGTGCCGCAGCGCCACCGCCGCCAGCTCGGGGTCGACGGCGCGGCCGGGGGCGGGGAGCGCGCCGGTGCAGGCCGAGCAGCGCCCGCAGTCAGCGGCGCCGTCGTCGTCCAGCTCGGCGCGCAGCAGGCGCAGCAGGCAGGGCTCGCTGCCCGGGAGGGTCTCGGCGGGCGTGGCGGCGTACCGGCGCATGACCGCCTGCTCCGCGCGGCGGGCGGCGGCGACACCGGCGATCCTCTCGGCGTCGTAGTGCCACGGCTCGCCCGTGGGGCGGTAGCCGCCGGCGACGCGCTCGACGGCGCCGTCGACGTCGAGCACCTTCAGCAGCGCCTCCAGCCGGCCGCGGCGCAGGCCCGCCTCGACCTCGAGCTTCGGCAGGCCCACGCCCTCGCCGCCGACGGGGCCACCGCTGAGCTTCTCGAGCGCGTCGAGCACGCGGCGCACCACGGGCTCGGGCGGGAAGGCGGTGGAGTCGAAGTACGCCCAGATCCGCTCGTCGGCGGCCGTCGGCAGCAGCACCCCGACGGCGGCGCCGAGCGCGCGGCCCGCTCGGCCGACCTGCTGGTAGTAGGCCACCGGCGAGCTCGGCGCCCCGAGGTGGACCACGAACGCCAGCCGCGGGTGGTCGTACCCCATGCCCAGGCTCGAGGTGGCGACCAGGGCGCGCAGCTCACCGCTGAGCAGCGCCGCCTCCAGGCGCTCGCGCTCGGCCGGGTCGGTGGCCGAGGAGTACGCGGCCACCGCCTGCCCGCCGCCCTCGGGGGAGGCGAGGAACTGCGCCAGGCGCTCGGTCTCGGCGACGGTCAGCGTGTAGACGATGCCGCTGCCGGCGCTCTCGCGCAGGAACTGCGCGGTCCAGGCGTAGGCGTGGGCGACGTCGGGGGTGGGCACCACCGACAGGGCCAGGCCCTCGCGGTCCAGCGGCCCGCGCAGCGTCAGCGCTGGGGTGCCGTCGGCGGAGAGCTGCGCGGCGACGTCGGCGGAGACGCGGGAGTTGGCGGTCGCCGTCGTCGCCAGCACCGGTGTGCCCGGAGGCAGCCCCGCGAGCACCGAGGCGAGGCGGCGGTAGTCGGGGCGGAAGTCGTGGCCCCAGTCGGAGATGCAGTGCGCCTCGTCGACCACGAGCAGGCCCAGGCGCGGCGCGAGGCGGGGGAGCACCCGCTGCCGGAAGCCCACGGAGTTGAGCCGCTCGGGGCTGACGAGCAGCACGTCGACCTCGTCGGCGGCGATCTGCTCCTCGATGCCGGACCAGTCGTCGACGTTCGCGGAGTTCAGCGTCACCGCGCGCAGGCCCGAGCGGGTGGCCGCGGCGACCTGGTCGCGCATCAGCGCCAGCAGGGGCGAGATCACGAGCGTCGGACCGGCCCCGCCGACCTCCGCGTGGCGGCGGCGCAGCGCCGTGGCCACCCAGTACACGGCCGACTTGCCCCACCCGGTCCGCTGCACGACGACGACGCGCCGCCGCTCCTCGACCAGCGCGCTGATGGCGGCCCACTGGTCGTCGCGCAGGCGAGCGCCCTCACCGGCCAGGGCTCGCAGGTGCTGCTCGGCGGCCTCGCGCAGGTCGGTCACTGCTCCGGTCACGGGAGACCACTCTGCCTGGCGGGTGTGACACCGCGCCGGCCGCACCGCCCTCCCAGGAGGCGCCCCAGCCGTGCTCGGTGGCCGGCCAGCAGTCGCTGTGGTCGGTACCTGAGTGGTCGGTACCTGAGTGGTCGGTCCTCGAGCGGTCGGTCCCGTGCTCCAGACCACCGAGCCGGCCGACGGCGTCGGGCGCGTCGTGGGCCTCTCGGTGGAGGAGCGCACGGAGGCAGGGCGGCCCTGCTGCGTGGGTCCTGTGCGGCTGGTGCCTCGGTGGTCGTCCCGGCGGGGGCGCTGGCGCACGCCGCCTCGCGTCTGTCCGGACGGAGGTCGAGTCCCTCGACGCCGCGCCGGCCCGGGCGGTGGGAGCGCTCTGCGGAGCCACCGGTCGGAGCGGCGTCGTCGACGCGAGCGCGGCCCTCCCGGCGGCCCGCCGGTGCCGTGCCGGGGTGACCAGCGACCCCGGTGCCCTCGCCCGGCCGGGAGCGGTCGCAGCCGAGACTGCATACCAGATGGTTGACGACAGGCGTAGGCTGGCCCGGTGTCGACCCAGATCGCGATCCGACTCGAGGACGCCGAGCTCGCTGCTCTCGACGCGGAGGTCGCCGCGGGCCGTGCGAGCAGCCGCTCCGAAGCCGTGCGCCGCACCATCGCCCGCTTGCAGCGCGAGCAGCGGTACCGAGGAGAGGACGCCGTGCTGCTCGACCTGGCTCGTCGTGGCGAGAGCGTGTACCCGGACCTGCACCCTTCCGAGAGCCGGGCAGAGCACCCCCCGCTGGACTGACCGCCGTGCGCACCATCGCCGTGGTGAGGCTCGACAAGAGGCGGCCGGCACTCGTCCTCACGAGGCAGTCCAAGCTGCACCTCCTCAGCTGGGTCACCGTCGCCCCGATCACGAGCACCATCCGCGGCATCCCGAGCGAGGTCAGGGTGGGAGCTCGCAACGGTCTCGACCACGAGAGCGTCATCAGCTGCGACAACATCAGCACGGTGCCCGCGGATGCTGTGGGGCCGGCCGTCGGTCTGCTCTTCGACGACCAGGAGCCCGACCTGGCCCGGGCCATCAGCGACGCCTTCGAGCTCTTCATCCCCTGACGAGCCCGTCGCCTCCAGCGGCAGGTGGTGCAGGTCCGCGACGACGGTGACCAGGTCTGCGGAGCCTTCTGGCAGCCCGTCGGCGTTGCGCGGTGGTGACGAGCGACCCCGGAGACCTCCGGCGGTCGGGCGCGCACGGCATCATCGCGGTGTGACCTCGGCCCCCGCGCCCGGACCCGTCCGGCGCGGGACGCTCCACCACGTCGAGGTGTGGGTGCCTGACCTGGCAGCGGCCCTCCCGCGCTGGGAGTGGTTGCTCACACAGCTCGGCCACCAGCCCTTCCAGCGCTGGGACCGGGGTGCCAGCTTCCGCCTCGGGCCGACGTACCTCGTGCTGGAGCAGTCGCCGGCGCTGACCGGTGACCGTCACGACCGACGACGACCGGGGGTGAACCACCTGGCGTTCCACGCCGGCGCCCGGGAGGACCTCGACGCACTGGTCGAGGCAGGCCGCGCGCACGGCTGGCACCTCCTCTTCGCCGACCGCCATCCCTTCGGCGGCGGTCCTGACCACTGCGCCGCCCACCTCGCCGATGACGACGGCTTCGAGGTGGAGCTCGTGGCGGAAGGGTGATCCCCGTGCTCGACCACGGGGCCTGCCACCGGCCGGTCGTGGCGTCAGACCGGCCAGGCGACCCTCGCCAGCGCGGCGGCCTCGACCCGTCCGTCGCTGTGCAGACCGCCACCGCGGTCGGTCCTCTGGCCGCCAGTCGCGATCACGGACTTCCGGTCGACGATCACGGGGTCCCGTTCGTGCTCCTCGCTGGAACGCCACCGCGACCCCGTGGTCGTCGCTGAGAACCCCGTGGTCACGCGGAACGCCGTCGCCGGGGGAGGGTCCGGCGCGTCAGGCCAGGCCGAGCACGTCCAGGGCCCAGGCGTCCTCGAAGGCCCGCTCGCGCCACGCCTCGTAGCGGCCCGAGCGGCCGCCGTGCCCGCCGTCGACCTCCGTCTTCAGGAGCACCTGCGGCGCGCCGTCACCGGAGAGCAGGCGCATGCGGGCGACCCACTTGAACGGCTCGACGTAGAGGACCCGGGTGTCGTGGAGGCTCGTGGTCACCAGCACCCGGGGCCAGGTCCGCCACGCCGGCGCGCCCGCGGCCGGGAGGTTCTCGACGGGGGAGTAGCTCTTGATCAGCGCGTACGCCGCGGCGTCGCGGATCGGGTCGCCCCACTCCTCCTGCTCGGGGACGGTCAGCGGCAGCGACTCGTCGAGCATGGTGGTCAGCGGGTCGACGAAGGGCACCGCCGCGCTCACCCCGGCGAACAGGTGCGGCGCGAGGTTCAGCGCGGCCCCGACCAGCAGCCCGCCGGCCGAGCCGCCGGAGGCGACCAGGCGCGCGGGGTCGACGTAGCCCGCTGCGCCCAGGTGCTCGGCGGCGGCGACGAAGTCGGTGAAGGTGTTCGGCTTGCGGGTGAGCTTGCCGTCGTCGTACCAGTGGCGGCCCATCTCCCCGCCGCCGCGCACGTGGGCGACGGCGAAGGCGACGCCGCGGTCGAGCAGCGACAGCCGCGACGCGGAGAACCACGGGTCGAGGCTGACCTCGTAGCTGCCGTACCCGTAGAGGTAGCCCGGTGCCGGCTCGCCCGCGGCCGCCACGGACGCGCGGCGCACCACCGAGACCGGCACGCGGACGCCGTCGGGCGCGGTGGCCCAGGTGCGCTCCTCGACGTAGTCGGCGGCGTCGTACCCGCCGAGCACGGGGGTCTGGCGGCGCAGCAGCACCTCGCCGTCCGACGGTCCGCCCGACAGGTCGAGGTCGACCACGCGGACGGGGGTGGTCCACGACGTCTGCTGCAGCCGCAGCAGCGGGGTCTCGAACGACGGGTTCGACGCCACGGCGCTGGAGGCGAGCGCCGTCGGCGAGGCCACCTCGACCGGGGCGCCGAGCGTCCCGTCGGGCTGCACCCGCAGCACGGCGACGCGGGGGGTCGCCTCGCGACGCCACGACAGCGCCACGTGGCCGGCGAAGGCGTCGACGTCCTCCAGGCGCCGGCCCTCCTCGTGGGCGACGAGCACCCGCCACCGCTCGTGCGCACCCGCGCCGACGTCGGCGGGGTCGAGCTGCGCGAGCTCGAAGTCGGGGGCGCCGTCGTCGTGGAGCACCAGCAGCGCGTCACGCGCCTCCCCGTCCGCGCCGAGGACGGCGTGCTCCACCTGGTACTCCACGCCCTCGCGGCGGCCCGCCACCGAGACGAGCTCCTCGCCCGGCGGCGAGCCGGCGCCGCCGGCGTCGAGCAGCCACACCTCGGAGGTGGTCTTGGACCCGCTGGACAGCACCAGGTACCGCCCCGAGCGGGTGCGCCCGACGCCGAGCCAGTACCGCTCGTCGTCCTCGCGCAGGACGACGGCGTCGCCCTCGCCGTCGGGGGAGCCCTCGCCGACGACGTGCCGGCGCACCTCGTGGGGGCGCCACGCCTCGTCGACGGCGGAGTAGAGCAGCGTGCGCGAGTCCGAGCCCCAGGTGGCCCCGTGGCCGACGCCCGGGACGGCGAGGTCGAGGTCGGCCCCCGTCACCAGGTCGCGCACCCGCAGGGTGAACCGCTCGTCGCCGGTGGTGTCGGTCGACCAGGCCAGCAGCTGACCGTCGGGGCTGACCGACGCCGCCCCGAGCGCGAAGAACGCCTCCCCGCCCAGGCGCTGGGCCTCGGCGTTGCCGTCGAGCACGACCTGCTCGCCCGGCAGGGCGGACCCGTCCTCGGGCAGCACCGGCGGGTCCCAGCTCGAGCCCCCGGCAGCGACCCCGGCAGCGACCCCGGCAGCGACCCCGGCAGCGACCCGGCACAGCAGCCCGTACTGCAGCCCCTCGACGGTGCGCCGGTAGTACCACCACCCGCCGTCGCGGGCGGGCACCGACAGGTCGCTCTCCTGCGTGCGCCCCTTGACCTCCTCGAACAGCCGCTCGCGCAGCGGTCCCAGGTGGGCGGTGCTCGAGGCGGCCCAGTCGTTCTCGGCGTCGACCAGGGCGCGCACGCGCGGGTCGTCGGTGGCGCGGAGCCACTCGTGCTCGTCGACGACGACGTCGCCGTGGTGGGTGCGCTCGACGCGCTCCCTGTCAGCGGTGGGCGGGGTGGACGGGGCGACGCTCACCCCTCGACCCTACGGAGTCCAGCCGACGGCGAGGACGGTCGTGTCGTCGGCGCGGGCCGAGACCGAGCGGAGCAGCCGGTCGCACAGCCCGTCGAGGGAGCCGACCGGTCCGCTGGCGGTCTCGAGCACCCGCTCCAGGCGCTCCTCCCAGCTGCTGCGCCGCTCCTCGACGAGGCCGTCGGAGTACAGCAGCAGCGCCCCACCGGCCTCCAGCTGGACGGTGCCGGCCTCGTACTCGGCGTCGTCGAGGAGCCCGAGCGCGGGACCGGGGCTCACGACGTCGAGCAGCGCGGCGGTGCCGTCGGCCCCGCGCACCACCAGCGGCGGGTGCCCCGCCCCGGCGACCTGCGCGCGTCCGGTGGCCGGGTCGACCACGACGACGACGGCGGTGGCGAGCTCGCCGACCATCAGGGCGGTGACGAGCTCGTTCAGCCTGTCGAGGGCCTGCGCGGGGTCGCGGGTGGCGAGCACGTGCGCCCGCAGCGCGTTGCGCATCTGCGCGCTGATCGCCGACACCGCGAGGCCGTGCCCGGCGACGTCGCCGAGGACGACGGCGGTGCGGCCGTCGGGCAGGGGCACGATGTCGTACCAGTCGCCGCCGACGACGTCGTCGCTGTGGGGCACGTAGCGCACGGCGAGGTCGAGGCCGGGGACGTCGGGCAGCTTCTCCAGCAGCAGCGTCTGCTGCAGCGCGGTGGCGAGCCGGTTGGTGCGCTCCACCTCGCGCAGCATCGAGTCGGACAGGTGCTGGGCCAGCCCGAGCGCGGCCTCCACCTCGTGCGGCGCCCACGCCGCGGCGGTGCGGCGCACCGTCTCGCTCCAGGCGGCGAAGGAGCGCCGCGGCGACAGGCGCAGGTGCCCGCCGCCGTCCTCGACGACCTTGGACGAGCGCGGGTCGCCGCCCCAGGTGACCTCGCGCAGCACCTCGGGGCGGAACCACGCGACCAGGTCACCGGGCTGGCCGCCGACCACCGGGGCGGCGAGCACCCCGCTGGCGGCGGCCCACGCGTCGTCGCCGGTCCCGGTGGCCAGCCAGGGGGCGTCGGCGGCGGACGCCGACGTGACCAGGGGGTGCAGCTCGCCACCGCTCTCGAGCTCGGCGGCGAAGCGGTCGGACAGCGCCGTGACCACCGCCTCCGGCGGGGTGGCGCCGAGCAGGCGCAGCTCGCCGTGCAGGCGCACCGCGACCCCGCCGCAGGGCACGAGGTCGGCGACGGTCACGTCCTCGCGGGTGAGCGCCTCGACGGGCAGGGCCAGGTGCTCGGACAGCAGCTCGGTGAGCCGGGCGCGCACCCGGGCCGAGGCCACGACCTGCGCGTCGGCCTCGCGCCCGACGACGGTCGGCAGGAGCAGCGAGGCGGTGCGCCCGAGGAACTCCGCGGCGGTGCGCACCGGGACGCTGGGGCGGTGGGGCCCGGCGTAGTGGTGGCACGCGATGAGCCCCCACAGCCGGTCCCCGTGGAGCAGCGAGATGGACATCGACGCGGCGACGCCCATGTTGCGCAGGTACTGCAGGTGCACGGGGGAGACGCTGCGCAGCTGCGCCAGCGACAGGTCGAGCGGCTGGGCGCCGCCGGGTCCGGGGACCAGGGCGGGCTCGAGCGGCAGCGCCTCGTAGGTGGACGTGGGGATGATCCGCAGCCACTGCCGCGCGTACAGCGCTCGGGCCTGGGCGGGGATGTCCGAGGCGGGGTAGCGCAGGCCGAGGAAGGGCTCGAGGTCGTCGTGGCGGTCCTCGGCGAGCACCTCCCCGTTCCACTCGGCGTCGAAGCGGTAGACCATGACGCGGTCGAAGCCGGTGAGCCGGCGCACCCCGGTGGCCAGGCCCTCGGCGAGACCCGTCACGGAGCGCGCGTCCTGCAGGCGGCGCAGCACGGGCGGCAGCTGCAGGTGCCAGGGGCTGCCGGCCCCCTCGTCGCCCTCGGCGGCCTCCAGCTCGACGACGGCGGTGCCGGTGTCGACCCGGTGGGCGACGGCGTGGTGCAGGCGCCCCGACCCGGGGGGCAGCTCGACGGGCGCGGGCGTGCTCGCCTCGGCGTCCTCGCCGGAGGCGACCGCCCGGGCCAGGTCGGCCAGGACGCCGGACAGCTCGGCCAGGGCACCGCCGGCCACCGCCTGCGGGCCCAGCGCGGCAGCGGCGCCGGCCGAGGCGGTCAGCACGCGCAGGGCGCCCGGACGCCGGGTGTCGACGGCCAGCAGGTGGCCGTGGGGCTGCACGCTGCCGGGGACGCGGATCGGCTCGTCGGCGCACGCCGCGGCCGCTGCCTCCAGCGCGGTGTCTGACACGGAGCTCCCAGCGCTCGTCAGCGGTCATCGGTCCGCGCTCACGGGGTGTGAGGCGCTGTGCACCAGCGGTGCCGTGCCATCATCGCACCCAGCGCGCCAGCGCACCGGCCGATGACCTGGAGGACCCCGTGCACCTCAGCTACGGGCTCCGCCTGCCCACCGACGTGCGTCACGTGCCGGTGGTCCGCCACCTGGCCACCGCCACCCTGCGCGAGCTCGGGGTGCGGCGCGAGAGCATCGACGACATCGCCCTCGCGGTCACCGAGGCGTGCGCCAACGTGGTGCAGCACGCCGGCCCGGGCCGCAGCGGGCACGGCGACTTCGAGGTCCGCGTCTCGGTGGAGGGCGTCTGGTGCCGCATCGAGGTGGTCGACAGCGGTGCGGGGTTCGACCCCGATCAGGCCGCTGCCGACGTCCGCGAGGAGGGCCCGATCGCCGAGCTGACGCACGGGCGCGGCCTGGGCCTGATGCGCGTGCTGATGGACGAGCTGCACTTCGAGCCGGGCGCGAACGGCACCACCGTGGTGCTGCTCAAGCGGCTGCAGCTGCGGGAGGGGTCGGTCCTGGGAGCAGCGGGCCCCGGCGCCCCCGCAGGGGGCACCGGGGCCTGAGCGACCGACGAGGGACCGTCGGGCGGCCTCTGGGCGGCCTCTGGGCGGCTGGGGCCTCAGGACTCCAGCGACGCGTCGAGCGTGATCTCGACGCCGGTGAGGGCCTTGCTGATGGGGCAGCCGGCCTTGGCGTCGGCGGCGGCCTTCTGGAAGCCGGCCTCGTCGAGGCCCTCGACCTCGCCGACGACGGTGAGCTTGATGCCGGTCAGCTTGAAGCCACCGGCCTCGGAGTCCGGGCCGAGCGAGACGTCGGCCTTGACCTCGAGCGACTGCGGGGTGCCGCCGGCCTGGGCGATGAGCGCCGACAGCTGCATCGCGAAGCAGGAGGAGTGGGCCGCGGCGACGAGCTCCTCAGGGCTCGTGGTGCCGTCGGCGTCGTCAGCGGCGCGCTTGGGGAAGGACACCGTGTAGGTGCCGACGCCCGAGCTGGTGAGCTCGACCTGGCCCGAGCCCTGCTCGAGGGTGCCGTTCCAGGCGGTGCGCGCGGTGCGGGTGGGCATCTCGTCTCCTCGTGATCATCGGCTGGTGCTCGGCAATCATATCGTGCGCGACTGATCTTCGACGACCCCGGGCGGGGGCCGCCGGCCGGCGATCTCCAGCCTGCCCGGCGGCAGCACGGCGTGCACCCCGTGGACGCCGCCGTTGACCACCTGCGTGACGCGCAGGTCGACGGCGGCCGAGGCCAGCGCGAGCGCGCGCTGCCGGCTCAGGGCGTGGCGGGCCACCAGCAGGTCGACCACCCCGCCCAGGGCGTCGGCCGCGGCCTCGTCGAGCGAGGTCCCCGTGCCGAGCACCACGAGCCCGGCGGGGGTGGTGGCCCACGGGCGCCCGCCCGGGAGGGAGCCGGGAGGGTGCAGCACCAGCTGCAGCTCGAGCAGCTCCAGCGGGCACTCCAGCGCCACGCCCGCCACCTCGCCGTCGCCCTGCGCGGCGTGGCCGTCGCCGAACGACAGCAGCGCGCCCGCCACCTCCACCGGCAGGAACAGCGACGAGCCCGCCACCAGCTCGCGGCAGTCGACGTTGCCGCCGGTGCGCCGCGGCGGCACCGTCGAGCGCGGCCCGGCGCCGGGCGGGACGGCGGGGCAGGTGCCCACGAGCCCCGGGAAGGCGCGCACGACGACGGCGTCGCCGAACTGGTCGACGGCGCGCCGCCGCTCGGGGTCGAGCCGCCACACCAGCACCTCGCGCGGCAGCCCGTCGACGCCCGCCGCGCGGTCGGCGAACGTCTCCCGGGAGCCGGCGCCGGTCAGCGCCCACGCCCCCGGGCGCACGTCGAGGACGCGGACCTCCAGCACGTCTCCGGGCGCCGCCCCGCGCACGGCCACCGGACCGGTGAGCGCGTGGCCGGGGTCCAGGGCGGGGTCGCGGGAGGGCCAGCGCTCCAGCTCGCCCGAGCGCAGCGCCTCCTCGGTCTGCACCGGGGCGTGCCACCCGGAGTCGAGGGTCGACGCCGCGACCACGTCACCGTCGTCCACCACCAGGGCGGGCTCGATCGCGGGGTCGAAGCGCCCGTGCGGGGAGGTGGGCGCGAGGAGGTGCCTCACGCCGGGTTCAGCACCAGCTCCGGCAGCGGGAGGCGCTCGCGCGCCAGCTCGCGCCGGCGGGTCTCCTCGTCGAGCACCGACAGGTCTCCCTGGCGCCCGACCGCCACCACCACGAGGGGCTCGACGCCGGCCGGGACGTCGTAGGCGGCGCGCACGGCGTCGACCTCGAACCCGCCCATGCTGTGCACCGCGAGGCCGTCGGCGGCCGCCTGCACCGTCAGGTGCGCGAGCGCCTGGCCGGCGTCGAGGTCCGCCCAGCGCAGGTCCTTGCCCTCGGGGGTGGTCCGCTGGACGGCGACGAGCACGAGCGCCGAGGCGTTCGCGGCCCACGCGCGGTTGAACCCCATCAGCGTGTCGAGGAGGACCTGGTGCTCGGCCGTCCCGCGCAGGGCCAGGGCGAGCCGCCACGGCTGGGTGTTGCTGGCGCTGGGAGACCAGCGCGCGGCCTCCAGCAGGCGCTCGGCGGCACCGGCGTCGAGCACGTGCCCGGGGTCGAAGGCGCGGGTGCTCCAGCGCTCGGAGAGCAGGGGGTGGATCGTGGTCACGCGGACGGCAACAGGCGGGTGCGAGCCCTTCTTCCCGCTCACCCCGCGGTCGCCGCCGGTCCTCGCAGGTGGCTCACAGGTGGCCCAGCCTCGCCCTCACCGCCGCGTACACCCCGTAGGCCGCGAACCCGACCCCGACCGCCACCAGCACCCCCGGCCCCGCGGGCAGCTCCAGCAGCGCGCGCAGCGCCGCGTCCAGGCCGCCGGCCTCGCGCGGGTCGTTGGTGGCGGCGGCCGCCGCGAACAGCACCCCGACCACCCCCAGCGCCAGCCCCTTGGCGGTGTACCCGAGCACCCCGGCGACGTCGACGGCCGCGCGCCCCGGGCCCTCGGGCAGGCGCAGGTCGTCCCGGAAGCGCCGCCGCACGCCCTTGACCACGTGGTAGACCCCGACGCCCAGCACCGCCAGGCCCGCCGCCCCCACCGCCAGCGTCCCGAGCAGGTCCTCCATCAGCTGCTCGGTGACGTCGTCGCTGGTGTCCTCGGCGTCCGTCTCACCGCCCGAGGCGTACGTCGCCGCCGTGACCACCACGGCGCCGTAGACGAGCCCCTTGGCCAGGTCCTTCGCGCCGTCGCCGAGCTGGCGCCACCGCAGCTCCAGCGCGCCGTCGACCAGGTGCCACACGGCCAGCGCCGCCAGCGCCGCGCTCGCCGCCCACAGCAGCACCTGGCCCCCCGGCGTGCCGGCCACCGCCGCCAGCGCCCCGCCCTGGTCGGCGCTCCCCCCGCGCACCCCCAGCGCCAGGCGCACCGCGAGGACGCCGATCAGCACGTGCAGCACCCCGCTGATCGCGTACCCCACGCGCGCCACCGGCTCCAGGCGCTCGCGGGCGGCGCGGGCACCGTCCTCGACGTCGTCGGAGACCTCGCCGTCGCCGTCGCGGTCGATCAGCTGGTGGACCGCGCGGACACCGCGGCGGACCCACGTGGACGTCGGCACAGCGCACATCGTGGCGGTGGTGGCGCCCCGGTGCGATCTCTGGAGCTGCGCCCCGGTCCGCGGCCCCACCCCGTCGGACCCCTCCGCTAGCGTCGAGCGGGTGCTGCACCCCACGAACCCCCTGGCCGCGCCGAGCACCCTGCCGCACGGCCTGCCGCCGTTCGACGGGCTGCGCACCGAGCACCTCCTCCCCGCGCTGCGCGAGGGCATGGCTCAGCAGCGCGCCGAGGTCGAGGCCGTCGCCACGGACCCGTCGCCGGCCACCTTCGCCAACACCGTCGAGGCGCTGGAGCGCTCCGGTGAGCTGCTGGTGCGGGCCTCGAACACCTTCCACGCCCTGGTCTCGGCCTGCTCCACCCCCGAGCTGCGCGCCGTGGAGGCCGAGGTGGCCCCCGAGCTCGCCGCCCACTGCGACGCGGTCCTGCTCGACCCGCGCCTGTTCGCCCGGCTCGACGCGGTGCACACCGCCGCCACCAGGGGGGAGGAGCCCCTGGACGCCGAGCAGCGCGCCGTCCTGGACCGCTGGCGCCGCGACTGCGAGCGCGCCGGTGCCGCGCTGGACGACGCCGCGAAGGACCGGCTGCGGGCGCTGAACGGTGAGCTGAGCCGCCTGACCACCGAGTTCGGCACCCAGCTGCTCGCCGAGGCCAACCGGCTCGCCGTGCACGTCACCGACGAGGCGGAGCTGGCGGGTCTGGGCTCCGGCGAGCGCGCGAGCGCCGCCGCGGCCGCCGCCGCCCGGGGCCTGCAGGGCTGGGTGCTGCCGCTGTCGCTCCCGGTCGACCAGCCCGTCATCGCCTCCCTCGACCACCGGGGGCTGCGCGAGCGGGTCTTCCGCGCCTCCACCTCCCGCGGCCTGGCGGGCGAGCACGACGTGCGCCCCCTGGTCAGCGCGATCACCGCGCTGCGGGCCGAGCGGGCCGGGCTCCTGGGTGCCGCCCACCACGCCGAGCACGTCATCGCCGACGCGACGGCCCCGAGCGTCGAGGCCGTCGAGCAGCTGCTGCGCTCGGTGGTGCCCGCCGCCACGAGCAACGCCCGCGGCGAGGCCCTGGAGCTGGCCGCCGAGCTCGAGGCGTCCGGGCAGGCCCCCGCCGCCGACTTCGCCCCGTGGGACTGGGCGTGGGCCGCCGCGCGGGTGCGCGCCCGCCGCTTCGACCTCGACCCGGGCGAGCTCAAGCCGTACTTCGAGCTCGACGCCGTCGTCCGCGGCGTCTTCGCGGCGGCCACCGGCCTCTACGGCCTGACGTTCACCGAGCGGCCCGAGCTGCCCACCTACCACCCGAGCGTGCGCACCTGGGAGGTCTTCGACGAGGCCGGCACCTCCGTGGGGCTGTTCCTCGGAGACTTCTTCGCCCGCGAGTCCAAGCGCGGCGGGGCGTGGATGAGCAACTTCGTCGACCAGAGCGCGCTGCCGGGGCGCGACGCCGCGCGGCCCGTGGTCTACAACGTGCTGAACGTCCCCGAGCCCGCCGCCGGTGACCCGGCGCTGCTCACCCCCGACGAGGTGACCACGGCGTTCCACGAGTTCGGGCACGCCCTGCACGGCCTGCTGTCCGACGTGCGCCACCCCCGCCTGTCGGGCACCAGCGTCCCGCGCGACTTCGTGGAGTACCCGAGCCAGGTCAACGAGGTCTGGGCGTGGGACCCGCAGGTGCTGGCCGGGTACGCCCGCCACTGGTCCACCGGTGAGCCGCTGCCCGCGGCGCAGGTCGAGCGGCTGCTGGCGGCGCAGTCGTACGGCCAGGGCTTCGCCACCACCGAGATCGTCGCGGCGATGCTGCTCGACCAGGCGTGGCACCAGCTCTCGCCGGGGGAGTCCGTGCCCGCCGAGGAGGTCGAGGCGTTCGAGGCGCGGGCGCTCGCCGAGGCGGGGGTCCCCGCCGACGTCCTGGCCCTGGTGCCGCCGCGCTACCGCACCACGTGCTTCAACCACGTCTTCGCGGGCGGGTACTCGGCCGGCTACTACTCCTACCTGTGGAGCGAGGTGCTCGACGCCGACACCGTGGAGTGGTTCGGCCAGAACGGCGGCCTTCGCCGGGAGAACGGCGCCGCCTTCGCCCGCGAGGTGCTCTCGCGCGGTGGCACCGTCGACCTCGCCGAGGCCTACCGCGCCTTCCGGGGCCGCGACCCCCGCGTGGAGCCGCTGCTGCAGCGCCGCGGGCTCGCCGCCACCGGCTCGGCGGGTCGGGGCTGAGGGGCGGGCGCCGTGCCGCGCGTCCCGGGGGAGAACGACGGCCTGGGCCGCGCCGCTGCCGCGGTGGGCCTCGTCTCGCTGGCCCTCGGCGCGGTGGTGCCCCTGTTCGCCCTCGGGGGCGCCGCCGGCCTGTGGCTGTCGCTGCGGGCCCGGCAGCGGCTCGTCGACGGTGACGCCTCGAACCGCCGCGCGGTGCTGGTGGGCCTGGTGACCTCCTCGCTGGCGCTCACCTGGTTCCTGCTGCTGCTCGTGGTGGGCGTGCTGCGCGAGGCGGGGGTCGTGGTCCCCGGGTTCGGCTTCCTCACCGCCTGAGGCTCAGCGCAGGGCGCCGATCGCCGCGGACACCCGCTTCTCGCTCACCGGCCCGCTGGCGCCGACGGTCTGCGCGAAGAGGCTGACCCGCAGCTCCTGCAGCATCCACCGGACCGCCCGCACCTCGCGGGCGCTCCGGCGGGCTGACGGCAGCGCCGCGACGGCGCGCTCCAGGTCGGCCTCGAGCCGCTGGACGACGCCGGTGCGGTCCCTGTCGCGCTGCACCGCCTGGGGGCTGGCCAGCGCCTCGAGCCGGCGCAGCAGCGCCTGCAGGTAGCGCTGCAGGTCGGGCAGGCGCTCCAGCCCGGTGCGGGCGACGAAGCCCGCGGGCACGAGCACCCCGAGCTGCGCGCGGACGTCGGCGAGGGACGCGACGAGCGGCAGCGACGCCGGGGTCCTGTCGAGGGCGTGCTCGACGTCGCGGGCGGACTTCAGCACCCGCTGCACCAGCCCCAGCACGGTCTTCGTGGTGGCGAGCACGTCGGGTCGCACGGCCCGCAGGAGCGCGTCGAACGCGGCGGCGTCCCGGACCCCGAGCCCGCCGGCGGGCGCGCGGGTGAGCACGAGGTGCTCGACCGCGGCGTCGGCGCAGTCGGCGAGCAGCGCGTCGACGCTGCCGTGGGGCGAGCGCGCCAGCGCCAGCTTCCCGGGGGTGCCCAGGCCGTCGAGCAGGGCCTTGGTGGGGTTCGCCACCACCGTCCGCGCCAGGCGCGCCACCCCCGCCGGGTGCGCCGCCGCGGCCTCCGGCTCGGTGGCGAGCACCCTCACCGCGACGCCCCCCGGCTCGCGCACCAGGCTCGGGAAGCCCACCACGGGGCGCCCGTCGGGCGCGGCGGTCTCCACCTGCTCGGCCAGCACCAGGCCCGCGGGCCAGGAGGTCAGCGCCTCGTGCTCCAGCTGCTGCCCCGACGCCTTCGCCCCGGCGGTGACCGCCTGAACGACCGCGGCGCGCTGGGCCCCGGCGGTCCTCTCGCGCAGCGCGGCGAGGTCCTTGCCGGTGGCCACGACCCGGCCGTCGGCGTCCTCCAGCGCGTAGGTGGGCAGCAGGTGCGGCGCGGTCTCCGCCAGCTTCCGGGAGTCCCAGGCGTCCGGCGGCACGACCACGCCGCGGCGCGCGCGCAGCACCTCGGCGACGGCGTCGACCAGCCGCACCCCGGCGGGCGGGACCTCCGGCAGGGCCGACGCCACCTCGCGGGCGGTGTCGGGCACCGGCACCAGCTGCACGCGCAGGGGCTTCGGCAGCCCGCGCAGCAGCGCCGTCACCAGCTCGGTGCGCCACGCCGGCACGCCCCAGTCCAGACCCGTCTCGGGCACCTGGGCCAGCACCGCCAGCGGCACGTGCACCGTCACCCCGTCGTCGCTGGCCCGGGGGTCGAACCGGTAGCTCAGCGACAGGTCGAAGGCCCCCGAGCTCCACGACGTCGGGGCCTCGCCCACCTCCGCCTCACCCGTCGTGAGGTCGGCGACGGTGAGGGTCAGCAGGTCCGGGCGGGTGCGGCGCTCGCGGCGCCACCAGGACTCGAAGGCGCGGGCGCTGGTGGCGTCGGCGGGCAGGCGCGCGTCGTAGAAGGCGACCAGCGCCTCGTCGTCGACCCGCAGGTCGCGGCGGCGGGTGCGGGCCTGCAGCTCCTCCACCTGCTCGGCGACCCGGGCGTTCTGGTCCACGAAGGCCACCGCCGCCCCACCCGACCGGGCGGCGTCCCACTCGCCGCCGACCAGGGCGTGGCGGATGAACAGGTCGCGCGCGGCCTCCGGGTCGAGCCGCGCGAGCGGCACGGTGCGCCCGGCCACCAGCGGCAGGCCGTAGAGGGTGACGCGCTCGGTGGCGACGGCGGCGCCGCGCTGCTTGCTCCACCGCGGCTCGGAGTGGCTGCGGACCACCAGGTGCGCCGCGAGGCGCTCCACCTGCTCGGGCTCCACCCGGGCGACCACGCGGGCCCACAGCCGGGAGGTCTCCACGAGCTCGGCGGCCACCACCCACGACGGCGAGCGCTTGGCCAGCACCGACCCGGGCGCGATGGCGAACCGGGTGCCGCGGGTGCCCAGGTACTCGGCCGGGCCCCGGCGGCGCCCGCCCTCGCGCGCACCGTCGCGACCGCGCTTGTCCTCGGCGCGCTCGTCCTTGGTGCCGACCTGCGTGAGCAGCCCGGCGAGCAGCGCGGTGTGCACCTGCTCGCGGACGGCGGCGAGCTCGTCGCCGGTGCGCACGCGGGCGGCCTCGGCCCCCGAGGGGGCCTGCACCCCGAGCTGGCGCAGCACGCGGCGCAGCTGGGCGTGCACGTCCTGCCACTCGCGGATGCGCAGGTGGTGCAGGAACTCCGCCTTGCACATCCGGCGGAACGACGACGAGGAGCGCTCGGCGGCCTGCTCGGTGAGGTACGCCCAGAGGTTCAGGGTCGAGGCGAAGTCGGAGTGCTCGTCGGCGAAGCGCCGGTGGCTCTCGCGGGCGGCGTCGGCGTTCTCCAGGGGACGCTCGCGGACGTCCTGGACGGACAGGGAGGCGACCAGCACCAGCAGCTCGGGGACCACGCCCTCGACGTCGGCCTGCAGCAGCATCCTGGCGAAGCGCGGGTCGGCGGGCACCTGCGCGAGCCGCCGGCCGATCTCGGTGAGCCTCGGGCTGGCACCGCTGGGGGCGGCTGCCGGGTCGTCGATGGCGCTGAGCTCGTGCAGCAGGGCCAGGCCGTCGCGCACCTGGCGCCGGTCGGGGGCGTCGAGGAAGGGGAAGTCCTCCACGGCGCCGAGGCCCAGCGAGGCCATCTGCAGGATCACGCTGGCCAGCGACGTGCGCTGCACCTCGGGCTGGGTGAACCGCGGGCGCGCCTCGAAGTCGCGCTCGCTGTACAGGCGGATGGCGACGCCGTCGGCCACGCGCCCGCAGCGGCCGGAGCGCTGCGCCGCGCTCGCCCGGCTGACCGGCTCGATGGGGAGTCGCTGCACCTTGGTCCGCGCCGAGTACCGCGAGATGCGGGCCGTGCCGGTGTCGACGACGTAGCGGATGCCCGGCACCGTCAGCGACGTCTCGGCGACGTTGGTGGCCAGCACGATGCGCCGCGAGGTGCCGGCGCCGGGGGAGGAGAAGACGCGGTGCTGGTCGGCGGCCGAGAGCCGCCCGAACAGCGGCAGCACCTCGGTGGCGCCGCCTCCGCCCGACCCCGCGGCGCGCAGCCCGGGGATCTCGCGCCGCTCGATGGCGGCGGTCAGGGCGTCGGCCGTGTCGCGGATGTCGCGCTCACCGGACAGGAACACCAGGACGTCACCGGGGCCCAGGGCCACCAGCTCGGCGACGGCGTCGATGACCCCTTCGGTCTGGTCCCTGTCCTGGGAGCGGTCTGCCGTCCCGCGCGGAGCGTCGTCGGGGTCGCCCTCCACCTCGTCGTCGCGGTCCTCGTCCGGCGCGCCGAGGGGGGCGTCGTCGAGGCTGAGCGGCCGGTACCGGACCTCCACCGGGAAGGTGCGCCCCGAGACCTCCACCACGGGGACCTCGCCGACGGCGCCGGCGAAGTGGTCGGCGAAGCGCTGGGGGTCGATGGTCGCCGAGGTGATGACGACCTTGAGGTCGGGACGGCGGGGCAGCAGCCGGTGCAGGTACCCCAGGAGGAAGTCGATCGTGAGCGACCGCTCGTGGGCCTCGTCGATGATGATCGTGTCGTAGGCGAGCAGGTCGGGGTCGCGCTGCACCTCGGCCAGCAGGATGCCGTCGGTCATGAGCTTGACCAGGCTCTCGGGCCCGACCTCGTCGGTGAAGCGCACCGCGTAGCCGACGGTTCCGCCCACCTCGGTGCCGAGCTCCTCGGCGACCCGCTCGGCCACCGCCCGGGCGGCGATCCGGCGGGGCTGCGTGTGCCCGATCAGACCGCGCACGCCGCGGCCGAGCTCCAGGCAGATCTTGGGCAGCTGCGTCGTCTTGCCCGAGCCGGTCTCGCCGGCCACGACCACCACCTGGTGGTCGCGGATCGCGGCGGCGATGTCGTCTCGGCGGTCGCTGACGGGCAGGTCGGGGTAGCTGATCGGCTGGGTGCTCGCGGCACCCGCCCGCGCGGCCAGGCGCGCCTGCGCGGCGAGGAGCTGCTCGGCCACCTCCGCGAGCTGCGCCGCTCGCCGCGGCCCCTTCGCGCGCTCGGCGCCGTCCAGGCGGCGTCGCAGCCGCGCCTCGTCGCGCAGCGTGGTGGCCACCAGACCGCTGCGCAGCACCTCGGGGTCGGGCCCGGCGGTCGTCGTCGTCATCTCGCCGTCCAGAGTAGGCGCTGGCGTCACCTGCGGGCGCGGGCGGCGAGGACGGCGACGTCGTCGTCGTGGCGCCCCTCCAGCACGGCGGGGATGACGGCGTCCAGCAGCTCGTCGAGGCTGCGGTGCCCCTCCCGCTCGACCGCCTCGCACAGCAGCCGGGTGCCGGTGTCGAGGTCGGTGTCGCGCCGCTCGACCAGGCCGTCGGTGTGCAGCACCAGCGTCGCCCCCGGGGGCAGCTCGGCGGTGTGGTCGTGGCGCGGCACCCCGGGCAGCGCCCCCAGCAGGAGGTCCGACGGCGCCACCAGCGGTGTCGCCGGGCCCCCGGGCAGCAGCAGGACCGGTGGCGGGTGGCCGGCGCTCGACCACGTCAGGCGAAGCGCACCACCACCTCCCGCGCACGGTGCCACGCGCACGACGACGGCGGTCGCCAGCGCGTCGATCCCGAGGCGCTCCAGGGCCGTCTCGGTGCGGGTCAGCACCTGCGACGGCTGCTGGCCCCCCTCGACCGCGTACGCGCGCAGCACCGCGCGCACCTGGCCCATGGCCGCGGCCGCGGCGATGTCGTGGCCCGTCACGTCGCCGATGACGAGGGTGGTGGAGCCGTCGCGGTCGACCAGCGCGTCGTACCAGTCGCCCCCCACCTGGTCGCCCTCGCTGGCGGGCACGTAGCGGCTGGCGAGCTCCAGCTGCTCGGGCTCCGGCAGGTGCGTGAGCATCGCCGCCTGCAGGGTGCGCGCGGCCTGGCGGCGGTCCTGCAGCTGCGCCAGGTGCGACTGGCGCACCCCCGCGACGCCCGCCGCCACCACCGTCGCCACCGCCACCACCGACGCGCTCGCGATGGTCGTCAGCATCGGCGTCCCGTCGACCAGGCACATGACCGCCGCCAGCACCGCCGCGAGCACCCCGACCGCGGCGACGTGGCGCCGGGCGCCGCCGATGGCCGTCAGCGTCGGCGCCAGCGCCAGCGTGCCCGAGATGTTCGCCGCGGCCGGGTCTCCCGACAGGACGGCGAGCACGAGGTCGAGCACCGCCAGGCCCGCGCTGGCGGCGACCCCCAGCCACAGCCACTTCGGCGTGGGCCGCAGCTGGTGGTCGCCGGCCGGTGGGAGCGGCGGCGTCGTGGGGGCGCTCACCCGCCCCAGGGTGCCGCACCGGGCTGGGCGGGGTAGGCAGGAGCCATGAGCGAAGAGACCAGCACCAGCGGCGGGCACGAGCAGGGCGTCGGCAAGACCGGTGGGCTGCCCGGGGCGAACGCCGACCCGCAGGCCTCGCGGACCCCCGAGCGCGAGCTGCAGGAGGTCCAGGCCGGCGAGGTCTCGCCCCCGGAGCCCGGCAGCGCCGGCTGACCCGGCGGGGGCAGCCGGCGGCGGCGACGTCGCGCTCCAGCCGGGCGACGTCGATGCGCTGCATCGTCATCATCGACTGCATGGCGGCCCGGGCCCTGGCGGGGTCCGGGTCGGCCATGAGCTCGGTCAGGCGCACCGGGACGACCTGCCACGAGAAGCCCCACGGGTCCTTCAGCCAGCTGCAGTCGCTCTCGGTCCCGCCGCCCTCCAGGAGGCCGTACCAGTAGTGGTCGACCTCGGCCTGGTCGGCGCACATGACCTGGATGCTCGTCGCCTCGTTGGGCGTGAACCGCGGTCCGCCGTTGAGGCCGAGGAACCGCCGGCCGTCGAGGGTGAACTCCACGGTGAGGACCCCGCCCTCGGGCGTGCTGGGGTTGTCGGCCGGGGAGGGCACCACGGCGTCGATGCTGCTGTCCGGGAACAGCGACGTGTACCGCTGCGCCGCCTCCTCGGCGCGGCCGTCGAACCACAGGCAGGTCACCATCTCGGGCATCGCTGGTCCTCTCCTCGTCGGTGCACTTCCCTGGTGGACGGCGCGACCGCCGGGAACTCATCGGCCAGGAGCCCGGCTCGTCGGGAACGGCACGCGGAGCCGGCGGCGTCGCGAGAGTCCGCAGGCGCTCGTGCCGTGGTCGTGTCGAACACCCGTACGTGCCCGCACGGTCGGGCGCGGGGAGCACGATCGGCTTACCGTGCCCGGGTGCAGCCGCCGGCCGACCTCCTCCACCTGCTCCAGGGGGCCCGCGAGAGCGGCCGCGGGGTGCTCGCGCTCACCGGCGCCGGGATGTCGACGGCGTCCGGCATCCCCGACTACCGCGGGCCCACCGGCGCCCAGCGCACCAACAGGCCCATGACGTACGGCGAGTTCCTCCACGACCCCGAGGGGCGCCGCCGCTACTGGGCGCGCTCCTACGTCGGGTGGTGGCAGATCGCGACGGCGCAACCCAACGCCGCGCACACCGCGCTCGCGGCGCTGCAGCGCCTCGGCGCGGTGGGACCCGTGCTCACCCAGAACGTGGACGGGCTGCACCAGGCGGCCGGCAGCGACCGGGTGCTGGAGCTGCACGGGACGCTGGCGCGCGTCGTCTGCCTCGACTGCGGCTCGGTGCTGCCCCGCTCCCAGCTCGACCGCCGGCTGCGCGCCGCCAACCCCGGCTTCGCCGAGCAGGCCGAGGCGCGCGCGGACCAGCTCAGGGTCAACCCCGACGGCGACGTCGACCTGCCCGAGGAGCTGGTC
>Ga0325403_1000322_pt1 | contig 31279 bp, 23 predicted proteins | sample PopdelMetagenome_19_FD_205665 | JGI IMG/M metagenome (GOLD analysis project Ga0325403, IMG submission 205665) | Populus deltoides microbial communities from Bellville, Georgia, United States - Xylem-PdKOR-R4 | ecosystem: Host-associated > Plants > Phyllosphere > Stem > Wood/Secondary xylem... | reverse complement strand
AACACGTGCCATGGCAAGGCTTTGCATTTATTACACTGTGCCTTCACAGAATTTACAAGGCACCGAATTGACACTAGTCCCTTTCAGACATGAAAACAACCATTCAACAACTGCACCTATACCACATCAACAGGATCATTTCATTCCACTAACCGCTTCCTGTCCTTTGGCCGTTTTTGGAATTCACCTCAACTACAAAACGTGAAACACAAGTCTTCTCTACTTTCATCTCTGCACGTAAAAAGACATTAGGACAGTTGGGGTGTCATATCACCAGCTAGTGATACATTCCACAACACTTGTTGGATGCCAGGTGCCATCTGATCAAGCAACAAGGACACCAGGATCACCAAGGCCGTAAATTGCGGGCGTGATAAAGGCGGACGCTCAAACGGAAACAAACGCCCCTAAACTTCGATTTTGATTAAGATCTCAGCAACCAATAGCGAGAATTCGTCAACACGCTAGATGGAATTTTTTCCAATTCCGACCCGCGCAAGAAACAAAAACGAACCGAACAGGATAGCAAGAAATAGTCTTTCTACAACTAACCCTAGTAACAGTGGTAGTACTTTCAGTTCATTGACATTGTTATGCTTCCATCATGATTACTTTCCACAATCACCTAGTGCTAGAGTTTGATCAATATTAGAAATACAACTTCTCACCATGGCAAAGCAAGAAGTAGAACAGTTATAATTAAACACACACGGATTGCTACCGTTAAGACGGTTAGTGATTACAAACAAGCCAGTTGAGAAAGCAAATGAGATTGGGGTCATCATATCAGTGGTTACCATCATCGAGTAGTCATGTCTATCGGTAGTAAGCCTGCTGATAAGCTGGTGCGAAACCATTGCCATACCCTCCATATGCTGGATAATTCAAAGGAGCTACAGGGTATGACCCAGCTATTGGAGCGGCAGCCTCAGGAGAGTAAGCATACGGAGATGGTGGACTCCTGCTGCCATAAACAGCAGGTGGAGAAGGATATGCCGGTACCCCAGTAGGGTATTGTGTATGTGAGGGAGACCTGACAAAAGTTGGAGGTGCAGGAAAAGATGACACATATGCATTCGTCAAGCGACCAGCCTTGGCTGGGGGCATTGGGCCACCATTGCTGGCACGTGTTCGTTTGTTGGCTGGAACCGCAGCTGGCCTTTTCTTCTCTGTCTTGGCCTTCTCCAGTTGTTCAAGGCGTTTCTTAAGGTTTTCTGGAGGGAACCGTGCCTCTAGTTTGTAATCTTCAACGCACTTAATGACAGCCCGGAGCGCTGACTGCTCCTTTCGTGCAGCAAGATGCTACAAAATAGATTAAAAAAAAATAATGCTAATTAGTTGAGTTTCTCGTGGTTGCTCATGCAAAAGAATGAAATTCAGGAATGTGTGTACTTCAAAACCTTTTCTTCTCCCGAACAATTAACACAATTACCCAAGCATGCATTACAAGACTTACAGGTATTGTTGCAGGCAAAGACATGATATTACAAGCATAAAACATTTAATCGAAGACAGAGAGGCATAGATAATATAATTTTAGCCCCTAAAGTACTTGAAAAAACAATTGCATTTGAAATTAGCTCAAGTGAAGAAATGGTGGTTTGCCTAGTAGTTTGGAGAGACTATACAAATTATAGGTACAGGATGGTGGCCACCAAGTTATTTACAGGGGGGGGGTTTATGGAAAACATTAAAACAACCGCTGTAGGTCATACCCAAAAAATGAAAGCTTCACTCCCTATAGTAAAATGTTGTGTCTAGTTAAAAAAGAAAAAAGAAAGAGAAAAAAGAACAAGGCTGTAAATTAATTCAATACTATGACCCCTGCAGTCATTTATCACTTCTTCAGAGAAAAATGCAGCGTTTTTTTAAATCACCTACCAATGACTAAACACAAAATCAAGATCACCACACAGGTCAATTACATAACATGTGATCTGGTGTCCAAACACATGTTGCAGTTGAACTAGTTTCCAGTGACAAAATAAAGTCACATAATCAGTTCCCCAGAAAACAGGGCATATAAATTATCTGTGAACAAAAATCAACTAGTAATACTGGATAATAGGAAATACCGCAGCTCGACCAGTATTTTCAGGATCCTCCAATACAGAAGCTGCAGCCTTCTTAGCATCCTTCAAAAAAGCTTTCAGCAAGGGTACAGGGGGGAACTTATCCACAAGGCCAACTTCATAGGTGAAATGCACTGCATCTAGCTGTTGTCCCCTACTGATTAATTCTTCAATCATATCTGCACGTAAGAGCAGTGTAAAACCATCGAACTAATCTATAGCAAATATACTACACAATTAATGGGCTGCATCAAAATCCATGACAGTGACCAAAAGGCTACTTCTAAAACAACATGATCTGGTGATAATAACTGTAAAACTCAGTGACATATTTGAGATTGAGATGAATAGATTTGAGATGAACTGATATATCTAACACACCTAATACTGATGTGTGCAGAGAGAAAATGCAAAGGATGTGTTGGATGAACTCTACTACAAATACATTATTTACACGGACACATCTAAACTATCAAATCCATAACTGTTGACTTCTATAACAGCTAGATTCCAATGCTTCCTATAAAAAACATATCTTCACCAGTTTCAATGTAAGTTAAATAACAAAAAATTATTGCCCTCGTAATAGAAACAAGATGCTTTCCAACATGGGTTCATAATCATTGTACATCAATTTGTCAGGAACAGAACAAAAAACTAGCATGCACGTCAAGCAGCTGGAAGACTAAAGCACATCAAATGGCAATAGAACGTGCAAAACTACTTGGAGCAATACCTTCTCATTTTTACCACTAGGTTAAAAAGGTCACCCTCCTCATGACATGTAACTTCAAGACCACAAATAAACAAAAACCCAAACTAGATATAAGGCGATCAAAGCCCCATGGCAGGAAATGAAAGGTCGATGTAGCCTACAGATTCAGTAATTAGCACTGAACAGAAGCACATTAAAACGAAATTGATCACATTCCCCATTCCACCAATCAAATCGTACAAGGGCATTTAGCTAAACGCACGCAAGGAACCAAGGCAACCATATCTTGAAGCTCATAAGCTTATCTTGAGGAATTCTCAAGTTCTCAACCATGTCTGGATCACAAACAACCTACATATGCACACTGCATGAAAGGGATCTTAAAAAGCTAGATGTAGCAATCAAAATCCCTAAACAAGAGCCACACTCTCTCAAAATGAAAACTTTGATACATCATGTGTACATTCTCTTCGTTTCCATTAATCCCTTGAGTTTTGCAAAAACATGCATCGTATTTTCTCCCACACTGAAGTGTGCGATGGCACACTCGTCCTTCACTTAGTTTAGGGACCAAGATCCGCCATACACTCTCCAAAAAAAATAAACTAAGTAAATATCAACTAGCGACATATTTTTGTTGTTTTGAATCTTGATTGCAGGCTCAGACACTTTGTCGGCAGAAAACAATATTTTTTTCCCCAACACAGACCAATAAATGTAAGCTTAAGAAAAAACGAAAACAACAAGAAAACATCTCAAAACAGAAAGCAAAACACAAAACCCGGAAATAAATAATGAAGCAAAACATACCAGGCATTTTATCACCCAACCCAAGAGAGACAGCAAGCTTAGGCATTTGTTTCCTCCAAGCAGACCCAACAACAAGCTTCCTATACAAATCCACATCATCCTTCTTCACAATCCCGAAAGTCACCAAATGCTGCAAGAAAGTATGCACATCAGGAGTCTTGACATTCTCAATCCCACCTCTTTCCTCCAAACTCTTCTTCCAAGTCTCCGCTATCTCCTTCGCTCTCTCCTTAACACTAGGCGTAACTAACAACCTGGATTTCCCGATTACCGGGTCCACGACAACCGGAATCAAACTCTCCAAGATTAACACACAAGCCCATCCTAAATCATTTCCCTTTTCACCACTTCTTTCCCCTCTTTTATCCACCGGAAACACCTCCGATATCGCTTCTATAACAAACTTTGCCGGATCCACACACTCAGCTAGAGCCAAAGGAATTTGCTTCCTCAAAATTTCAATTTCCTTCTTTTTGGTAATCACAAAATTCCAAAACTCACGCGACTCCATTGTCAAACAGAGAGACTTCAAAACCATAAAAGATCCATCTCCATCATCCACCTCTCCATCAGGATTTTCATAATCAGGATCTGACAGTGACTTGAGAGCTAGTTCCCTGTGTTCTTCGACGCGCTCTAGTGCGATCTCGACGCTACCGTCGATTGTTACCTCGCGCTTCTTGAGCGAAGCAAGGGAAGCTTTTGTTTGGTTGTCTAGGGTTTGGATTTTGTGTTTCAGAGCTTCTGATTTCTTCTGGAGGTTTTGTTCCAGTGAAGTGAAGTGATCGGAGAGTTCTTTCCAGAGGAGAGTGCAGCTTGTCATCAGTGAAGTTTGACGCTGGAACTCGTCAAAGCTGGGCCGAGTTAGCTCAGTTAACTCGCCTGGATCGGGGATCGACCCCATGGTGGTGGCTGTTTCGATCAAGTTTTCGGTAACAGTGGGTGAAAGTTTAGAGGAAGAAACCCTAGAACCGAGAGAGAAAGATCAAGGGAAGAGAGAGGGGGGGATAAAGTTAGCTAGAGGGAACAAGACAGCGATGACATGGAGCGTTTCAGAAAAGGACACGTGTTGTGGCGACTAAGGAGAAAGTGGTAATGGAGGGGTCTAGAATGCGCCGGGGATGCGTAGGAACTGAGGTTCGCACCAAAAGAGTGGGTGGAGATTAACGTGAGCGGGTGCGTAGGATAAGAGAGGGGGAGCATGACGTAAGATAAATGGAGGGGGGAGTTGGTTTGGGTTGGAAGTGAGGACAATAAGGGATGAGATTACTTTCGCGGAAACCGAAGAGAGATCGTAAAAAGGCAAAGTGAAATGGAAAGGGAGAGGGTGGGCCAGGCCCACTTGTGACCACCACATGGGTGGGAGTCAGATAAAGTAAAGGCATTGCCGGTGTAACAGTAATAGCTTAGCATGACCATTCTTCGTGGAAATTAGTATGCATGTATGTATGTATGCATGCATGCATGCATGCATGAATACAGCGAGAAGCATCCCTCCATCAGCCATCAAGTACTGCGGCTGCTGAGGAGTCCAGTCCAGACCAGACCAGAGATTCAGTCATGCGCATCATTTTTCTATGACCTTGTGAGAGAGAAAAAATCTAAGCTAAAATCTTGCTTGCGACTTTATGCAGACGTATGGGAGGACTCCACTTGGCATATCCTGATATGTTTTTATAGTGACTGATTGATCCAGTTGAACCTTGCTTTTACTCCTCCTGTTTTTTTACCTAAAAGTAAATAAATTTTTTTATGTTTGTGTACGTAAGGAAATTACATTTACATTTACCCTTTGTATTTATTTATAAAATGTACTCAGACAGTTGAGAACTTTCTTGTGCCGAGGTTGTTTGCCCTTTCATATTTGCATGTTCGTATCATTATCATTGTTGGTGGCTTTTTTCTAATCATTTTTTTGTCCTTAAATTTTATTTTATTTTATTTTGTTGTTCTCGAGTGTCATGTTTTCATGCTTGGAGTTTGCTTTGCTTTATACATCACTTCTGTGTTGTGACAAATTATCTCTACATTACATGAAAATTACTACTATATAATAAAAATTGATTATAAAAAAAACAACTAAAATTAACAGCATGGATTCCCAGTTTATAAAATACTGGGAGATTTTGGGCCAGGTACTACCTTTACATGGCATGTGCCAATCTATTTACTCGTAATCCGTAACTGATTAATAATAATTTTATTTATTTTTTATATTTTCAAAATATTTTAATGTATTACTATTGAAATAAATTTAAAAAAATAAAAATATATATATTGTTTTACTATATTTAAAACAAAAATACTTTTAAATAAAAACTATATCGATAACAATCATAAAATAAACATTTTATTGAAGGAATAACAAATTCATAAAAATAAAAAAGAATTATTCCAATGGGAATATGTGACTTGAATTTTTAGATATGAAATGTTAAATTAGATTTTTATGAGTTTGTTGTTTGTAAATTATTTATACTTTGTTTATAAATAATTTTTTGATCCACGTTACTTGGGTGTAGCAAATATATTTGGCTCAAGTTTACTTGAATAATCACAATAACAACAACAATAATAATAATAAGCACACTACTACAAATACTGATAATAATAATAATAATAATAATAATTGAAGATAGAAATTTTATCGAGAAAATAACAAATTCTTAAACATGAAACATAAACTATTTCAGTATGAACATGTAATTTGAATTTTAAGATTTAAATCGTTAAATTAGATTTTTGTGATGATTTGTTTATAATAATTCATTAAGATGTGTTTGTTTGGGTCTGACAATCATGTGTGATGTCAGACCCAAAAATAGATATGACAGACTCAGACGAGTAAGTCTGCAGACTCAAGATCGCAGATCTAGTCTAAGCACCTAGAGCCCGACAAACATACATGATCCCAATACTAGATGTTTAACAGCAACGTCATTCTCTGCCATCAAACCCTAAAAAACTCCAACAAATTATTTTATTTTTAATTATTTTTTTAACATCAAATATATCTTATAAAAAATATAATCTCACCCTAGTTACATGCCTAATAAGTTTATTTGGTAAAAACAACCGAATCATTGTACTGTAAAACCAATAATGAAGTTATAGCATGTATGTTTCCAATTTTTATAGATCGGGAATGTGTAGCTAGTAGCATAGTGATAGATAGAGGAACAAGTGGACCCAAATTACCCACGAATACAGCATTGCTACCGGGGGCGTGTATTTATTTTTTATTAACAGAACACTAATAATTGTTTTGGAAAATATAGCCTAGCTTCTAGAACACTATTAAATAGTATTTTGTATTTTATTTTTAATATTTTTAATATTAAGTTGTTTTTAAAAATATATCTCATTATGTTTTTTTCATGTTAAGTTATATATTGGTTTCATCAATTTTTTTCATAAAAAGACTATCTCAATTTTATAATCCAATGCTTGGATTCGACAAGTTTATATAGGTTGATTCTGATAAATTTATTTGAATATTTTGTTAATTTAATATTTTTTCAATCATGTTTTTCAATATTGTTCTGACTAAGATATGATCTTCATAATTTATTTTATTATTTATAAAATTATTACGGTCCAATCATTGATTTATCAAGTTAAACATTGTTTATATAATATATATAATTACTTAATAGTTTATTTAAAAATATCATTCAATATATTACCTTATAAATATTTTAAAAAAATACATCATTTAATATATTTTATGTTGATTTTTCATGTTAAAAAAAATGACCGGAACTCATAACAATGCAACCCTATATAAAAAGATGTTTGTTTACGCGGTAGCTTTACCTTTTAAAGCTAACCACCTAAACATCATGTTTGGCGGAAAAAAAAAATTAACTGTTTGTGTGGGACCCATGTATTTTGGGTTGAAACTGCGGGTTCCCCACAAAGCAGCTAAGAGCTGCTTCTTCTGTCAGGTGGATAATTCACCTGCTTCTTCTCGCGTCTGCTAGGTGAATAATTCACTCGGGCATTGTTAACGTGAATAGTGCCCAGGTGAATTATCTGGGCATTGTTCACGTGAACAGTGTCTCCACTGGACCGTGTTCGACCCGATAATTTTTTTTAAAAAAATTATATTTTACTTGAAAAACAAGTGTTTAATATGATTTAATAACACTGCATAAATTAGAAGAGCATCGCATGATGACGTAGCATTTGTGAAATTTAATTGTAATTCCAATTTTGTTTCTGATGATATTTTATTTGATTTTATTACACGCTCAAAAAACCATTGAAACTATAGTTCTTATCAGATGAATTTCATACATGATGAAATTGTTGATAAATTAATGAAATAATAAAAAATATTATTTATTTAATGATATAGAAATGGTAGTTAAATCTACAATATTTAAATTAAAAACCATCAATATTAATATATATATCTTTTTTAATTATTTTATAATCTCAATTTGAAAAACATGTATAACCAAACACTTTAAACTACTTTTTATTAAACTTAATTTCAACTACAATTTTAATTAAATATATATAAATACTAAACTAACTTTATTTTTTATAAAATAATTTTTTTAAATTACAACTACAAAAATTATTACAGTACCAAACATATTTGTGCTTCTACAATACTGTACCTAAGTGGGCTCACAGAGCAGAAATCTTACATGCCGGTTTTAACTATAGACTTGGGGTTGTGAATAGTAATTAGAAGGGCGGCGCTTTTATTTATTCAACGCCGGGCCCGTCTAATAACCAGAGAACTCATCTGAATTCTACCTGCCCCGATTCAGTTGAAAGAACAAGGAAGAAGGTCTGTGGATTGAACTTTCGAGAACAGAGTTGATCGAACCCTTGATTAAATCTGAACGGAAGAATGATCTGTTTCATTCTCCGTGCATGTGTGCATGTCCACCTTACTCTCAACAATTTCATCGAGCTCTGCGAAGAAATGGCTTACGATCATGTGGAAGTCCACCGCCGGGAATTTTCAAATCTCCATTTACTATAATTATTGAGTGGTCCACCGATGGCCATAATTGTGTAGCTAAGCCTCCAATAAGTACCAGGTAGCCGAGGTTTAAATTAGTGTCAACTCATTGATAAATGCTTCGTTCATGCAAACGAGAAAGTTGGTGGGTCCGTTTCGGGTCTGTTCCCATTAAATAAGACATTGTTTGGATCCAATTATATTCTTCTCCATTTCGAGGACGTATAGCATCGCCATCGTCTTTCATCAAGTCATCACGCATCCTCAGAAGTTGGACCCTAGGATCAGATTGGGAGGGGACAGTTGGTTGCTGGATTGCTAATCAGAGAAGAAGGAAACAAGAACAGGTAGCAGCAGGGAGGATGACATCGTGTCTTCAGCTGCTGAGCCAATGGTAATGCACAAGTACAATAATAGCAGCACGTCAAACGGAACATAGGGTATTATACCATTTTAACGATGGAAAGTAACGTTAAAATATCTTGGGTTAAAAAAATATTTAAAAAATAATATAGTTTTAACATATCCCTCACCTTGAATTTTGGATTTGTATTAACACAATAGTAGCACGTCACACTCTTCTTACTTCCATGACCACGTACATATTCCTATAAAAATTGTCATGGCCCAGGAAATGGCCGTGGGAGAGCAAGGTGCTTCCTCCTAGTCCCCTCTCACACTCATCATTGTTATTAAAAGAAACTAAAACAAGAATGAAATTATTTTAGCAAAAAATACTAATCCTGTACGGAAATCACAATAGTAATTTTTTTTAATAATAATTAAAAGTTTAATAAATTAACTAAAATTAACTCGAGACTACTTAAGTTTTCAAAAATAAAAATTCATCCAATATATATATATATATATATATATATATTTTTTTTTTTTACGTTTAAAATAAATCTGACCAGCAACAGAACAGATGTGAAGTGCGGACTAGAAGGGGCGGAAACATTCATGTATTTCAACAGTAAGAGTACAAGGCGGGGAGGACAGGAAAGACAATAACAAAAAAAGCAGATGATGTCACGAGGGGGTATTTTTCAAGCTCGGAAAGCAGCGAGGACGATAATTGCAGACACGATAAGCAGTGATAAGATAACGATTGTCCTCTTCAAGGACACCGGGAAATAATTGGCCACGATCAAAATATCACCACCTTGTACAGTTTCTAAAAAGCGTGGGTTACCAGATGTCTATTCTCTTGTATCTTTGAAAGGGCATAGGATCACAGTTTATATCCTGTCCGAGAGCGACCCAATCACCAATCATTCATCCAGCCATTAACATTACACTCGCCAGTGAAAAAAAGGAGGAGCATGCAGAGCGAAACACGAGAAAATCTTCAAATTACCCGTGACTTTGGAAGGGGCGATTTGCTTAAATTCCAAAGAAGCCAGCTACGCAGCATCGTACTAAAGCGTCCAACCACCACGCGAGTTGTTGCCTATTCAATTCCAACGAAAACATCTTCATCTGGCATCCCGACTTCACAAGCCACTCACACGGAGACTTTTCCTACGAGAGAAATCTTTTCCCATGCATCTAATCATATGTCTAGCTAGCACAGGTATATGATAGCTTGCATAATCAATGCTGGCAAACTCTGCTTTTCCACGTGTGATGTCCACTAATGTCTAACAATTACTGGACGAGGAACAGGGGACGTGTAAACAACTTGAACCTGTAAAGTTCCTGCGTACCACAAGCTGTGATTACAAACACTGATAAATTAGCATCAGAACACTAACAGGCCTCCTTTTAACTTGAAATTCGGTTTGCAAAGGCCTACATGAAGTCTAAAAAAAGGAAAAAAATGCCCACATGAAGCTTTACTCGACTTGGTCAGAGGTATGCAGGTCAAATAACAGCACATTAAATTACGTTGTTGTACCTTTTTTTGTCATGACAAATCTACTTGGATGCTTCGTATTCCCGCAGGCTCTCAATCACAACCTTCTTCCTTGTCTCAAAATCAACCTTGTAGAGATCAGCAGCTGTTGCAAGATAACAATATAGAATCCTGGTTTTTTCCCCACTCCGATCCACCTTCACAAGGCTCGGATTTTTCTCGTCATCCTTGCCCAATGTCACAGGCTGTAAGCAACCCCAAGCCTTGCGTCCATGATTATCCTTCTCAAAGTATTCTGCCATCCGTATAGCCTCTTTCAGTCCTGATTGATCACCACCAAACTTTACAAGAGTAATGCCTAGATGACCATCTCTTCCATACAAGGACTTTGACTTGCCACCCCCAAATCCAAGATCTGACCAAATAAGGTAAAAAAAAACAAAAGCAGGTGTTAAGGGTTGCACTATTGAAAATATTGAGCAGATGATGAAACTCATAAGAATCATCATCAACTCTTTCTTCCAAGGCTAAACTAAACCAATGGTTCCATACATTGCATTCATAATTAAGGATTTAGGTCAGAAAAAAAACAATAATAAATAATTCTCAGCTGAAAAAGACAGCAGAGTCTAGAAATATCAGTTAGCAACCGAAGATCATCCAAAAGAAAATGATAAGCCTAAATTTGTAACTGCAGTGGCTAATTGCTAGGTAGACTTTGACACACTAAATAAATTTACAAAAGAAAATAGAATAAAACCAGCCTGTTGTTACAGCCTTCCCTTTAAACTAATATTAAAACAGAAGAGCAAAGAGAAAGCAAATTAATAAATCATGGAAACAAAATACAAATAAATATATTACATGGAACGAAGCACAAACAAGTCACAAAACTGTGGTGTAAGACTGAATATCCCAAGAATCTGGTAACTTGAAGGAATACAAAATAAATATATGTAGCTTGGTCTGCATAAAACAAGTTAGAATGTACGGCCTCAGAAACTGTGTGCATAAAAATTGAAACCCAGCAAGCCACTGGAGGTTCAATTTTGACAAATCTAGAAACACTAAACAATTGAGTCGCCCACCAGGGCCCTAAGGATATTTTGTTTCTCCTTCAGTAATGGATTTGGATGGGGTGGAAGTTAAAACTAAAAAGAAAGAATATAAGAAGAGTGTATGATCCAAATCAACTAAAAAGCCTTAACCTCAGCCCCTGACTGAAATACATGCTCTTCAGTATCATGCAAAAAAGACAACGAACAGAGTTGATGATCTAAACTCTCTTCAAAAGCATGCTCGTTATTGCATCAAGCAAAGTAATAAAGCCATTGAAAAGAACAATTAGTTACTGCTTTAATTGGGATCTTCAAACTTGGTGGTTTTAGGTGTTTCTTTCATGAGTCCTCGAGCAACAGAACCTGTTATTGTTTGCAAGTACATATTCTTCTAAGAATTTCTGTCTCTAATCTTTGCACCTCAATTCGCTTTTCTGTAATTCTCAAATTACAAATTCCAATCCCTGTGGAACAAGAACAAGAAGAGGTCCCAGTAGCCTTTACAAGCACCAATGTATAAAGGTCATTTTCTTAGACTTTTGATAACAGAATTAAAACTGTTTGGTTTTAGCTTGGAGGCCTATGCATGTGCAGTGAGTCCATTATCTCTCTCTCTTCCTCTCTTTACCTGCTTGTTCTTTTATCTCTATTCCCAACTTCCATCACTGCATTAACTTATTCTCACATCAAATCAACTCTCATTTCATTTCTAAAACACCCACCCATGACTTGTATCCTGGTCCATTCTTCCATGATGTAGCACCCAAACTCACAAATCTGCAACTCTAGTACTTTTTAGGTCACCGTTCACAGCACCCAGGCAGCCTCCATATTTCATTCTTTTTGCTTGCTTTACTAATCCATAATCATGCAACAACATTACAACATCCATAACACTTCATGCAGTTGATTGACCCATCAAATTGAATTCTAAATACAACAATTAGCCACAGCACCAGAAAATCTGCAACCTACAACCCAAATTCTTGCTACTAAAACTTCTCTAGACAGAAACCATCTATTCACAGAGCAGATTATTTAAATATGCTCAACATCATAAAGATTTAGACCAACAGACCCAAGTCTGCAATCAATATACTTATTTACCTCACAATTATCCTTTTGCATTGCGGTTCCATCTCTTAGTTGGGGTAGATGAAAGTTTCTAGTAATATGATGCATTTCTGAGACTTTTTATTGGTGAATGTCCTTTGTGTAGCAGCTAAACTCGTGGAAGCTAGTTACTGCATGTGAGCTTCACAAGAGCAGGGAAGCGTAGAGTTCAAAATGATTTCTCCTTGATAGTTTTCTCTGAGTTCATATAATGTAAAAGAGAGTGAAGAAGTGAACAAGCACATGGCTGGAAAAAGAAATAAACTACTTAACAAAATTGTCAGAAGTATAAATAATCCTTCATTACAGAAACAACAGCCCTTAAATAGTTAAGCATACCCTAACATGACAAACCCTAGTCCTTAAATACCATAATAAAATAATATGCATAAGGAGACTAGAAAATGGAAAACCCTAACCCAAAGAAACCAGGAACAGTATGCTGAAGCACTTGCTAAAGTCACCTATCAATCTTGAGCGGGTACTTAGGTTTGCTCTCGCATCAAGATATCATCAGTATTTTTAGCAAAAAGTACACGGTGGTGTAATGGGATATAGCTAGTAACCGGCATCTTCAAGAACTGATGCAAAGTGAGAAGCACATCCTATATAACGGGAGGATTCTATTAAGAAGATAAATACCATTGTATATGGTGCCAGTCACAGAAAGGAACCAAGGGGCACGCTATACCTCTCATTTTGCTATCCATTGCTCGGTTTCCCAAACCTTCCATGCGCCCATCTTTACTCTTCCCTGTAATTGTGTTATGAATTATCACCATTGGTGGCCACATAATCAAATCATCCTGGTTTGCCCCTGCTTCATCAGCAGGTAAGAACTGATAGGCCTTTGAGTTATCAGGAGGCATCGAATAATCCCATCTCATTAGAATACAGAGAGCTTTATGTAAGCCCAAGTGATCCACACGCACATCAGCATTATCTGAGCTATATGTGTGCATTATAAGCGAATGCATGTCTGGGAAGTCTTTGGAAGACCTGTAATTTTGCATATCAAGGGCATCGAAGAATAATAATTCAGCTTTCTCTCGGATATCGTTAAGTCTACAAGTTCTAACTAAATGAATAGCAAAGACGCATTCACCACCAGATTTTCGATAAGTTAAGGCACAAAAAGACAAATAACACATCAAGCACACATCATTGAGACCATGCCTTCTGTGCTTTGATCGAGATAAACAATAAACACCAAGAATAAAAATCTTTTGATGCTTTCTTCCAAGGAATGATTTCTTAACCCTACTTGTGTGAGGCTAGTGATTTTTTCACTTCCTCCCCCATCAATTCACACTTTCAGTCCCTAAAGCCTTAAAATTCTACAAACCCTAACTCTAACAAAATCATCTAAAGACTTTCCTTTTGCTGTCCTGCATCACTAGTGCGCGTGTACTAAAAACAATAAAATATAAGGGTTATTGGGAACTCCAAAGTTAAGAAGAAATGTTTCGCAAGCATAATGTCAATTCAAACTAAAGCTGAACCTCAAACTAGTTTGATACTTTCTCTTCCATTATGATATATTTTACACCTAAATTATCCATCCACCTTTGCACCTTTCCAGTTACTCTTAAGCACCTTGTGCATCCGCAAGTCCATATTGGACAAGGCAAAGCACCTTAAACAGTCCTTGCTTGAATTATAGCTAGTTCATAGCCAACATGCAAACCTCATAATAGTCAGCAAAGAGAAATGGCCCACAACCAAAACAAAGCAACTTATGGTCAAACAGGCACAAGCAGGAATTGATGCCATCTTGAGATCGTAAAAGAGAGGATCTATATGATAAAAGCCTATCATACAAAATGGTCAAAACTCATCTGAAGTAGAAAAGATGAGAAAGAAAGCAAACCGATACCCTGTAAATAACTTCTAGGATATTTATATCTTGATAGTGCAAGCATAAAATCCAAGATTTGATGTTATAAATAATATTGCACAAGAAAACTGGTATCAACTGCCTTTATTGGTCAACTAAAGCACCAGACAAGGAAATGAAACTATTCATACTTTCCAAATACATGTCCATATTTAAAAACTATGAGCATTAAAGACATTAGATGAACAGCCAACATTTTTTTTATGAGGAAAGTTATCCGAATGATTTAGAGTTTATAAGTGTAAAGAAACACAAAAAACAAAAGTCAACTTGGTTCAGAAAGTTTGACTCATCAAAATGCTCTTAGATGTACATTTTGACTGCCCCTTGATAATTAAGCAATCCTCAAAGCATAACAATCTGCCAGGTTACACAGGAGAAACAAATCTGTAAACCCATTTGAAAAGGCATAAAGACATGACAGCTAATCTCCTCTTTACAAAAAGTGAAAAGACAAGGTGAATGCATTAACTGTTTTCCAACTTGAAAGTTGGAAATCAATCAAGTAACTTGCATTTGTCTGCAATAAATGCACTAACTTTACAATGTTGTTAAGACCAATCGCAAACCAAATCTATACAGGATCTATCACAGAAATTTACAATGGGAGTCGCAATTCAGTAGGCAAGCTGACATTCATAACTCAAGGTAAACGACTTAATAACAACTTTTCTGTGTCAGATATAAGAGCAAGATAACAAGGCAAGCTACAACCAAAAGGCCTGCCAATCCAAAGTAGAAAAGGGAAAAAAGAAAAGGAAAAGAAACGAGAAGAAAAGACAAACAGCTAGACTATAACTACAGCTAATCTGCAAATAACTTCTAAGACTTTTACACCCCAGTACAGTCTCATATAACCCAATTAATGAAAATCTAATAAAGAATATCACACATGGAAACAAGCTCCAACTACCTTCCTTGATTAATTGAAGTACCAAGCAAAAAACTAGATTTTTTTTCACTTTCCAAATAAGGCATCCCTATCAAGACTAATCATAAGCAACAAAGGTAGTATATGAACAACCAACATTTGGAAATTTTGTCAGACAAGTTAACCTGATAATGTAATAGCAAAGATGTGACGAAGTTCATCCAAGTTAAGAATATTTCACGCACCAGTATCCAATTCAATGCAGTATATATTCTCACCATGCACGGAAATTAAGCAATCATCAAAGGATAACATATGTTCCAAACAAAAAAGCATCTATGAATCTATTGGCAAAAGCATAAAGAGATGACAGTATATTTTTTATTCTACAAAAAGTGCACATGAAAAGGTGAATGATCAAACTCATTTTCTAACTAGGTTGAAACTCAGACCAGAAACCTATATTTTTATCTACAATAAGTTTACTAAGCCTACGATGATGTTAGCAGTTGTAGTGAGAACCAAAAGAAATACCTAAGTTCTACCACAGAAAATTACTGCTCCAAGTCCCAACTCAGCTGCCAACTTGACATCTATGACAATAAGGAACTTACAGTTGAATAAGAACAATAAAGAGAAGTAACCACGTGACAAAACAAATGGCTAGGAAAGAATTCATTAAACTAGTCTAACAGGAGGAAAGGCTCTTTAACTATCATGTACCAGTCAAGAACTTTCATGTCTTATTACATGCAATAGCAGTGATAATTTGTTAATCAAATGTGATTTCTGTAGTTAGTGCATTTCTATCAACATTGCTAGCATCTTACCAGTCTTAGGCCTACCCCTCATGCACTCAGTTAAACCACTAAATAACAGATAATTTCCCTAAGTTGAAAGGAACCGTATCCATATAGAAGTTGACAATAACTGACAGAGGATAACCTTCTATGACAGAAATTGAGAATTGATTATTCTTCCAGCCCTAATACTCTAGCAACCTACCATACATATCACCAGGCATATCAGAAGGTTAAAACCCTCAAACTCACTAATCCTTGGATAAAAGTGTATGTAATTAGCAACAAACTTAAACGCACAGTCGCACACACAAAAGCCTCACTTACGGGAGGCTTTAGGGGTTGATCAGTCCCGGACAGACCAAAAGTGGAGTATCTTCCCTCTTGCAAATACAAACAAAAACTACAAAATAGTTTCTAACCAAACCTGGAGCAACAAATATCCTTTTATACCTATAAACAGAATTTACATTAAACCACTTCTAAACGCATGGAAAACCACTATCTCGCTCCCATTAAACCCAAACAAAACATTCTATAACTAACACACCAACATTTGTATGCTAAAAACATTCAATAAATACTCAAAAAAAAAAAAAAAAACAAAGAAGAAACAAAATTGAAAAGTAACAAACCTGCCACAAGCCACACACCGAAGCCGCCCTTGCTTGCCATCCTCCAGATACTTCTTTCTGTCGGTCTCATTCTCATTGATCACCTTCACAAAATGAAAAAACGCTTTCTTCAATTCACTCTGGTTCACTTCACCAAAATTCCTGTTATTATTTCTATTAGCCAACCCTAAATCATCACCACTACCAATCCTCATTTTCTTTCCTGCTCTCATTTCACCCGCCACACTACTCGTTCCGGAACCTCGATTATCCGGCCCCAAAGTGTAATTTTTCCCATTTGAATGATTGTTATTATAACTACTACTACTATTCCCTTGCTTCACTGATTCCTCATCAAATTTCCTCTTATTTTGATTTTGATTCTGGTTTTGAAAACCTAACGCATCAGGGTTCGATGGAGGGAAGCGGGGCCCAGTGGGGAGAAAGTCGAGGTGGCCCCCCCGGTGAAGGAACCGCGGCGGAAGAGGAGGACGAGGGAAGTCTTGGTAATCTGGTGGGAGAGCTAAGTAAGAGCGGACGCTGCCGTCGGCGAGCATAATAGTGCGGCGTTCAAGCATGTGAAAGCCGTATGTAGGTGGTGGAGGAGGGCCGAGGTCTGGGAATGGGAACGGAGGGACTTGTGGAGGTTGGATTGGGCCTGCAGTAGAAGTAACGGGCTTGGGGGATGGGCCAGTGTTGGGCTTTGGGGAAGGGTTTGGTTTATGGAGTTTCTGGTTGGACTGTGGTGGTTGTTGATTGTTGTTGTTCTGGGCGGTGGATTCCCAACGGGATTTGCGGTGGGGGGCAGGGTTGGAGGAGGGGGGGGTGTTTTGAGTTGAGGATTTGGGGTGGGAGCCACCTGCCATCCCCCGGAAGAATGTGTGATTAGGGATTCTAAATGGATATCAAGATTTTTAGCGGAGAAGAGGAGAGAGTAGAGTGCAAGAGGTTTTACTTTCAGCGGGGAAAGATGCTCTGGCCCAGGCCTCTCTCCGAGGATGAGAAAACGGTCTGTTAAAAAAGATGATCCCAAGGCCAACTGCAAGTCGTTCAGTCTTTTACGGAACGACACGTCACCTCGACGTTTTATGGTGCGTCTTCTGGATAAATTCAACAGCTAGTGAAAGACCGTTCTTTATAAGGAGGAAAGGATTGAAAGCGAAGTGTGTGTGGAAGGGAAGGAATCAAGGGTAAAACCACCTACAATTCTGCATCCAATTCTAGCTGGGGTTGTGTGGGTATGCATGTTTTATTTTGTTTCTCCTTTTTCGTTTTTGGTTTTCCTCTGAACTCGTTAATCTCCATAGTTATTGCTTGTTGGTTTGTAGGATGCCGCGGATTTAGCTTGGTTGAGTTACAGGAACAAGAATGGCTGTGGTTCTTGGAGCTAAAATATGCTCATTTGTCACTTTCAAGACAATGAACAGAACCTCTAAACCTGATATTGACTGTAAGCAACAACTTCAATTCCCTCCCTGTATTCTTTCTTTCGTAAATCAGTATTGACAACGGCGCACCATTCACCAACCTTGTTTCTTGATGGTTTCAATGCAACATTACAGACAAACTGAATTCTAGGTGTAATGCTGTTCTATCATCTCAAGCTGCTTTGCCAAGTCGTCGACATGTCTTGGTCTTTAGCGCTTCATTTGTTACAGTTCTGACCTTAAATTGCTTTCTTACACCGTTACAAGCACGGGCCAAAGAGGAAGAAAAGGACGACGGAGTTGCTGGGGCCATTAAATCATTGTTTGATCCTAATGAGAAAACAAAATCTGGGAAATTGTTGCCAAAGGCATACTTAAAGGCAGCAAGAGAAGTTGTGAAGAACCTCCGCGAGTCACTCAAGGAAGATACCAAGGATATTGCCAAGTTTAGACGGACTGCAGATGCAGCAAAGGAGTCCATCCGGGAATACCTGGGCAGTTGGAGGGGACAAGAAAAGGTAGTTCGTGAGGTACGCACCTTCAACTCGTTACCATCATTTGAAGAGTTGTTTCAATCTGCCACTTTTTACTTTCTTGTTGCAGGAATCATATGTAGAATTAGAGAAGGCAATTAGGTCTTTGGCCAGTTTCTATTCGAGGGCTGGTCCATCTGCACAACTCCCGGAAGAGGTTAGGTCTGAGATATTGAATGATTTGAATACCGCTGAAGAATTTTTGTAGAGTGATCAAGATGCACATCAGCTAAATGGCCTCGAACCCAACTGGTTTCTGGATGGGAAATTCAGGCTGTGCTCTCTATCTGCAATCACGTCTATTTCCTTGGAAATATGAACAGAAAAACTACTGTTACATGCTGTGAAATTCTTAGCTATCATTTTTGAGTTCATGCAATCAGGATAATTACAAGGTTGGTTGGTTTGTTTGTTTTTCATTTTAGCATCCATCCAAGAAAGCAAGATGGTTTAAGCAAATTCCGCAACTGCTTTCCCTTTCTTTTATGAATCACATCTCTGGCATTACATATCCAATACAATATTCGTTGGCTGTGAAAATTTCACTCAATAAAAGGTTGGGCAGCATTCATCGCGTACGCACTGAGCAAATTCGGGGGAACCAAAATCTCACACCATGGACATGCATATTGATTTTCTTTCCAAATTGAATGAGATTGACATGATTTAGGCATATGAATCCCAAAACAAAAGCACTGTAAATTATAAATATGAGAAGTAATAAAAAGGAGGGGTTAGCATTTGCCAATTCATTCTCATATAAATCGCAAAACCATTAGAATCTGCACTTGGAAAGCAACACATTTCATTCCGCTTGAAAAGATTATAGTAAAGAAGTGTAGGGGAATTTCATATGACTAGAGAAAGGTACTGAATCCGACAAATAGAAAAAATCACTTAAGTGCCTGGTCTAAACCACAGTGGAACAACTTGGCAATCACTAGAAATCAAGTCACCAAAGGCCACGGTTCAAGAGTTCTCGGTGTACATTTCCCAGAGGCCACCACCAAGAAGCTTCAATAAAGTGACATGTGAGAACGGACAAATAACAACTACGAGCTCAAAAGTTTATTCTTGACAAATACACATCTTCCCTGCTGCTCCTCCTTTTCCCTACGCCACGAGTAAAACAACGTTTGGAATACAAAAACATCAATTCATTACGAGTTCATAATACAACTAACCATACGGGCAACAGCCTATCCTTCACAACATCCATGTCCCCATATTGGACTGCATCAGCAAGAACAGTAACTTAATCACTTTCGGTTTATCATATAAATAAATGGCGCTCAACTGATTATCATAACGACAAACTAGTAGAGATCACAAACATGGATCTCATGGAGGATGCTTGAAGATAATGCATCCAAAGTCACATCACCTTCGAATTTAAACCATCATTCTTAAAGTAATAATGAATCATCATGATCTCGATAGAACCCCCTTTGAGCTGCACATAACAAATCAGACGTGCTTTAGAGTTTTCATTGCAAGAAGTATTATGTGGAATGAGCAAGAAAACCTTCTAATGCTAAATAACTCTACAATATGCCATGAAAATTGGCTTCCTAATGGATATTGAACATGCTAAAAAGGTAAAGAAAAAGAAAATGCAAACAAATGATAGGAAATGATTTGTAAGGTGCTACCAGCCAATCTAAGAAATCTTGCTGAAGTAATTTAACAAAAATTATGGTTTCTTAGCTGCAAAAACTTTGATGCAATGATTTGCTCATGAAGAACTGAAGAAGAATCTTATACTAAGGGGACAAGTCACAAAATCACATATCAAGTTGAAAAAGGAGAAATGATGTCAAAGCAGGAACTTTTTGAGATCCACAAAGTAGAAGCATACCGTACTCTTTTGTTAATGGAGCCACAAGATGAAAGGAAAAAAAAAAAAAGGAATCGAAACTGGTGCAGTGCATTACACTTATAAGACTATTTCTCAGCTTTAAATCAACTTTAAAATTTGGAGTATGTTTACAAGGGGAGATGCTTTCAATGCCAGTGTAGTCACAGCTGAAGAGGAGAAATCAAACCTTGGCACAGTCCCGAGGCGACGTGGGTCGTATTCTGTTGCTTGTCGAAGAGCCCTGGCAAAAGCTTTGAAGGTTGCCTCAATAATATGATGACAATTTCTTCCAGCAAGCTGTGGTCCACATTGGAATATTCTTTTATAAATATAAATCTGACAGCAAACGGGATTAGAAAAGCTAGCTAGCTAATCAATACAAGGAAAAATGCAAATTATAAAATTAAAAGGGAAAGATTGTAACAAAAGATAACAAGCAAGCCAACTTCTAAAAGATTGAAGATTGCAACAAGGTTCATGGAAAACCTCCAGTACTACCATTGTACCATCAACTTGGTACATCTCTACACCAGATTGTGATGTGTATTCAATTTGCCATACCATATAAGTAACGTAACCATAAAACCAACACATAATGTTTCAATTACATGAGTAAATGTCAGGACCAATATCTGCCACTCTTTCTACATTTTATGCTTTAATAGATCCAAATTAAACTTGAGGAAAACCTACGTTTAATTCTAATGCAGCCCTTCCACCAAAAGGAGATTTACTCCTATCACATCCTTATCCCTTGCTAATTCTTCAAAGGATTCTGATCAGCTTTGTTACATATCTTGGGTTCTCTACAAGGAATCTAAGCCATTCTTGTCCATAAACTGTACTTTGAACCACTTCTGGGTTTGTCTGTTGACTCTAGCAATTGATCTCATCATGTTCTTTTTGATGCTTAATGGGTAAAAACAGGCCATAATTAAAACATAAACGGATGGCTTTGAAGAGAGGAGTGCAAAAATCATTTTGTTCTTGTAAAATCTAGAAAAGATGAGAAACAAAATATATTAGAGAGAGCACAAGTGAAGTATCAAAAGACTTTATCATGCGAATGTTAAACTTATATAAAATTAGTTGAAAAAAATGGAGAAGTGACAGGGTTTAGGGTGGAAGTGTACCAAGTTAACAGTGCAACAGGAGCTCTGGAGTTTTTCTTCTTGTTTTTTTTTTCTTTTTCAAATGCTATAATGAGAGAATATTAATAATCTAATTACAAAGATAGTGAAGACTGTTTGCATGGACAGTCAATAGCACAGGAATGCTTCAGGCATTACATTATAGTGTTACCTGCCGAATGTGTAGCGTAATACCAGAAGTATTCACCAATGACTGGAAAAAGTGTTCCACCAGCTAAAAACAGACTTTGGAAATTAATCATGAATATCATTAACCATTTAATCTTAGAAAATGGAAAATTTTGAAAAAAGAAACAAGGAGAAGGTGTTAAACTATCAAAATAATAGACCAGGTTAGAAATTCCAAGGTGTGAACTTTATCCGCATCAAATTGTCTTCTTGAGGCTTTGACCAATATCCAAGAGTTGGCAACAGGCAAAAGAACATGAAATCATTGTTGCAGAAGTGAAGAAAGTAAAGCGGAGCACCCGAGTATCATATGTTCCAACTCTCTGAGTAGGAACTTGCAAATCATAACCTAAATATGGCCGGCCAGACAAATCCTGAAAGGAAATAAAACTCAATTCAATACAAACATGCATAACTTAAAAAAAAAAAGCATGATATGATGGGAAGCTAATCCTTCTTCTTAAGTAAATACAGGCTATACAGCTATATGATTTACATGCACTATGATTTTAGTCTCGACTTCCATGATGCCTCTGCAACCTCTAAGTCCATTTCATAAATAAAAAGCATTATGATCATGGAACTGAATCTCTGATATTGCTCTTCTCCACCTTCAAATGAGCTATGCCAAGCAAAGTGGCAGGTGATGCAACTGTGCAATTCCTATGAAGAAGTTGCACACACAAATCACGACCACTTAACCACAAGCATGGGTGTTCAGCGTGCACAATGACAATGACAAAGTCACATCACCCACAATTGTGATGGCTATGTCACTCCCAACCCAGCAACCCCATATCACATGCATACAAAAAAATTTCATCATACAACTAAATCAGTGGTGGCATCAAGCAATGCCCATGCATTTTGCACATAAGTATATGAGTCTACATGGTCATGCTATAAGGCACTCAACAAGCATGGTGACACAAATTATATTTAGTATCTCTCTTCCAAACTTCCACCCAACCCCACCCTTAGTGACCTCATAACGTGTTAGTCCATCTCACACTTTAAAAGCATCATAACGATGCCATTCTTCTTCATTTTCCAAAACAAGCAATCTTAAGCAAAGTCGCAGGGGATTCAAATGTGCAATCTTCACCATGCTTATTGCATATGCGTGAGCGAAGATCACATGCTCATGGACTCGGTGTTTGTCTGGCTTAGAGGGTAGCGGTACAGGTAGAGGTGTAAGCTTTTAGAGAGGTGGAAAAGGAGGAGTTTTTTTCATTAATAGCTGCATGGAGATATTTATATGATAACTAAGCGCATCATTTACCAAGGAAACATGTATTAATGCCTCATCAAGAGGAGCTCAGAAGTCGCCAAACCGATTTATTCCTTTCCTATCCCCAAGCGCTTGCAGCAAAGCCTGCAGAGGCAAATTTTACATATTGCCTCTCATTCATTTCCCAGAAATATAAACTCGCAGATACAAAAAAAGAAAAAAAGAAAAAGAGCTGATGATTCATGCTTAATTTTACTATTACAAGTTTCAAATAAAATAGAAATTAAGTAGGAATAACAAAAATAATCAATATATAACACGCAAAACCAGGGGGGAAAAGGAGGGAAAAAAAAAGAGAAACTAAAAAAAGAGAAAAGATAATGGACAGTGACAGACAGTTCCAATAGCAAGAGCAACATCTTCGTTAGTGTGATGATCATCAATGTGAACATCGCCAGTTGCCCTCACATGCACATCAAAAAGCCCGTGCGAAGAAAGTTGCTAAGAACACAAACCAACTAAATAATTATAAGAAAAAAAAACTATAAATAGTAAAATCCAAATTTCCAAATGAAAAAAGGCAAAAAAGAAAGATAACTAACATCTAACATGTGATCAAGAAAGGGAATGCCAGTAGTAGAATCAGCAATTCCAGTCCCATCCAAGTTAAACTTGACTGAAACATTCGTTTCATTAGTGACTCTCTTCACTTCCCCAATCCGAGCACTTGCTGCTGAACACCACCCAAAAAAAAAAAAACCAAATTTGGCAAAATATTGTGGAAAGAAACTGATGAAAATAGAGGTGTTAATAATAAAGAGATTTGTACGGGATTCGATTGGAGAAGAGGTGGTTAGAGAGGAACGGTAGGCCTGAAGTGGTTTTGAGGTTGTAGTGGTAATAGTAGTATGAGAATCCATTAGTAAAGGAGTCGAAGAAAAGAAGGGGTGGGGGCAATTTTCTTTGGAGATGACGAGGGACCGCCACCACCTCCATTCCACTCGTTTCCAGCCCTTTTCTCAACTTCATTAACGAGTCGCCCACATGAAGGCACCAGAACCTGTAACGGCGTCGTTTTATAACGGCAGCCTTTTTCTCTGTTACTACTTTTCCTGCTTAAATTGATAAATTATAAATAAAAGTATGGTGTTTTTAAACATTTTCCGCCCAAAAATAACCTCACCTGCTCCACACAGAGCACGACTATCAATCAGAAGGCTGAGTACGAACTTCGGGAGCTTAGTTTCTGCTAAGACCCATCTAATGAGAAGTGAATAATATGATATGTTTCAAACTCAATGGAGAAGGGCAGCTCGCAAATGACATAAAATTTATGAATCAAGTGCAGGCATCATGGGAAAAAAAAGAGGATAAGTTATAATTACATGGAAAAATAGAGTTCAAAATCTTTCTCCAACCGCCTACGTCATGTGTCAAGATGTTGCCATATGAAAATGAAATAATACAAGACTTCGTAAGAAACTCGGAATTTGGATCTCGGCAGATTCAGATATGTACACACTGCGTTGCATGAATACGTTGATCATCAACACTCGAACATCTCCACATATCTGCCACCAGCCTCCACCATTGGCTGCATTTCACGACAGTAGATTCTCCTCCAGCGTCGAGCAGATATGACACCTGATAATTCCATCGAGAGATCGAATTGCAACTCTTTGGTATCAAAATTTATCTTGGGGCTTGCCATAGTACAAACTGAATCTTGAAAATCATCCTAAGAAATGGTATCGGCGCTGATTGCAACGATTGATGGTGCTTCTTTATGCCAAAACAGTGCCCTAACAATCACGAACCAGTTGGAGCATTCCAAGTTCCGCATGAAAGTTGAGCACAGAAACATGTAGCAGGAATTCTGTGGAAGTGTTGGTGTCAGATAGAGCCAGATTTGATTTTCCCTTCACTTGCATCAATCACAGAACTATCCTCCGGCACATGAGATGCAGCTCCTCCACAATACATTGCATCAGAAACAGCCTCTGGAACCACGTCTAATTTGATTCCCCTCTCATGGCCAATTTCACTATTTGGGTTGGGCTCGATTTGCATGTTATTCTCCTCGGCACCACTGAATCCAGAAACAGATACACCTGAAATTTCATTAACCTTCTCGACAAAGTTTTCTTCAGTTGTCTTCTCTATGGAAGGGACAGCTTCAAGAGATACCATATCGACACTTCCTGTAGGAATATCACCCAAATCACCATCATTACAAGCCACGTTGTTGTTTACAACAGAGGAATCTGATAGGGGCATAGTTTCCATCTTCAGTGTTATTTCCATAAACTTTTCCTCTGATTGAGAATCAGCACATCCACTCTCTTCTACTGATTTTGAAACTTTAAGTTCCCCGGACACAGACTCATTCAGATTCAATGAATGAAATAGATTGATTCCATCCACTTTACAAGATTGATCACTGTCTTTGGCAGGAGAAGCCATTTCAGATTTATTTTCCTCTTGACTGTCACCACTCACGTTCAAGATTGTTATAGAAGCAGACCCGAGTATCTTGCCCTCTGATTCAGAATCAGCAGATGAAGTCCCATCAAAAGGTGCTGCATCTTTAAGTTCACAAGAAGCATCTAAAGAACCACTCATCACCGAGGCATCGCCTAGGGAAGCACCTGGAAGTTGGGTATCTGTATCCATAGCTGCCACATCTCCCTTGAAACAAGTCAGAGAGGTATCTTCAACAGGAGAATCTGATTTGGATTTAACCATCTCATGTACATCATGAGTTGTGTAGGAGACACATTCACTTTTCTTATCCACAGCAGATTGAACCAACTTGTCCTCTGATTTAGAATTTGTCTGTATGGTTTCCTCCTTGAGTGGCACCGCACTTTGAAGTCCATGAGACACATCCAAAGAACTATTCATAGTAGAGACATTGTTCGAGGAAACATCAGGGCATTGGGAATCAGAACTAGCACTAGCCACTTCATTTTTCCCAATCGAACATTCCAGACCACTATTATCACAATCATGAGCATCATGCCCAGCTGGAGAATCTGCATCAGATTTATTTACTACAGTTTTAATACATTCACTGTCTTCTTCGAACTCCATCTGGTTTGCACCTGTTGAAAGAAATGTAGATCAATAAAACAGGACATAAATATGAAGTTAAAAAGAGAAAATTGAACAAAGCATCTGACCAAAACCCATGCTGGTACTCCTCTTTCCATCAATATTTTCTTGCCTGAGCTCCTTCTGGAACATATCTATACCAGGGAACACCAACATATTCATAGACTTCAATTCTTGCTTGAGTAATTCATCAAGAGTAGTGAAACCAAAAACCTCTGTCCATGTATGCATGAGTTCAGAAATTGCAGGGATAATCAGTTTCTCAACCTTCAGAGAGCATAGTGTCTGAGAAGAAAAAATAAAATTAATTGGATTATCAACAGATAGCAGGGAAAAAACAAACCAAAGGCAAGACAAATAAGAACTTGTAGTTTCAATAGTTTAAATATGTAAATACTAGCAAAACAGTTCTTATTCCTTACCGATTCAATAGCATAGAAAAGCCGACGGCACATCCCTTGACGCCTGTACATATGGCGAGTTCCAATAAATGGCATTTCTGCCAACCGAGTTCCGTGGAACCTAACCAACCAGGATGGTGCCATTATCAGAATTCAACTGAAGCAAATCTACACTCAAACACACACACAGCAAAGTTGTATTCAAACTGAACACGATGTCCTCCATACCAAAACCTAACTTAGTAAAACATACAGGTATTTGCTACATTAAATGACAGGGGAACCAAAAATGTATAGACAATAGACTCGCTGAGTTATCTATAACAAGAAATTAATAAATGACAACAGACTTAAGAAGAGAATGACTCCTGCATAACATGTGATCATTATTTTCCAAACAAGAAAATCTGATTCCAGGAATTGCAGTCACTCACTTTGTAAAAGAATCTAGAAAACTCCATTCAAAAGTTAGAGATTGCACTAGGAATAGCAAGCAAATGACCATAGATTAGAACCTGATGGATGCAGTAGATATTATTTCATCACCCCTTTCCAGAATAACAGCATAAAAGCCACCAAAATTCAGCCGGTTAAAGTTTGATCTGAAAAAGATAATGAAAATTAATGAATGGCAAAAAATTAAGAACTTGTCACATAACAAAGCCATGCAGCATGCTTACAAAAAAGAAAGAATCTAGGCACATGAACTTTTATCCAGAAGAAGAGGAGGAGGAGGAGGATGCTTCCAAGTTAACCAAATATGTTTGTTGGACTCTCAACAATTCATACACTCAGGCACATATATTCATAAAGTCGTGCGGTCATGATCCTGATGGACAAACAGAAAAAAGAGAGAATATCTCATACAAATTCTAAGCAATTAAGAACTCGAACAATCAGCAAAGCTTTAGCAACCTCCAGGAAAAAAGAAAGAAAGAAAGAAAAACAGAGGGTCACTGAAGCAGTCATACCAATAACAATATGAAGAGACATTGGCACCACAAAGTAACTAGAGCTAATGGGTCACACAGAGCAGTCTCAAATCAATGTGTTGCTATTAAACCAGAGACACAAAAGCACATATATGTTGGCGCCCAATTTGAGAGAATGGTGTGAAGATGGCTAGACCATGCTCAACAATTGAAATAACCTGTGCTTTCTACATGGGCATAAAACATGTGTAGATGATTCATGCACAAGTTGCCTTCCTCATGATTCTCTCTTCAACAAGAGCTGCACAGTGACAGATAGCAAGACAAGGTAGCTTATCCATTCCATTGGTTACTCCCCCATTTCTTGGGCAAATTAAGCAAGGGTACAGCATATCCCTGGCCACTACCAGATAACTCTAGTCTAGCACTGTGATCCTGGACAACTCCACTTTCATTATAGAAGCATTAACCCCCCTCTCATATAATGTCACTTGAGGATATCACTCAGGCATGTGATCGAGTAGATGCACTGCACCAGCATTAATCCAGTAATGCAAAGGCAGTTTGAGCTGCTAAGAAAGATTTCAAAATCCCAAGCCCCTCCCCCTCCTTTTTTCCTCATTAGCAGCTGTACGTTTTCTTTTTGCCAGTCCCTTGTTACCCTCATGAGAGTCACAGATGCCTAAGAATTTTGTGCTCCCCTATTAATGATCTATTCTTACACGGAGAACTCTTGCACCAGATTTTTAACATAATTCATAATATGAGGTAATTTCTAGCTAGAATGTAATTCCATCTGGTTGACTTAGGTTATAAGGAAATATGAACTGTGTGGCATTATTACAAGACTGGACTGATATTTAGATGCCCTGTGCCTGGTGAGTAAAAAAGAGAGACTACGCTGAAATCCAAGGGACAAAAAGGTTGCTTGGATTAGAGACATAGGACATAACTGGGATTGACATAACTGCCACCAGCTACTGGGATCAGTCTTAAAAAGAGCCCCATGGTGAGCCAAGTATAAAGGCTCGAATTATTTTTTCTGTGGAAGTTAAGATTTGAACTAATTCCAATTCCAATTCTACTTGTGTGTATACATGCATCTGCCCGAGCAAATCTCAGCTTGCTGCTATTAACAAGACAAGTACACAGGTTCAGTACTTTTTAAGTTCGTTTAGAAGGTGTTTTGCTCCAGATTGGATTGAGTGAGCTGGGAAACCAAAAAACACCAAGTGATCAAGCCAAAAAAGATCCACGAAAAATCCTCTACATCAGACATGCAACTTGTAGCATCTGTGATCTTATGGTCTAAGCTTAGCAAATTACCACCTCGTACAAATTTGCATCTGATGGTTCATTCTATGCAAAGGTATACACAACTTGAATATGCAAGGAAGTTTAATCTCCTTGTTGACATACACATACTTCTTCCTAACAATTGGCAATGCAAATCACATTAAAAACTTCTTAAGATAATATCTAACAGCAAAGTGATTCCATTAAAAAAATGTAAGTTATAATACTTAACAGCTAGATACTTTGAAACTGAGCATTCATATCCAAGAAGCTATATATGTTAAATGAAAACACAACTTTAACGCTGTTGATCGACTTCATCATAAACCAGAAGAGAATTGCAGCAAAATCCAAAACACTGCATTCAACAAAAACTGCCTCAAGACCAAACCAATTGTCAGTAATTATGCACAAACAAGTTTTCAGAGTGTATACTATTTTAAACCTTAAATGCTTCATGCATCCATGCTCACAAATGTATGCGATAATATAGCCACAATTTTCAATAAAAGTAGAATGTCTAAAGGCATTCATTCATTCCATGTTATTTGAGAATTGAGAATGCTTACCCACAGTTGTAGAGAACATTCTGAATTAAATTGATCCCACTCCTCCTATCAACAACTGGCAAAAAGCACTCGTCCATGACAGACAAAGAAACAGCCAGCTTCGAATTGCACTCCACCCTTTGTGGAAGTCCTTGGAGAGAGGCATCAGAATCTGCATCTACTCTATGAATTAGAGACCATGAAAACCCAGCATCTAGTTCATGTTTGACCCCAAGATACTTCTGCAACTGTTCGAAGAGCTGTACAAGCAATAAAAGGATTCATCAATATAGTGCATCTTTTGCAAATATAGATGAAAACAATGTATCAAAGACCAACCAGCAAGAGAGAAAAAAGTGTCACCGACTAACAAAACCAGATGTATTTTATGGATTAAAAACTAATAAAAAGATGTCCCTAGATCTAAGATCTTAAAATGCATAAGCTACAGAAAGATTCAAAGAAAGGTTTCTGGTTTTAAAGGAAGAGTAATGCTTCCATAAAACATTTTTAAAAGTTTTACTTGAAATATGAAATTTCTTATGCAACAGAATCTAATTTCCAAAACAACAAATGCTCTAGACCAAGCTTAGACCTGGAAGGCAGTATGCTACAGGATACTGGATTAAAATCCATCATGTGATGACACAAAAATCATGTGCTACCCTTTGAAATAGACAAAGCAAAAGGGAAAAGGAATTGGAAAGCTAAGAACTCAATAGCTTCCTGATTTAGCATTGGTATTAACCAATGCCTTGATACAGATGCTGAAATAGTGAAGCCAAAAATCTTAGACTCATAAAATTACAAATGTTTCACAAAGCTAAAAAACCTAATAACCATTACTCTGCAAAATCATGAAATTAAAAGGTTTTGCGCAAAATATTAAACTATGATCCTCATATAGTCTAAAGTATACAAGTAAGACTAACTCAATCAAAATCATGAAATTAAAATATTAAAATCATGGAAATTGCTGAAAAGGATAACTAAAATTCACTAAACCCCTGAAAAATTACCTCTCTGCATTTCTTCTCACAAAACCTAGCGACTGGACTGTTGGTGTCAATGGAAAGAGCATCAAACTCCTGTGTGCATGAACTGTGATCTACAGAGACATGCAAAGTTAATGTCAATGAAAACAGAACAATAGTGCGAACAAAGATATGCATAGAAGCAGAAGATTTCAAACCAAAGAAGAACAGGACGGGTACATTTTTTTACACACAGACTACAGGTGAGAAGCTTGGAGACTGTTGTATCATCTCCCTGGGCATTTTTATCACTCGCTATCCCACAGAATTTGCAAGTACAGTTTGGACAATGCCAATCACCTGGGGGAAGCATCTGCAATGAGAAGACAAATATGAGTACTTTGAATGCCAAGGCCAAAACAAATGGAGGAAAGCAAAGCTACTAAGCACAATTATTAAACAAAAATGCTAGCATAGCCAATAAATTCCTGTGTTATTAGCAAGTGGATTAAACTTGCCCCCTACTTTTAAGGTGCAAGTTGAACCCAACCCCAAAAAAGAAAACCAAATGCTCAATGAGTGTTTTACTCAGAATATCATTTGGAGTGTGTAATAATCAACCTTATCATTCATTATGTGCAAGTATTTTTCCAGTGTCAACCATCTAGTAAGATGGTTTACCTTTGTTGGGATTGTCCCAAATGAGCAACCAAAATGGTTCATGTGAATTCAACCAAGCTCGCATGCAAGTGGCAGATCTAGGACCAGGTTGTGAGATAACAAATAGGTGGATTTCTTAAATTCCATTATTCCCAAGTGGAGTGATATATTCCATCTATGAAAATGCAAAATGTAAAGTT
>Ga0325403_1000320_pt1 | contig 31289 bp, 16 predicted proteins | sample PopdelMetagenome_19_FD_205665 | JGI IMG/M metagenome (GOLD analysis project Ga0325403, IMG submission 205665) | Populus deltoides microbial communities from Bellville, Georgia, United States - Xylem-PdKOR-R4 | ecosystem: Host-associated > Plants > Phyllosphere > Stem > Wood/Secondary xylem... | reverse complement strand
CCATCTCGGATGTCATTAACTGAAGCTAATCATAATACTCATTCGAACAATCCATAACAGTTTAGCATTCCCTATAACTCAATAATAAGTCCTTCATAACACTCATACAAACATTTCATAATAGTTTAACATTTCTTATAACACAATAATAGACCCTTCATAATACTCGTTCAAACATTCGATAACAGTTTAATATTCGCTATAACATAATATTATATCCTTCGTAATACTCATACAAACATTTCATGACAGTTTAATATTCACTATAACACAATAATAGATCCTTCATAATACTCGTTCAAACATTCCATAATGGTTAACATTCATTAATATACAATAATAGACTGTTCGCGATACTTATTCAAATATTTCATAACAATTTAGTATTCACTATAACATAATATTATATCCTTCGTAATACTCATTCAAACATTCCATAACAGTTTGGTAAGGCCTGACCTACTTCCCCTTGTAGAATATTGTCTGTTATGGCTCGACCCAACCCGACTTCCACACCTTACGGTTTTGTTCCTGGCAGCTCATAGGCCCCAAAACGTGTCCCACAAGATTAGGTATCAATTGCCTTAATATACCCTGGCTCTGGACACTCTACTCTCGATGTTGGATGTTACAATCCCCCCACCTTAAGAATGAGCCGTCCTCGGATCTGATACCATATATAAGGCCCGACCCACTCCCCTTTGCAGAACATTATCCGTTATGACTTAGCCCAACCCGGCTTCCATGCCTCATGATTTTGTTTCTGGTAGCCCACATGCCCCAAAACGCGTCCTACAAGGTTAGGTACCAACTGCCTTAATATGCTCTAGCTCTGGACACTCTTCTCTCTATGTTGGATGTTATAAGTTCAATATTGACTATAACATAATATTATATCCTTCATAATGCTCATACAATAATAGAGTATTCCATAACAATTTAGTATTCACTATAACATAATAATAGATCCTTTATAATGCTCGTTCAAATATTCTATAATGGTTAGCATTCCTTAATATACAATAACAGACCCTTCATAATACCCATTCAAACATTTCATAATAGTTTAGTATTCACTATAACATAATATTATATCCTTCGTAACAACATTACATAATGGTTTATTATAGTATTCACTATAACACAATAATAGATCATTCATAATGCTCGTTCAAACATTACATAATGGTTTGGTATTCACTATAGTACAATAACTAATTTTTCATAGTGAATTCATTTCGGGAAATTATCATTATGCTAGAAGGGGGTGGAAGTCACCTACCCGTTCCTCCTGTGAGGTGTCCTTGTCTAGTCGAAGGTCCGATCCCGGTTGCACCACCTAACACATCAATGGTCACAAATAAGCACATTTGCATTCCATAATCACATAACTCATCACCATACATATTTCAAGAATACATATGTTCATATTAAAGTGTTCCATATTACACAATCATACAATGAAATAATTATAAGCATTTAAGTCCATTCCGGTATGGAAGTCTGTTGCACAAAATTGTTAGTGAAAGCTGGTTCACTGGTGATGCGAAATTCATGAGCGAAAACTAGTTGGTAACACAAAATTCATCAATGAGAACTGATTTGCTGGTGACACAGAATTCGTCAATGTGAACTGATTCACTAGAGACACTAAATTCATCAATGAAAGTTGATTCGTTGGTGCCATAAAATTCATCAGCGAAAACTGATTTGTTGGTGTTATATAATTTGTTAGAGAAAATGATTCATGGGAGACATTAAATTCGTCAGCAAAAGCTGATTCGCTAGTGACATATAATTCGTCAGTGAAAACTGATTCGCTGGTGATACCGAATTCATTAGTGAAAACTAATTGCAGGTGACATAGAATTCATTAGTGAAAATTGATTTGCTTATGGCCCAAGATTCGTTAGTGAAAACTAGGTCATTGTCGACTTAGAAATCGTCAACGCAATCCAGTTCTATGGTTGACGCAATAAATCATCAGCGTACTTAGTCTACTATTAACTTAGAAATCATTGACAAAAACTACGTCACTGCCGACCCAGAAATCATTAATGCGATCTTGTTTTATGGCTGACGTTGAGGTCGTTAGCACTCATAAGCTACTACTGATTCAGAAATCATCAACTCAACTCAGTTCTATAGTTGGCACTGAAATCGTTAGTGCAAATAGGTTACTGCTGACTCATAAATTGTTGACAAAAACTGAGTCACTGTTGACCTAGAAATCATCAATGCAACCCAGTTCTACGGCTGACGCTAAAATCGTTAGCGCACATAAGCTATTACTGACTCAAAAATCATTGACGAAAACTGAGTTGTTACCAACCAAGAAATCGTCAATGCAACCTAGTTATATGGCTGACACTAGAATCATCAGCGCATATAGGCTACTACAGATTCAGAAATCGTTGACGAAAACTAAGTCGTTTCTAACCTAGAAATCATCAACACAACCCAGTTCTACAGTTAACGCTGAAATCATCAGTGCATATAGGCTATTGCCGACTCAGAAATCATCAACGCAATCCATGTCACTGTCAATTTAGAAATCGTTAGCGACGATGAAGTCGTTTTTGGTTTTATTCTTTGCCTCAACTAAGCATAAGGTCTACGTTAAACTTTCCCCCTTCATAACTCACCCCCAACCAAGTTCGAACATATACCAAATTCAATCTCATTCAAATTTTATCACATGATCATCAACAATGCAAATCAAATCTCCACATGCATATTCTTCTAAAGAATCCTCTAATCATTACTTTAAATTCTCAATGGTATTATCCAAATTTATCAATATAATTAGTAACAATTCAACAACACATAACAAGTTCCACTTCTATGCTATTTCATGCCATTTTAAAGATGTTCATCAAGTGAGGTTTCTTCATGCTTCCTCTTCTTGGCCGTAATATAGTTGCATTTTTTCAATCAATCTTTTGCATGCATTTTATCAAGTTTAACACAAACATATTCCCAACAACATGTCATGCTCATACATTTAACCATTTGATTCCTAATTAAACAAGTTCATCTGTTACCCACATAAAAACAATGCATTTACATGGTGTGATTTCCACTACAGTTTCAGCATGCCTCTAAGGTTTAACAACAATACAATTTTGCACATATACCTTCATTTCAACACATTTTCACATACTATCTTCAATCACATATATAGAAATTAAGTCATTAACATACACATGGATTCTGTTTTTGGTTTAAGCATGATTCTAAGAGTTTAACAAGGTCTTAACCCATGCATTTCATCATCAAATTTCACAATTTGCCTAATTTCTTCACTTGGCCAGCCCTACCTGTAAACACCCAAAAAAAGTAAAGCCAGAAATGACTCTACCATCGCTACCGATTTCTCAATCGGCAGCGACACAATTTTTGGCTACCGATTTCTGAATCGATAGTGACATAATTTGGCTATCGATTTTGAATCGGCAGTAACAGTTTTTGGCTGCCGATTTCTGAACTGGTAGAGACACTATAAAACTCAACAAAAATTAATGTTGGACTAGCCTATTCTAGAGGAGAATTGGAATAGAAACCAGCCCAAGATAACCCAAAAGGGGGATAAGGACAACCTTGTCCAGTACCCAAACACCCTACCTTATTAAGAGGGGGTATAAATGCAAGGGAGAGAGAAAAGGTGACCTTTCCTCTCCCTAAGATCCAACTGTAACTTTGTTGGAAACAACTCTCTCTCCCAAAAAGAAAACTGAAACCGACTAACTACATGTAAATCTCCTAAGGTGTTGTGTGAGAAGAGAGTTAAAGGGAAATAGAAGTGACAAAAAACATGATGGAAGCAGGAGCCTAGACCTTCTTCTAGAACCGACAGCAGTCATTGCTGCAGCACACATACCCCTCCTCTAAGCAGAAATCAAACCCAACCAGCCTGCATGCCACTTTCTTTGAGTGTAGAGTGAGAAGTGAGTTAGGAGACGGAGAGAAAACCAAAACTATGGGAGAAAGAGGAGCCTAGAGGGCCAGCTGGACAATAAAAGAGGGAAGGAAGAAGACCGAAAAAGAGAGGAAGAATAGACCACTGAAACCTACAAAGAACTTGTTAAATTCTTGAGGTATGAACTATACCACTTCTCCACTTGTTCTTGGGGCCTTGGAACTGAAAAGGAAGAAGAAAACCATAAGAAAAACCAACGAAAATGGGGCTGAATAGGGGACCAAATTTCAGAACAGTTAACAAAAAAAAATGAACAATTTTGAATCTATAAACTTAGGATGATGGCCGGCCATAGTGAGGGCTGGACATAATATGAGTTAAAAGGGTAAATACAAAGATGATGACTTTGTTAAAAGGTGTATTTGGTGCTAATGATAAGAATTTTGCTTGTGTTTGATAAAATTATATGATAATATGTTAGAATGATGTTATATGCAGAATTATGTTATCTTTAAACCTTGAAGAGCATGCTAGAGCTGAAAAAAACAGAGACCATGTTAGGTTAATACCCAAATTCTATTTGCATGATTGGTGAAATTGCATGTTTATGAACCATATGAATGAATGTATGATTGTGTGTGCTGACAATCTCGGCGTCAGATGTGAAATTATGTTGCGTTGATTATCTATGAGTTGGTAGCAACTCAATTTTTGTCAATGATTTCTAAGTTAACTATGAACCATATACGTTGACGATTTCAGTGTCAGCTGTGAAATTGTGTTGCGTGGATGATTTCTGAGTCGATAGCGACTCAGTTTTCGTTAATGATTTCTGAGTTAGGTGTGAACCATGCACGCTGATGATTTTAGCGTCAGTTGTGAAATTGTGTTGCGTTGACGATCTCTGAGTCGACAATAACTCAGTTTTATCAACAATTTCTGAGTTAGCTGTGAACCATGTACATTGACAATTTTAGCATCAGCTGTGAAATTGTGTTGTGTTGACGATCTTTGAGTTGGCAGTGACTCAATTTTCATCAACAATTTTTTAGTTAGCTGTGAACCATGTACGTTGACGATTTCAACGTTAGCTGTGAAATTGTGTTGCTTTGATGATTTCTAAGTCGGCAGCTACTCAGTTTTCATCAATGATTTCTGAGTTAGCTGTGAACCATGTACGCTGACAATTCCAACGCCAATTGTGAAACTATGTTGTGTTGATGATTTCTGAGTCGGTAGCAACTCGGTTTTCATCAATGATTTCTAAGATAGCAGTAGCCCATATGAGCCGTCAATTTTTGTCAAGTACATTATCAGCAACGTATTAGTTTTCGTTGCTGAATGTGTTATTAGTAGTGAATCCATTTTTGCTGCCAGATTGTGTTGTTGCAACAAATTAGTTTTCACTGTGGAATTATGGTGTCAACAACGAATCAGTTTTCATTGTCGAATTATGGTGTCAGCAGCGAATTAGTTTTCGATGTCGCTTTGGGTTATTTGTAGCGAATCAGTTTTCATTGCCGAATTATAGTGTCAACGGCGAATCAGTTTTTGCTGTTGAATTGTGGTGTCTACAGCGAATCAGTTTTCTCTGCCAATTTGGGTTGTTTGTAGCGAATCAATTTTCACTGCCAAATTGTGGTGTCTACAGCGAATCAGTTTTCGTTGTCGAATAGTGGTGTCTGCAGCGGCTGTCGAATTCTAGGTCACCAGCGAATCAGTTTTCGCTACTGATTTTTTGCGATAGACTCCTATGACAGAAATGACATAAATACTTGTAATGATTTAATTGTATGATTGTGTAAAATATGGAACACTTAAATATGAACATATGGATTCTTGAAATAGGTATGGTGATGAGTCATGTGATTTTAGAATGCAAATGTGTTGATTTATGGCCATTGATGTTTCAGAATGCAATTGGGTTGTGATTGTTGATTAGTTTTGGCTAATGGCATCCAAGATGGATGATCGAGTTATGCTTGATGATTAGCTCGATGTCGCGGTCGCACAAATTAATTACCCTATCTTAAAACACAATATAACACATAAGATAGTATAGAGCAAGCAATATGTCGATCCCATAAGGAAGGTTCAAGTCAGATTTTTATGCTATATGATATGCAATTTGGAGGGTTTGGAAGTTATCTAAGCTAAAGCAAAAGAAAACAGAAAACTATCAAGTGAAAATTAAATAAAACCGAAATTTATCAAGAAAACAAACCTTGGTCGCAAGTAAACATCCACCTACAGAAATCAGAACTGATCATGGAAACAAAGCATCAATTTATATTCTGAATATTTATCTCTTCTTAACGTTGGTTAGTTAACAAATCCGTCATATAACTAACCCTAACCATCAAACAACTACAATGTCTGAACTAGTAATTTAATTCAATGGCAGCCTTAAGAACTAGATAAGTTGATTAATCAAGAAAACATAACTATCCACAGTCTATGTTTGATTTGATTGAATGTTCTCCCTAAGATTAATAATGTAGATCCGCCACAATTATTAAACTCAGTTGTTTCACAAGTTCATATACCACAACTCCGATTTTGATTTCAAACTTAACAATATATTGTGTACAATAATAACTTAGAGTCCGCTCTAGAAATTAAAATAAACAATTATAGGAAAAATAAATATAGGAGAACAAACATATTCATCATATAAACTGAAAAGAAAAGGTAAAATAAATCTCACAGTTCTTAAAATCCGAAGGTTTCCATCTTCTCACAACTAAGAAAAAGAGTTTAGTCTTACATGTTTGTTGAACAACTAATCACAAAGAAAGAAAGAAAACATGATTTCAAGTTTGTGGAGGAGAAGGGGTGTTTTTTCTCTCTTGCCTGACTATTCTCCCTTCTCTTCTCTCATTCTTTTTATATTCTAGGAAACCTTAGTCTCTATTTTACAAAATAGTCCTCCCTTAAGTAGACAGTTTACATTTAAGTACTTCAATAGCTATTTTCCTGAAAAAGAGAAATAGTCTTGCATGAAATCTTCAAGCTTTGATATAGAAGAGGTAAATTGCTAAAATAAAAATTTGGATGTCGTTTTAGATGTTTCGGAACGTAATTTGGACTCGTTTATTCATGAAACCTGTTTATTGGTAGAATTCAGTTGTCATATTTGAAAAGTCATATCTCCCTCATATGACATCTTTTTTGGCTAACATTTGGAGCGTTGATAGGTATTTTAGTTAGGAATCTAAAAAAATTAAGTTTGCATCCAATGGACTTCTGTAGCTCAAGATATTCAAGTCAGAATGCTTGAAGGTCAACACTAGCAGATTGCGAGATTTGACTTTGAAGGCTGCTGTTTCCATGCTCTTTCTTATTTTATTTTCTTGCCTTAGATGTATAGAAAGGTATAGTTGTTAGTTATTTATGCTACTGGAATCACTTCATTTTGACCTCTAGAGCTCACGCTCTGCACAAAACATCGACTGAAGGTCAAATCTTCCAATTACCTCCAATTTACTCCAATTTGCATCTTTCATCCAATAGTACCTTCAAAACATAAAACAAAGAATATCAAGGCATTATATATATAAAACATAGGCAAAACACTAGTTAAATGTGGGTGAAACTATCGAATAATATGGTTGCATAGTTAGCTTCGCCTAATGGCATCCGAGATAGATGGCTAGGTTGTGCTTGATGATTAGCTTCGATAATGGCATCTGAGATGAATGACCGGGTTATGATTGTTGATTAGCTTCGGCTAATGGCATCCAAGATGGATGATCGGGTTATGGTTGATGATTAGTGTCATAACCCAATTTTGACCATTTTTATATTATTATTATTACTATTATTTTTACTAAAAAATGATAATAAAAAAAATGAATGATGATGAAAAGCAAAAAAAAAAAAACTGAAGAATAAATTAAAATTGGGTTAAGGCCAACATGATTGGAAGTTTTGGGATTAATTAAACTTTGGAATTAATTCAACTAATCAAATCAAGGGTTTAATTGGAGAATTGATAAGTTTTGAGACTTAATTGAGCTTGGAATTAATTTAATTAATCCAATCAACGGTTTAATTGGAGAATTGATAAGTTTTGAGACTTAATTAAGTTTAGAATTAATTTAATTAATCCAATTAAGGGTTTAAGTGGAGAATTGATAAGTTTTGAGACTTAATTGGACTTGGATTTAATTAAATTAATGAAATCAGGTACTTAATTGAAACATTAGCAAAGTTTGGGGTTAATTAGGGGCAAAATTGCAACAGATTAAAGTCCAAGGATTATCTTGTAAAAAGCGTCAAAATACAGGGGTCCAATTACAATTTACAAAGGGGTTTGATTGCACGATTTCAGACTTCAGTGACCAAATTGAAAATGGTCATTCCCATCGCACAAACGGCACCGTTTTGAGAAGCTGTTCATCGCCTTCTTCCTCAGGAGCCGTTTCTGGTAGTAATGGCTTTGAAGCCGTTTCAAATGGTTGATATTCTCTGGCTATAAAGCCAGAGAAGATGAGAGAGCGCAGGGGGGATCACAGGAGGAAAAAAGGGTAGAACCGGGGCGACTGCAGGAAAGAAAAACGGAGGAAAAGAGGAAAAAATTGAGGGGGAACTGGCGAAAAAAAACCCAGGAGATAGAGGACAAGAGGAAGAAAAAAGGCGAAGAATGAGAGAAAAGGAGAGACTGAAAAAAACTGGGGAAACTGAGAGAAGAGGAGACCCAGAACAGGCGAAAAAAAAAGAGATTAGGAGAGCAACCGAGAACGGGGGGAAATACTGGAGGAAGACGAACAATAAAAAACTCAGGGGAAGACAGGGGCAGGTTGAAGCAGAGGGAAGGGAAGAGAGAGTTCCTTCATAACTTCTGCAGCCGCATATAACAAATGAATAGAAACATACCGGAGGGAGCACAGAAGATCAATAAAATACCAGAAGCACGGGAACAAACCATTCACAGAATAACAAGAACGAAGAAGAAAGAAGGAGAAAAGCGTTCAGCAGGCCAGTCTTCCTTACGTTTTCGTTTCTAAAGTTACCAGGTAAGTAAACTTTGCGTTCTCTGCATTTCATTTTAATTCATGATTTACTATTCATTTTGAGATTATAACTCGGTGCATTCTGAGTTAACTTACCTGGCCTCCAGCAGACCAGGTAAGTTTTTCCTCTTCCCCGCTTTTCATTTTAATTCACCGGCTAGTGTTTACTTTGAATTTTAATTCACACATTCTAACTCATTTCCTCTATTCTGCTCATGCACGCGTGAAATCACTTCACGCGTGCTTTCTTTGAATTTTGCCCAGCCGGGTCACTGGCTTGGGCCAGTGACCGGGCTGGGCTGGTTGGGTCTAGCCCAGCCCATGTGGGCTGAGCTGGGCCCAGCCCAAAAAAATAAAAATAAAAAAATAGAAAAACAAAAAAATAAAAAAAAGTAGAAAAAATAAAAAAAATGTGTATGCATGAATAAAAATAATGTAAATTTATTGGTTTATTCACTGACGCCAGAGTCAGGAATAAAAATACCGGTTTAAATTTATATTATTTTTATTTGTTGTATTTTATTTTATTTAGCTAGAAAAATAAAAAAATATATGCATGCGTAAAAATAAATTTATTTTTATTTATTTATTCACTGGTGCTAGAGTAAGGAATAAAAAATATTGATCTAATTTTTTTTTCGTAGCTACGAATTTTTACCAACGCCAGAGTTGGAATTATTCGAGCTCGAATATTCACTAGCGCCAGAGTCAGGAATATTATAAACAAATCATCATAGCATAAACGAATAAATGTTTACCAATTTAAGACAAAACCACCAATGCAGTCTGTCTCAGGTAGAACGTTTAAAGGGTGATAATATCTTCCTTTTTACGTAACCAATCTCGAGCCATAGAGTTTCTGTTGACCAGTTAGGGTTCCTAGTGACCATAATACTAGGTGGCGACTCCTTAAACAAGACCTTTTCCCCTAAAAGAACAAGATGCCAGATATCTGTTCTTTTTTCTATAAATCGAGATTATTTTTAGGGCCACCGCGATGTCGGATGCGACAGGATGGCGACTCCACTGGGGATTTTTAGGATTAAGCTTTGCCTTTTGTCTTATTATTGCTATTTTGTTTGTTGTGTTTATTTGTTTATTTTTCCTGCATTTACTGCTTTAGTATGCATCCTTATTTATGTTGCCATGCATCACGTTAATAGCACACACTTTGCAACCTAGGATAAGTGGGGGAGTAACGGTACCCCAATAGCTTTAGCCTGGGTAAGACTCGTGAAACCATCCAACTCTCGCTTAATTGTTTACTTGGAAGTGGTTGATATGCCAAACTGATATTATTCAGGGTCTCTATTTTCACACTACTTGTAAGCCTCATATCGACCTTTCATGGATGATCACTGAGCATGCGAGAGACCCTTTGAAACTAGATAATGACCAACCCTTTGATGCTCTCAACAACTAGGATCTTCCTATTAGGTTGTCATCCCGTAAAGGACGAGTCCGCATTTCATACGCATTTTTTTTAATTAATTGTTTCAGCATTTTTGCATAAATTGCATGATTTACATTTAGCAGGTTGAAATATAGGTTCCCTATTGAAACCCATCTATAACACTCGTTCAAGAAAAAGGACAAATGGAAAACGAAGAAAAAGCCCAGTTGGAAGCCCAACATCAAAAAGAGATGGATAATCTTAAAGAAGAGGTCGCAAGGCTTACTAGTCTACTCGAGCAGGCCTTGAGAGATAAATTCGGAAAAGCAACACTTATAGCTCAGCCTGAAGATATGCATGTAACTCATTTTGATCCACAGAATTTGGGGGCAAATAGGGTGTCATCTGAATTTCAACAAGCTATGCATTTCCAGCCAGCATACCCCTCAAAAATTTCGTCTACCATTGATTCTATCGAGAAAGAATCTCAAAAGGGCAAGATGCTAAAAGAAGAGGGTTTGGAAAAATGGACCGCTCTAGAAAAGAGGATAAAGGCAATTGAGGGAAACCATTTGTGTGACCTGGTGAAAGCTGTCAATATGTGTTTGGTGCCTAACGTAGTCATTCTTAAGAAGTTCAGGGTGCTGGAATTTATTAAATATACGGGAACCCAATGCCCTATAACTCATCTCAAGACATACTGCAACAAAATGGTTGAGGTGGTTGATGATGAGAAATTGTTGATTCATTTCTTTCAAGACAGCTTAAGTGGCGCTACCCTCGTTTGGTATATGTGATTGGATAATACCAAGGTTAAAAAATGGAAGGACTCAGTTGATGCCTTCATGAGGCAATATAAGTTCAATATAGACGTGGGCCCTGATCGGTTAAGCTTGCAATCTATGGAGAAGAAAAACAAGGAGTCTATAAGAGAATACGCCCGAAGATGGAGTGAGGTAGCTGCACAAGTTAACCCTCCTATGTTGGAAAAGGAGATGATCAGTTTATTTTCCAACACCTTTAAAGCTCCGTACTTTGAATACTTGGTTAGAAGCTTTGCACAACATTTTACTAACCTGGTTGTTATAGCTGAGAGGATTGAACAAGCCATTGGTTTAGGTAAAATTGCTAACCCGATCGAAAAGAATGGTTTCACGAGAAAAGGAAAGGACACTGAAGGTGGTTGTTAAGTCATTTATCATCCTTATAGCTAATTTCTTCACATCGACTACCAAAAATCAACTATTTTGAAGAAAAGCTATGGTGATAGTAGGTCGAGAATGATCTACAAATGACTTCAATTGATTGTTGAAAAGATGTCATTGTCAAAGAGAATAAACGATTGAAAGATTTTAGAAATTCCAATCAATGATCACTAAATGTTTAGCCCCTTTATGTGTTATCATGCCAGTATTCATAGCCCAAAATGTTGTCATAAGTTCTTTGTTGTTGAACTTCTTTTACAAAGTTTCAATGAAAATAATGAGTTTGTTATTCAATCGTGTTTACGACCAACCATTATTCATTTTTCTGAGAGAGTTTTTTTATAAAAACTCACAAACACATCTTTGAAGCCTTGAGCGATCTCATAGACGCAATTAGTCTCTTTTATCAAAATCAGTTTTCTTATTGGAGTTTTGAAAAAAATTGATCTTGCATTTTGATTCTGAAAATAATTTGATGTTTATTCAAAAACCATATTTTTAACATTCTACTTGTAAAATGACAAGTGAATCAAGCAACTCCACCATTGAAGTGACTAAATTATATATAAAAAAATGAATAAACACCCTTACCCAATGACTCTTGAATCATGTGTTTTTAAATGTATGAATAATGGTATGTAATGAACTCGTTGCTCATGACTCTTGAAATGCATCTTTGTACTAGATAAGGTCAAAGTTTATTGATCATAGCTGCTTGCGCTTGAAATGAGGAAAGGTCATCTTTGTTATTTCTTTCACATTCTAAAATAAGTACATCCCTTGCGATCCCTTTTTGTGCCTGAATAATTTTTCTTTCATAAAAATCCCGACTAGGATTACACCTCACACTAGGGGGCAAGTGAAATTTAAATGATCAAGAAAGATGATAAAACCGTGAGAAAGCTAAAAGGCAAAAGAGCCCAAGAAACTCAAATGCTAGGGGGCATGCCCAAATCACAAGAAAAAATGATAACCAAGATAAAGTGAGTATGCTCTAGCAAAGCAATGAAAAAATAAAAAAAGAAAAAAGGGCAAATCAAAAAAGAGCGGCAAAAGAAAATATGAATGATGTCAAGAGTCAAACTGTTGATCGTGATCTTCAGTCTTGGAAACCCTGAAACACTCTTTGAGCCTTATGAATCCTTTTCTTTCATAGCCAAAAACCACAGCCTACGTTACGTGCCTGTAGAAGTCCTTTCTAATCAAGCAAGCAAGCAACCTAGAGCAATAAACAATGCTCTCAAAATGCAAAGAATACTTTTTCATAAGATTCATGACATCAAGAATAAACTACTCATTATTATTAATGCTAATAAAAATGAATGTTCAAAAAGAGACAAGTTTTTCTCATACAAAACCTCGAGCTTTTTCTCGAGCCCTTCACTTTAACACAAAGGGTCATCTCATGACATATTTCCACCGAAGACCTCATTGCCAAACACAAGAGCAAATAATCTTTTTTCCAAAAAATGAAAATAACCAAGGAGTATGCAAGATTTCAGAAGTAAATTGTTTTAGACTCACATCGAAATAATTTTTGTTTTCAAAATGCAAGATCAAGATTTCAAGATTCATTTTAGACCCATACTCCTTCACCAAACTGAAAAGGAGAGAAATGAGCGAATAACTTCTTAAAAGCATTATTTGTCCAACTCACTGACAAAGCACACTTGGGGGCAATGACCAATACAAGGGGGCAACATTGTGTTTAGAAGAAAAAGTTCTTGAAAAAGAGATGATAATTTCCTTTAACAAGACAAGGGGGCATTTTGGTTTATAAAAGACAGCTTGTTCCTTTCAGCAAGTGACACCGAATGTTTTTAACATTGAAACGAGGAGTAATGAGTGATCCTCTCAAATTATTTAACGAGACAAAAAATCTTTAGCAAGCAAGTGGGTCACGATGGGCACCACAAAGGCTGAGTTGTGTAAACAAATCTGGAAATAGACTTACATGGGCCAACTCAAGTGGGCTAGAAGCCAAGCGATAAAGAGGACCCAAATCAGAGGTAGCAAGTCCTCATCAATCAAACAGCAAGAAGATTAAGAAAGAAATGGGGGCCTATATTTCAAAACAGGTAAAGATGCATGCATTTTATCTAAACTTTGAGACATTGGACAATGAGTTTTGATAATTTCATTAGAGAAAATTCTAGCAGAATCCATCGAGTGGAAGGCCGACTTGAAACGACCAAAGATTGAAATTGTTTTTGAAACATTTGTCATTTTTGAGAATTTTTCAACCTGGGCAGGCTGTCCATGAGAATTAGGCCACCTGAAAAATCTCTATATTTCTCTACCTCCTTCAAATGCGCCTTCGAGCCTTCGATCATCATTTTTTAGGGCGCTTTCAAGCCCTTATCTCCTTTCAAGTGCACCTTCGAGCCTTATCTCCTTCAAATGTGCCTTCGAGCCTTTGATCCTCATTTTTATGGCGCTTTCAAGCCCTTATCTCCTTTCAAATGCGCCTTCGAGCCTTTGATCATCATTTTTAGGGCGCTTTCAAGCCCTTATCTCCTTTCAAGTGGGCCTTCGAGCCTTCATCTCCTTTTAAGTGTGCCTTTAAGCACTTGACCATCCAAGGTAGTGCGTTTCCTAGCCCTACCTCTCTTTTAAGTGCGCTTTCAAGCCCTCACTTCTTTTGAGTGCTCCTCCGAGCCCTCACCTCTTTTCAAAAGCGTTTTTGAGCCTTCATCTCTTTTCGAGTGTGCCTTTGAGCCCTTGACCATCCAAGATAGTGCGTTTCCTGACCCTACCTCCCTTCTCAAGAGTGCCTTAAAGCCCTTATCTCATTTCCAGTGCGCCTTCGAGCCCTTATCTCCTTTCAAGTACGCCTTTGAGCCCTCACTTCCTTTCAAGCACGCCTTCGAGCCCTCGCCTCCTTTCGAGTGCGCCTTCGAGCCCTCGCCTCCTTTCGAGTGCGCCTTCGAGCCCTCTTCTTCCTTTTAAGTGCTCCTTTGAGCTTTCATCTCGGGGATAAGACACCAAGGAGACCTTTTTCTTTATATTTGTCAAAAAAAAAAATCCTCGTCTTATTCTTTATCGGGCAGGTCACCTGGAACAATTTGACCACTCGCGAAACCCTTTTCGCGTTTTATTCTTCATATCGGGCAGGTCGCCTGGAACAATTAGATCACTCGCGAAACCCTTTTCGCGTTTTATTCTTTATCGGGCAGGTTGCCTGGAACAATTTGACCACTCATGAAACCCTTTTCGCGTTTTACTCTTCCTATCGGGCAGGTCGCCTGGAACAATTAGGCCACTCGCGAAACCCTTTTCGTGTTTTATTCTTCATCGGGCAGGTTGCCTGGAACAATTAGGCCACTCGCGAACCCCTTTTCGCGTTTTACTCTTCCTATCGGGCAGGTCGCCTGGAACAATTAAGCCACTCGCAAAACCCTTTTCGCGTTTTATTCTTCATCGGGCAGGTCGCCTGGAACAATTAGACCACTCGCGAACCCCTTTTCGCGTTTTACTCTTCCTATCAGGCAGGTCGCCTGGAACAATTAGACTACTCGCGAAACCCTTTTCGCGTTTTATTCTTCATCGGGCAGGTCGCTTGGAACAATTAGACCACTCGCGAAACCCTTTTCGCGTTTTACTCTTCCTATCGGGCAGGTCGCCTGGAACAATTAGACCACTCGTGAAACCCTTTTCACGTTTTATTCTTCATCGGGCAGGTCACCTGGAACAATTAGACCACTCACGAAACCCTTTTCGTGTTTTACTCTTCCTATCGGGCAGGTCGCCTGGAACAATTAGACCACTCGCGAAACCTTATTCGCTTTTTACTCTTCCTATCGGGCAGGTCGCCTGGAACAATTAGACCACTCGCCAAACCCTTTTTGCGTTTTACTCTTCCTATCGGGCAGATCGCCTGGAAAAATTAGACCACTCGCGAAACCCTTTTCGCGTTTTATTCTTCATCGGGCAAATCGTCTGGAACAATTAGACCACTCGCGAAACCCTTTTCGCGTTTTATTCTTCCTATCGGGCAGGTCGCCTGGAACAATTAGACCACTCGCGAAACCCTTTTTGCGTTTTATTCTTCATCGGGCAGGTCGCCTGGAACAATTAGACCACTCGTGAAACCTTTTTCGTGTTTCTTTTATCATCGGGTAGGTTGCCCAAAACAATTTGATCCATTTAAAAAAAACAAAAAAAAAACAAAAAAACAAAAAAACATAAAACAAAAAATATGGGTCGTCTTCCAAATGACTTATTTCTTGATTTCTACTTCTCTCTGTAAAAGTCGTGTGTCAATCTACTGTTTTCAAAGTTTTCAAAAAAAAAGAGCAAAAGTTCTTTCTGTATCTACCTTTCTTTATAAATTCATTATACAAAGCTAAAAGAAAATGAAAACTTTCTAATATCTTTGCATAGTAAATATTATAAAGAGGGGGCAACTGTCATAACCCAATTTTGACCATTTTTATATTATTATTATTACTATTATTTTTACTGAAAAATGATAATAAAAAAAATGAATGATGATGAAAAGCAAAAAAAAAAAAATGAAGAATAAATTAAAATTGGGTTAAGGCCAACATGATTGGAAGTTTTGGGAATTAATTAAACTTTGGAATTAATTCAACTAATCAAATCAAGGGTTTAATTGGAGAATTGATAAGTTTTGAGACTTAATTCAGTTTAGAATTAATTTAATTAATCCAATTAAGGGTTTAATTGGAGAATTGATAAGTTTTGAGACTTAATTGGACTTGGATTTAATTAAATTAATGAAATCAGGGACTTAATTGAAACATTAGCAAAGTTTGGGGTTAATTGGGGGCTCAATTGCAGCAGATTAAAGTCCAAGGACTAACTTGTAAAAGACGCCGAAATGCAGGGGCAATTACAATTTAAACCAGGGGCTTAATTATAAAATGTTCGGAACTTCACGGGCCAAAACGCAAATGGCCACCTCATATACCAAAACGGCGTCGTTTGAAAGAGCATTGTTCATATTCTTCTTCTTTAACCAGAGACTGTTTCCAGCAGTTATGGGCAGTAATTATCTGCTCACCTCAGTTAAGGATGTTTTAATGTTGTCGTCCCTTTACATGCCGTCCGTTACCACCGATCAGACTCTATAAAATGGAGGAATCACAAGGGGGGAGAGGACCCGGAGGCTAAAATTCCCAGACGAAAAAAACCCAGTAGAAAGGACGAAGAGAGACAGAACCTAGGGAAACTTTTGGTCACTTAACCAGCAACAAATACTCCTGCTTTTACCACCATTTGTCTTCGTCTTGAACGGAGAAGACTGGGCAGAGACACAAACAAAGAAGAAAAACTGGGGGAATTGGACTGAAAAGGAGAAGAAAAAACGGGAGCTGAACCCAGACGAGAAACCAGAAACCGAAGAAAAGAACAGAGGAGAAAAAAACCGAGAACCAGCAAGAAAAAACCCGAAACAGAGGAAGAACAAGAGGACAACGCTGGAGCATACAAGGGAACCGAAGCAGAGCTTTGGCCGGTCATCCATCACGCCTCCGTCTCCTGAATCAGAGAGCAAGCCAGGCGAACAAAAACAAAGAAGAGCCAGAGAACAAGAAAGCTTCGCCTCCAGCAGACCAGGTAAGTTCTTCCTCTTCCCCGCTTTTCATTTTAATTCACCGGCTAGTGTTTACTTTGAATTTTAATTCACACATTCTAACTCATTTCCTCTTTTCTGCTCATGCACACGTGAAATCACTTCATGCGTGCTTTCTTTGATTTTTGCCCAACCCATGTGGGCTGAGCTGGGCCCAGCCCAAAAAAATAAAAATAAAAAAATAGAAAAACAGAAAAATAAAAAAAAGTAGAAAAAATAAAAAAAATGTGTATGCATGAATAAAAATAATGTAAATTTATTGGTTTATTCACTAACGCCAGAGTCAGGAATAAAAATACCGGTTTAAATTTATATTATTTTTATTTGTTGTATTTTATTTTATTTAGCTAGAAAAATAAAAAAAATATATGCATGCGTAAAAATAAATTTATTTTTATTTATTTATTCACTGGTGCTAGAGTAAGGAATAAAAAATATTGATCTAATTTTTTTTCGTAGCTACGAATTTTTACCAACGCCAGAGTTGGAATTATTCGAGCTTGAATATTCACTGGCGCCAGAGTCAGGAATATTATAAACAAATCATCATAGCATAAGCGAATAAATGTTTACCAATTTAAGACAAAACCACCAATGCAGTCTGCCTCAGGCAGAACATTTAAAGGGTGATAATATCTTCCTTTTTACGTAACCAATCTCGAGCCATAGAATTTCTGTTGACCAGTTAGGGTTCCTAGTAACCATAATACTAGGTAGCGACTCCTTAAACAAGACCTTTTCCCCTAAAAGAACAAGATGCCAGATATCTGTTCTTTTTTCCATAAATCGAGATTATTTTTAGGGCCGCTGTGATGTCGGGTGCGACAATTAGTTTTGGTAAATGGCATCCTAGATGAATGATCAAGTTGATTATGATGATTGACTTCAACTAATGGTATTTGTAAGAGATGGCAAGTTTGACTTTTGTGATCAGTTTTGGTTAATAACATTCAAGTTGGATGATCGAGTTTAGATATTGCAATTAGCTACGATTAAAAGCATCCAAGGTGGATAACTGAGTTAAGGTGAAGTAATTAACCTCGACCGAAGATTAAACTTCGGCCCCACCACTCCTATGGAGAGGTTGGGGCATATGAATGAGGATAATGCATCTAGCGAAATAATGAGGATTGGACAATGTATATGAGAAGTGAATGAAAGAATGTACTCACCTTCGATTGATAATAGAAAGTATCGATAATGTCCTTCTAGTTGTTATTATTATGTTTAGATTATTTACAATTCTTATATCCATGTTGTTTTTGTAACAGGTACATCACACAATCAAGGTGCGTAGGAAAACCATTCCACAGGTTCACATATTTTGAAAGGTGCTATGTAATAGTATGTCTTAGGTGTTATGTTGAATATTTGCCATTCGACACTTTTGTAAGGACTTATAATGAAAACTGTAATGGAACATGTATGTGGATGTGGGGACATGTAGATACGATGTCATGAATATATTTATGTGATACTCTCTTTTATAAGGATGTTGTGTTGTGAATTCACATGAGGATCATATGAAAGAAAGTACTTGTTGTGTAAAATTATCATTCGACACTAATGTATAAACTCGTGTTGATAACAAGACTAGAACATGAATGCAAACTCATGAGTATATTAATATGATGTAATGTAAATGTAGGAATATGAAAATATAATATTATGGGTATGTGTATTGAGTATCCATCTCATGGAAATGTTGATTTATGAAAACTATATTTGTTTGATGCCATGAAAAGAAAGGGAACCTAATTACTAATTCACGGAATGTCATTGTGAGAAGTATTGAGAACTTATATATATATATTCCATCGATTTTGGCTTTGAAAAAAATCCGGGTTGTTATAGTTGGTATCAAAGCGCCTGGTTTAGATCCTGAGGATTGATGAAAATGATGTTGTTGCGATTTATTTTAGGATGGTGGGCACTTTTTAAGGGGCACGAACCAAGCTACCCTCCATAGAAAGGAGGAGTAGATGTCGAAATGCCCAAGATTGGCAAGATGAGTATCCATTGGATGATACTGCTTCCCATACTCTAGCAAGAGCATCTGGGTCCTTGCGAGGAAAAACCATAAGAGTTTAAGAAGAACAGGTACCAAATCGGATGAAAGAAATACCTCCAGCAGAGATGGGGCAGCAAGAAAAAACAGAGGCACATCCATTGACCGTACCAATAAAGGTGCCCCCACCATGTGTAGACCCAGGACTCCTAGCCCAGATTGTTAAAGCAGTGATGGAGGGCATGGCTAGATCTATGACACAAGAAGTTCCAGCCACACAAATTTTGCAGGTAGCCCTAGAAGTGTCGTGACCACAGGCAGCGTGGTATTACTCATACGGTTGGTTAAAAGTATGAGAGAAATAGGTTGCAAACTGTATTTGGGGGAATAAGATGTTGAGATAGGTGGGAGGTGGATTAGGAAAGTGGAGAAGACTATGATCTAGATTAATATACCCAAGGGCTTACGGGTAAACTATGCTACTCAATTATTATCCGACCAGGCCATTACATGATGGGAAATGTCCAACTGCGGCGGGCAACCAAAACACTGACCTAGGGCGACTTCAAATTAGAGTTTGAAAATCAGTTCTATTCCAGATACCATTGCAAGGTGAAAGAACAAGTGTTCTTGGTGTTAAGACAATGTGATATGTTGGTAGGACTATGAAAGGAGATTCCATGATCTCTCATTATTTACTCTGCACTACATCCTAACCGAAGAGTATATGATTGAGAAGTTGAGAGATGGGCTTTGACAAGAATTGAGGCAAGGGTTGATTGCCTTACAATTTAAATAAGTGAGAGAACTGATTGAGGCGACATAAGCTTTGAAAGCTTGTATTGGAGAGGGTCCATAAGGATATCAGGGAACAAGCAAAAAGAGAGATGATGATGATTTTACCAGTAGACTGCCGTTTCTAAAGAAGGAAAAAAGTGGAATGTTTGAGGCATCCATTAGAAAGGGAACGGTAGCGATGCCGTTTCACTAACAGTCAGGTGGAAGAGTGATGGGTGGACAGACTCACCCAAGAGCAAACCCATCGGGGGGGACTAGTGACCGGGAGAATGTGCATTACCCTCACTGTGTGAAGTGCGAATAAAGGCATCCGAGAGACTGCTCTGTGTCACTAGGACGATGTTTTATATGCAGGGGAGAGGGTCATAGATGGAGAAATTGTTAGTAGTTGGGGAAAATATGTCATTACTATGGTGAAAGAGGCTATTATAAGAAGGAATGCCCTAACAGAAACATTCGAGAAGCACAAAGTATGGGACAACCAAGTCAAAGTTACCAAAAGTCCATCACAGTAAATAGGCTAGTGAGGTCTTCCCAATCAGGAGCAAACTCTAACCGAGGGAGGCTAGGGGCACAAAATGACCGGACTCCAGAAAGAGTCTTCCACCTAACACAGGAAGAAGTTAGGGTTGCATCCAATGTGGTAGCAGGTACACTACCGATGAATAACTTTAATGTGCTTATGTTTTTTGAACCGGGTGCTACCCACTTATTTAGTATTAGGAGAATTGACACCAAAATGGAAAGAAGGATTCGTAATTGGAACTTCGACAAGAAATAGGATATGAAATAGAAGTAAATCTGATGCCCTAGAATTATATGATTTTGATATAATCCTAGGCATGATTAGCTGAGTAAGCACAAGGCCAGGTAGACTGTTATACTAAAATTGGTACGTTCCAAATACCGAGGGTTTCGTAGTTAGTGATGATGCCTTGAAGAGAGGACTTGGGGGTGATTAATGTAACATGGGGAAGTGATCGCTTATGTGTCAAGATAGTTAAAGACTCACGGAGAGAATTACCTGATACATGAAAGCAATTGACCTTGATAGATGATTAAACTTCGGCCCCACCACTCTTATGGAGAGGTTAGGGCATATAAGCGAGGATAATACATTTAGCGAAATAATAAGGATTGTACAATGCATATAAGAAGTAAATAAAAGAATGTACTTACCTTCAGTTGATAATGGAAAGTAACGATAATGTCCTTTTAATTATCTATTATTATGTTTAGATTATTTACAATTCTTGTATCCATATTATTTTTGTAACACGAACATCACAAAATCAAGGTATGTAGGAAAGCCATTCTTCGGGCTCACATACTTTGAAAGGTGTTATGTAGTAGTATGTTTTAGGAGTTATGTGTTTGATAAGAACGAACAAACTGGTTGAATGTTTGCCATTCGACACTTTTGTAAGGACATGTAATGAAAACTGTAATGGAACAAGGATGTGGATGTGCGAACATGCAGACACGTTGTTATGAATATATTTATGTGGTATTCTCTTTTATGAGGATGTTGTGTTGTGAAATCACATGAGAATTGTATGAAGGAAGGTACTGTTTATGTAAAATTATCGTTTAACACTCGTGTATAAACTCGTGTTGATAACAAGACTAGAATAGGAATGCAAACTTATGAGTATCTCAATATGATGTAATGTAAATATATGAATATGAGAATATAATATTATGGGTATGTGTATTGAGTATCCGTTTTATGGGAATGTTGACTCATGAAAACTGTATCCGTATGATGCCATGATAAGGAAGGGGACCTAATTACTAATTCACGGAATGTTATTGTGAAAAGTATTGAGAACTTAATAAAAAAAATTTCACTGATTTTGGCTTTGAAAAAGTCAGGTCGTTACAATAAGAAAGAAGATAAGCTCGATATCATTTTATAGATGTTTTAGACCAAACTTATTGATATGTTAGCGGTCATTAAATCATTAATTCCCTTTGGATGGATCATTACAAATGTTCATTTTTCATGTTTTTCTGTTATTTATTAGTATTTGTAGCCTTATGATATTTATAGTTATTTTTGTCATCTTAGCAATATTTTTTTTGTCATTTCCTTTTGCTACATGTGTGCAATATTGAATTAAAAAAAGGTCTTCCACACACTCATTTACTATTTTAACTAGATTTTAATTTCAAGTGTTGAACATATAAAGCCGTGGATTCAATTGTATTAATAAATATCCTTAACAAGCACATCGATCCTATTTATTACAACAATATTTCAAGATTTATGATATATTGTTCTCGTGGGATTTCAAATGCAAAAGCTGTTGGGGATTCCGACCGGTGATGTTCTGATAATTGCCCATTGGAGGCTTAGCACATTGGCACACAATATTTAAAGTGGTTCGGCAAATTGCCTACATCCATGGGAGAGGCCCATATTATTAGAGATAAAGAAATGATACAATACAAATACATGGAGGAGGAGGATCACATCCACTCTACTCAACTCCCTTCTCTCATTGCTGCACTTGCAGCTGTTGCCATTGTAGCCTTACTCTCTTTCTCTCTTCTCTCTTACACACACTCACACACTCTCTCTCATTTTGCTCTCTAAATGATGCCTCTATTTATAGGCTTCAATGACAGCTCCTCTTGCTCCTTTATCAACAATGGTGGCTGCAAACTTTGACATTTAGGATGGACTGTTGCATTTGTCAATGGACGGTGCAGTCCATTAATGGTTGCTGCACATTAATGGCAACAATCCTAACAATTACCCCCTTTGCTATTCATGTGAGGCAATTGTCCTTTTGCTTCTTCAGCATAAGCTAACACTTTACAGCTCTTCCAAGCTTACCATTTTGAGAACATCTCCGGCTAAGTTTACAGGTATTTGCCACACATTTCAATCACTAGAGTCACCAAAGCACACCTTTTCTCACACCAAAGGATCACTACAACCAGATGGTCTACCACATCACATCTAAAGAGTGTTAATGCTTGTCTTTAGGACACATAACATTCCCCTTTGAGCGTATCAATCATGCTCAGTCCGAAATGATTTATTAAGTCTCACACCAAGGCTTACAACACCCCTTTAAACAAAAATATCTATTTCCAAGTGCGACAGTCATTATGTGAGTATTTTAATGTGATCATGAGCTCACCACTCTTCTAAAAGTTTACTCATCCAGGAGTTGCACATGCCCTCTGTTCCACCCTAGGAACCACGCCTTACTTCTCTGTGAGTCTCTCGCTCTTAGTCCTAAGAGTTCAGGTAGCTCTCTATCTTTAACCATAGGGCAGCCCATTAAAGGTTGATCCATATCTGTCTTCATACTCTAAGTATTACAATGCCATCACCGAGCTCACCACCTTGACAATAGTTAACTTGTTCTCGGAACCTGCGCATGCCCTCTGCTCATTCCTAGCAATCATGTCTTAATGCTCCATAAGTTATCCACTTATTGTCCAAGGCAAATGTTATCTAGCTCATTAATCTTTAGTATGGGGGCAATATCCATCAAAGTCAATTGAACATTTGTCTTCATACTCATCATAGCCATTTCATTGGCTATCCATACATCTATAACTCATATTTAGCCATTACATCGGCTCTAGGGCGTTTTGAACTTGGGCTCATATCATGACCTTCACACTTTTTCTCTAAGGTGCCTTCGCTTGTTGTCATGGGGCGATCTGAACTTGGGCTCATATCAAGGTCCTCATACCTTCTCTAAGGTGTCTTCACCTTTTATAGGCAGTCGCATCCTCCTTCAGTTAAGATGCTTTAAAGTGGCTCTAAGATTCTCTACCACTATATGGACTATGAGCAAGATTACTACCACTGATTACATAGAAAGAGAGAGTTGCGGTATACGCTGATTAGCACTTAAAAGTGCATTTTTATCAAGGTTTTATATCATCATTTTGCACTTGAAGTATCAATAACCCCTTAACTAGAACATGTTTTATAATAACATGTCTAATAATATAAGATACCTTTAATTTATGGTAAATGTTCATCTTAAATACAGGCCTATGTTTAGCTAAGTTTATTATGTCAAGGTGAAAAGGTTACACTAATGGTGTAAGAATAAGTATAGTATAAACTCAACATGGACTTTAATGTTTGATACTAACATGTTTTGATTTGTTATCTTGTTCACTTTTGATACTTTGCTTGTTAAATGGTTAATCTAGATTTATGTTGTACTTGGCACAATAAATACTTGGCACTTTCATAGCCCAACCGTATGGTATAACGGACACCTGTGTTACGAAAGGAGCTTGATTTGTTTTTAACATAAGTTATAATCATGAATATCTGACAACATTTACAAGTATTAGCATTATTCGAATAAGATAACTAATGTAATCATGTTAACAATTTATAATCCGATTGGAACCTCCTTTGTGTGTGGTTTTCAGTTGAGTAATAAAAAGAGTTTATACTATACTTGTTTGAAATACCATTAGTGGATCCTCTAACCTTGACAATTATTTTTATCATTATTTAATCCTTATATCAATATCACATCTCAAAGCTCTCTTCAACTTATTATTATTATTATTATTATTATTATTATTATTATTATTATATAGTTAACCTCCCCGTGGTTCGACCCCGGTCTTGCCGGGTTATTTATTACTTCAACACTCCTACACTTGGGAGAATACATCAATCTTTTGGTTGTGTCATACTCCTCGTAATCCTCCATCTCAATTTCTATGTTTGGAGCTTCTACACCTTTCTGCTTGACAGCTCCACCTACACCGACTCTCTTTGGTGTCTTCGCCTGGTGGTCACACCCTCTTAATTAGGTGCTTCTGCAACAGCTCATCTTTCCATCATTGCATGCGAAAAGGTCTTCGCTTGTTGTTTTCATCAAGAGCACAAGAGACTTCCTATTGTACAATTTCTATATAGTCTTTGCTCTGAGCTTCATCTGGGAACTCTTCTTCTCCTTGCACTTGTTGTCTCATTATAGTACCTCATTGGATCTTACGGGTACTCCTGCACAATATCTATATGCCCTCGTGCAATTTCTGTTCTCCAAATTCTCCCTATTCCTTTCTTATGTTTGACAGCAGCTCATCCTGTCACAATGCCTATCAAAGTCAAAATAGGGTCCCAATCTTTATCCCCTTGTTGTATTTCTCTTCCATTATCAGGGTCTTTATCAATTCTCTCTTTGTGAAATCACAGTCACCGAATCTAACTTCTTTGGAGAAATCATCACTCCATCAGATCCTTGAACATACAAAAACCCAACTGTTCCCTTGTGCCGTTATGTTGCTAGTCTTCACCAGTTTTATTACAAACTGTTACATATATGAAAATAGTACCATATGGATAATCCTTCAACTAAGCAAGTTCCCAGGAAAGATTGGAGGGGTCACACCGGTCCCACTTAAAACCCAATCTCCTAGCTAGAACTTCTTAGGCCATATCTATCCATCGTACTGTCTTTCCGTATATACAACCATTTGCTAGCTTTGTCATGACTTTCCTTTACAAGTGATCTAGAATATCTTGGTTTTATACCTGATTTCTCAACATCTAGCGAGACTACCAATGCTTAGATTCATCAAGATTAGTCTTCATCAATTTCTACTTTACACCTCTAATTGTCCACATGATTGGGTGTCCAGAGTGTCCTAATTTTGTCTTCCCTCAAGACAATTAAAATTCCCCCACTTAGCAATTCAACACACGTAATTAGGTAAATGTGTGCGACTTCTTCTTCTTCATCTCCATCGACCACCATGATGACCTTCAAAGGCCTCCTTATCAGACAATCTATCTTAATAATTCACCACCACCACTTTCGGTCTCAATCTCAATAATCAAACCATACCATTGCATCCGGAACGATCAAATTAGCTGGAAACAAGTCTGAAATCATCCAAATCGCATTTCAGATGGCTAAGATTTGCTCAAAATAATTCTGGCTTGTAAAACAACCCAGATTCAATCTCAAAACCGGTTGCACGTAGGATTATCTACACTTGATCCTATCCCCCGGCTTGCAGCTCGACTCGGCTCAACCCATCCGGCTCGCCGCTGATAACATGATTGGTGGGTCCCACTGTGTTGACGTGTCAGCTAGCTGGTCGCTAACATGGCATGCCACAGTGCATGATGACGCCATGATTACATCATGTTGACGTCATCATCATTCAGGCCAGTCACGTGGGATGGGTCATCATGCTGACATCATCACCATTCGGGCGAAGAAGATGCGTGGCTCGTGTCGGCGTGCGTGGGCAGCCTCCTCATCGGCGCGTGTTGGCGCGTGTAGCCATATCCCACGTCTGAATTTTCTCTCATCTCTTTGACCTCTTCAATGTGGTATGGTAAAAACACCATTTTAACAACTTTTATTTTTTTTACAAAGATCAAACATCACTTTAAACCATATGCTTTGATACCAATTATAGGGAATTCCGATCGGTGATGTTTTGATAGTTGCCCTTTGAAGGCTTAGCACACTGGCACACAATATTTAATGTGGTTCGGCAAATTGCCTACATCCACGGGAGAGGCTCATATTATTAGAGATATAGAAATGATACAATACAAATATATGGAGGAGGAGGATCACATCCACTCTACTCAACTCCCTTCTCTCATTGTTGCACTTGCAGCTGCTGCAATGGTAGCAAGGCTGCTGCCATTGCTGCCCTACTCTCTTTCTCTCTTCTCTCTTCCACACACTCACACACTTTTTCTCATTTTGCTCTCTAAATGATGCCTCTATTTATAGGCTTCAATGATAGCTCCTATTGCTCCTTTGTCAATAATGGTGGTTGCAAACTTTGACATTTAGGATGTGCTGCTGCATTTGTCAATGGACGGTGCCGTCCATTAATGGTTGCTGCACATTAATGGCAACAATCCTAACAAAAGCTTCTTGCATAAAGGAAGGAAAATGTTCAAATTCTTCCCTAAAACATTCAAGTTCGAGATTGTTTTTGATGAAAATAGGTTTGCTTATTATATGTGTTGTGATCATCATCACAATTTTATTGTTAGGAAAGGTTTTGTGCTCTGTAATAGCCATGCCATTTCACATGATATAGAGCTTTTGATAATGTACAATGCTCACATTAATATTGTAATCTGCTACCAATAAATGTTGATCAAGTACTTGTTCAAATATGTTAGCAAAGGGTTAGATAAATATAGTATGGTTGTCTTGAAGGAAAGTTATGATTAAATTCAGGCATATCTTAATTATCATTTCATTTTCCCTTATAAAGTTATTTGGTGGCTTCTATAATTCCTTATTAATCCAATAAACCATTTTATCGAATGAATACAAGTTCATTTATCATTGAAACAACTAATTGTCTTTGCAAGCAATGAATCTCGTTCATTGGTTCTTATGAGGCTAGGTATAAATAAGACAATGCTTACCAAATAGTTTAGACTAAAAAAAATGATTCAAACTTACAATCTCTTTATTATTCATAATTCCCAAACAAATATATGTGGGATGCTAGCTAGAAAGAGTATCTTCCAAGATCAACCTTTGGGCTTAGGGTTTTTATGAAGCTATTGAAACTATCACATTCCTGTAGCTTAGATAGTTTTTTGGTATTATTGTCCTTGTTTGTGAAGTTGCTGGCCTAAAGATTCTTTTCTCTTAATTCTAGAATTCAACGCACAATCATACAATATTCCATCTAAAAGCTTCTTTTACTATGTTGAATCTATATTTTTTGGATGCAATCTTAAAAATTATATTTAGTATGAACTTGAACAACTTTTTAATGTTGAGCCACATCTTTTATGGACCATGATTTATCAATTTCTAATGTCTATCTCTTGGTTGAAAAAATAAATAAACTTTTGAGAGGAGAGCTTAATTATGATGTAGCAGCTAGTATTTTTCCTTTTCCCTATTTCTTAATTAGTGTAATAGAAATATGTCTATGAATATGTTAGCAATGTTGTGATAGCAAAGGAATATGCCTTCATCTTTATCCATGGTCATGGAGGAATTAGAAAAACCTTTTTTATGGCATAAAATAATCAATTAAAGGGTTTGATTGTGTTGCCTTATCTAATATTAATTATTGTCTATTACTTGGTGAACAAACCACTCATTCAAGATTCAAATTTCCTCTTGCTATTGATAAAAATCAACTTGTGAGATAAAAAACACGCATCTTTCATCTTTCATGACTCCTTAAGACGACGACACTTATTACATTAGATGAAACTCCAATGAATAATATATGTTGTTTTGAAGCATTATATTGTTTATTATGTGATGTTCTTGAAAATAGTAATGTTGATTATAAAAATAGACCTTTTAATGGAAAAACGATGTTATTGAGAAGGGATTTTATCGAGTTCTAACTATTATTCTTATAAGCATAAAGGAAGAAATTATACACGTTTCTTTAAGCAGCTCATCACATTGGTCAAAATTCATTATTTTTAATCATTAAAGGAATATGAATATTTCATTTGATGGTCTAGATGATGACACAAAAAAAAAGAAGAAGCTCTCCTTGCCTTCACTAATTGGATTCTCTTGATTGGTAATGGAGAAAATACAACTTTTTATTCTTTAATGATTGTGATGCATGCTTTGTTAAAATCCTTTCTGATCATCTGTTTTGTAGAATCTACTCGATTTTAGCTATTGTTTTGGCTATTTATCCTAATATAAATATGAATGAACTTAATGATTTCTATTTTAGAGAAAAAGTAATTGTGACATTGAAAAGTATTACAATTACTGAAATAAATGATATCATCATTAATATTGCACGTGGGTCCAAACATGTTTATTTAAGCACAAATTCAATTTGCACATCATCTAGAGAAATTTAACAATATTGATATGTTATATCCAACAAAGTTTATCAATTAATTAGAGTTCAACAATGTCCCTTTGTATATATTATCTTTGAAAATTGGCATACAAATTATGTTATTACAAAATCTTAATACATAAATTGGATTATGCAACGAGACAAGACTTGTTATAACATAACTTGTGGAGAAAGATATCAAGGCACATATAATAACAAGGTTGAATATAGAAAGTCGTGTGTTCATCCCAAGAATGTTCCCAATAAATGAAGGAAAATGTTCATTCATGATAAAACAAAGACAAATCCCTTTAAGGTCAGGTTATATAATAACAATAAACAAGAGCCAAAGGAAATCAATTAAGATTGATGGTGTTTTCCTCAAAAAAACAAGTTTTCACATATGACAAATTATATGTTGTTGGTTCAAGAGTACATACGTCAACAAAATATATATACTAAAAAAACAATAAAAAATAATAAATTTGACATTTAAATGTTAAAACTAAAAAGGATAGATTTAGTTACAAAAAATGATAACATCCACAATAACTTGCTCGGAGAACGGATGTTGTGACCATGTACAAAAGTATAAGAAACTTGAGTGCTTGTGTTGAGAAGAGGGGGAGAGTTGGGATGGGTCGTTGGTTGTAGTTTAGGAGGGGAGAGTTGAGATAGGGAAGAAGAAGGAGAAATAAAGGAAGAGAGAGTCAGCAGAGTGGGTATATATTGGCTTTTACTGATGGAATCACTGACGGACACATCCTATTGGAAGTCCACTAGTGAACGTGCCACGACACTGTACGGTTTGAATCCCTCAGTCATTTCGTCGGTAAAATCTTCTAAAAAAATTCCATGTCATCACACCGTTGCAACTTTTCAAAAATTGATATATTCCATTCCGTTGATATATACCGATCGTATTGCCAACGGATTCTATGCCGTCGGTAATTATTACCGACAGCAAAGGTCTGTTGGTATATACCGACAAAATTAGAGACAGAATTATGTCCGTCGGTAAAAATTACCGACAAAAAAATTTCATCGGTAATTTCGTTGGTGTTCTTCGATTTTCTAGTAGTGGATCCATTTGTTTTCTACATTTATAGAGTTGTGTTGATATCCATATAGAGCATTAAGAAATAAAGTTTCTATCCATCGATTTGAGCTCTTGTATGATTTGTATGGATACTGAAACTCAATGGACAACCAAATAGCTTTAAATGTTTTTTATTGACACTTAGGTGAATGTGTTGATATGTATACATGTGTTTGGATTTTTTTTCTTCTTGCCATATTTCCCATCACAGCCTATCTAATGTAAATGTTTATGAATAATCACTCTTTAAAAAACTTTATGGCTTTTCATTCATTTATGTTTGAAGAGGTTGCTCGATTTAATCACTCAATTTAATTAAGCTATATTGATTGTTTATATTGGTTATGATCTTTTTTATTTTCTCTTTGCTAATTAAGCTACCCATTTAGTATGCACAGGGTGGAGTTGGAGCTTATACATGGATTTGTAAGAGAAAGGGATATCCTAATTTTCATAGCTGCTATCATCAACAATTCTTTCTTTGAGATAAGAAATTACTACACCCACGAGAACAAATTCACAAACACATTTTTTTACGAGTGTGTTGACCATAAAAAAGAGAGTCAAGTGTGATTACTAGTAAAAACACTATGCATGCCTAGCCTTTTAAAAAAATTTGGCAATGCGTTTGAAAAGCGCTTCCGAAAAAATTTAATTTTTTTTCTTTAAATTAATATATTTTTGATATTTTTAAATTATTTTGATGTACTGATTTCAAAAATAATTTTTAAAAAATAAAAAAATATTATTTGCATACTTTTCTGAGTGAAAAGTACTTTAAAAAACAACCACAATCACACTTTCAAACACACAATGATACATAACTTTCTTATTGTAGCTTTTATATATATATATATATATAATATCTTCCTTATTCCTTCTTATAAAGATATTGTTGGCAAGTACTATTACAACTTCACCAACTTTACAAGTGTGTTGACCATAAAAAGAGAGAGTCAAGTGTGCTTACTAGTAAGAACACTATGCATACCTATTTAATATCTTTCTTATTCCTTCTTATAAAGATATGGAGAGTCAAGTGTGCTTACTAGTAGGAACACTATGCATACCTATTTAATATCTTTCTTATTCCTTCTTATAAAGATATTGTTGGCAAGTTCTATTACAACTTCACCAACTTTACGAGTGTGTTGACCATAAAAAGAGAGAGTGAAGTGTGCTTACTAGTAAGAACACTATGCATACCTATTTAATATCTTTCTTATTCCTTCTTATAAAGATATTGTTGGCAAGTACTATTACAACTTCACCAACTTTATGAGTGTGATGACCATAAAAAAAACAGTCAAGTGTGCTTACTAGTAAAAACACTATGCATACCTAGCCTTTTAACATACATAGCTTTCTTATTGTAGCTTTATATATATATATATATATATATATATATATATATATATATATATATATATGTCTGCGTT